>ENA-ORXT01004888-ORXT01004888.1-marine-metagenome-genome-assembly--contig:-NODE-4888-length-13525-cov-5.575327_pt1 | contig 13525 bp, 10 predicted proteins | sample MGYA00237868_ERZ511482 | MGnify/ENA metagenome assembly ERZ511482 | reverse complement strand
GCCGCTGCACGTCGTTTTTACGGCAGGGATGCTGGCGCTTTACGCGCTGCCCGGACCGGTGTTCTTGCGCAGCGGGCTGGCGCGGTTGCGGCCACTTTGGCTGTTCATTGTCCTCGTTGTCGGATGGCACTGGCTGACCGGCGATCCGGAGGGCGGGCTGGTTGTTGGTCTGCGGATGATCACGGCCGTGGGTCTGGCCAATCTGGTTACCATGACCACCACGCTGAACGATATGATGGGTGTTGTGCGGCGCTTGCTCAGCCCGCTGAGGCCCCTTGGCGTCAACATCCGCGCCGTCGAACTGGCCGTGGCGCTTGTTGTGCGGTTCACGCCGGTGCTGGCCAACAAGGGCAGTTTGCTGACGCAAAGCTGGCGGGCGCGGGCCACGCGTAAACCCGGCTGGCGGATCCTGATGCCCTTTATGGTGCTGGCAATTGATGATGCCGAACAGGTCGCCGAAGCCGAACACGTCCCCGAAGCTCTGCGGCATGCCGTACACCGGCACGCCGCCCGTCAGGTACAGCGCGATGCCGAAGCCGACCGAGGCCATGCCGAGCGACATCATGAACGGGGAGACGTTGAACAGCGCGACGCCGAGCCCGTTGATCGCGCCGATGGCGAGTCCCGCGCCGATGCCGGCGAGGAAGCCGAGGGCGATCGCGAGCGCGCCCAGCTCGGGGAAGGCGCCGTAGAAGCTCGCCATGGCGAGGGCGCCGGTCACCGAGCTCAGCGCGACGACGGTGCCGACCGAGAGATCGAAGCCGCCGGTCAGCAGCGCGAGCATCTGCCCGAGCGAGACGATCGTCAGGTAGACCGACTGGCGCAGCACGTTGGTGAGGTTCCTCACCGTCAGGAAGTTGTCCGACATCAGCGTGAAGGCGATCAGCGCGATCACGAGCAGGAACGGCAAGATGCCGAGGCGCACGAAGAGGCGTTTCAGGAACGTGGAGGAGCCGACCATCAGGCGGCTTCGCGCTCGAAGAAGTGGGCGAGCACGGCTTCCTCGGTAAGCGCCGCCCCGGCGAGCGCCGCCTTGACCTCGCCGCGGTAGAAGACGTGGGCGCGGCTCGAGAGGTTCAGGATCTCGGGCAGGTCCGAGGAAATCAGCACGATGGCGACGCCGCGCCTGGCCAGCGCGACGACGAACTCGTAGATCGCCGCGCGCGTGCCGACATCGACGCCGACGGTCGGCTCGTCGAGGACGATCAGCGCGTACTCGCGGGCGAGGCTGCGCGCGAGCATCACCTTCTGCTGGTTGCCGCCGGAGAAGTGCTCGACCGCCCGCTCGATCAGGGGCGGCGAGAGGCTCAGCCGTTCGGCGAGCGAGGCGACCGCCGCGCGTTCGCCGCGGGCGTCGAGGAACGGGCCGCGGCGGAACGGGGCGATGTCGAGCGAGGCGAGGGCGACGTTCTCGCGCACCGGGCGCATCATCATCAGCCCCTCCTCGCGCCGGTCGGACGGCAGGTAGAGAAAGCCCGCCCGGATGTTGCGCCCGGGCGTGGCACGCGCCAGATCGCGACCCATGAATCGCGCCTCGCCCGCGGCCCACGCCCGCATGCCGAAGCAGGCCTGCATGACCTCGGACTTGCCCGAGCCGACGAGCCCCGCGAGCCCGACGATCTCGCCCGCCCGGACCCTGGCCATGAATCCGTGCACGCGGTCCTCGGTCTCCGGCGTGATCCAGCTTCCGTCCTCGATGCGCGAGACGAACTTGCCGTCGTTGACCGCATGGCGCCCGAAGGTCGAGGCCGCGATGCCGTAGATCTCGCAGAATGTGCGGATTTCATTCATCAGCGTGTCGGTATCGCCGGGCTTGCTGGACATCGGGGGGAGAATCTTCCTTGCTGCGATCGCCCGCGATGACGGCAAGGGGGGGATCTGGCGGAGGGATCGCGCGCCGCGCGCGCGTCCCGTGATCGTTCCGTTCGATACGCTCTCCGCCCTCATCGCGTCAATCCTCGGCCCGTCTGCCGATCCAGAAGGTGCCCTCGATCTCCACGGGCTGGCGGTCGACCAGGCCGTCCACCCCCACCGAGGAACGCGCATGGCATCCGACCTCCGGGCCGAAGACCTCGAAGAACAGGTCCGACGCGCCATCGAGCACCTTGTTCTGCCGTTCGAAACCGGGATGCGCGTTGATCATCCCCAGGATCTTGACCACCCGCCTCACGCGGTCCAGCCCGCCGACATGATGCTTCAGCGTCGCGATCATCTTGATCGCCAGCGCGCGGGCGGTCGCCCGCGCCTGCGCCTCGGTGATGTCCAGATCGACCTTGCCGCGCCGCTCGACCGTGTCGTCCTCTAGCAGGGCGGCGCCGTGGCCCGACAGGTAGACCATGTCCCCGACCGTCACCGCCGCCGTGCGGTTCTCGCTCGGCAGGACCAGCGGAGCCGGCAGCACGATCCCCATCGCTTCCAGTCTTCCCTCGACGATGCCCATCGATTCCTCCGGTCTGGACCGCATCTCGCGCGGTTCGATAATTTCGCCTTGCGTTTCTGCCCACTTTCTGCCCATTAGTAAAGCCGTAAGTTCGCGTCGGACGCATGTAGCAGGGAAGGACCACAGACGATGACCGACACTTCACTGGAATCGAAGCTTCGGGCCGCCGGGAATCCGGTGGACATGCTGCGCAACGCCAGTTCCGGCCCCTACCAGTTCCCGATCAAGGCCGAGTTCTCCAACTGGCGCGACGAGCAGGAGGCGTGGCGCACGGGTGCGGTCCTCTTCGACCAGTCCTTCCACATGACCGACCTCCACGTCTCCGGCCCCGATACCCGCAAGCTGATCGAGAGCCTCGCCGTCAACTCGATGGCCAACTGGCGGCGCGACATCGCCAAGCAGTTCGTTCATTGCAACGAGAACGGATACTACACGGGCGACGCGATCATCTTCATCCTCGAAGAAGACAGGGTGAACATCGTCAACAAGCCCAACAACGCCAACTGGACGATGTACCACGCCGAGAAGGGCGGCTACGATGTCGAGTTCGATCTCGACAGGCGCGCGCTCGACAACAGGGGCACGCGGCGCGGCTACCGGTTCGAGGTGCAGGGTCCGAACGGCTGGTCGATCCTCGAAAAGCTCAATGGCGGGCCGATCGAGGGGTTCAGGTTCTTCGGCATGGGCGAGATCACCGTCGCGGGCCGCAAGGTGCGCGCCCTGCGCCACGGCATGGCCGGCGCCATCGGGCTGGAACTGTTCGGCCCGTTCGAGGACTACGACCGCATCCGCGACGCGATCCTGGAGGCGGGCGCGCCGGAGGGGCTGCTCGCGGCGGGGTCCAAGACCTATTCGACGGTGGCGCACGAATCGGGCTGGTTCCCGTCGCCCCTGCCCGCGATCTGGTCCGGCGACTGCACCGACTATCGCAAGTGGCTGCCCGCCGACGGCTACGAGGGCACCCTGTCGCTCGGCGGCTCCTACGTGCGCGACGCTATCGAGGACTACTACCTGACGCCCTACGACATCGGGTACGGGCATATCGTGAAATTCGACCACGATTTCATCGGGCGCGATGCCCTGGAGAAGCGACAGGGCGGGCCGCACCGGCACAAGGTGACGTTGCGCTGGAACAAGGACGACGTGACCCGCGTGTTCCGGTCCATGCTTCAGGAGGGCGACCGGTTCAAGTTCATGGACATGCCCGCCTCCCACTACGCGACCTGTCCCTACGACGAGGTGACGGTGAACGGCGAGTGCGTCGGCATCTCGCATTATCCGGTCTACACCTCCAACGTCTCCTCGTGGATCTCGCTGGCGCTGCTGGACGAGGCATCCGCGAAACCGGGGACCGAGGTATCGATCACCTGGGGCGAGCCGGATGGCGGCACGGCCAAGCCCTCGGTCGAGCGTCACGTGCAGACCGAGATCCGGGCGACGGTGGAGCCGTGCCCCATCTCCGTCGTCGCCCGCGACACCTACCGGACCTACTGACGGCGGCGGATGTCGGCACTGTGTCGGCGCCCGCTTCGACCCCTCCCCCCGACAAGCTTTGCGAGGCCCTCGATGACGCATGGGTACGATCTGGACGCCGCCTCGCCCTCGGCGGCCGCGAACCAGGCGCGCTATGCCAGCCTGTCCGAGACGGTATCGGCCCTGCCCGGCGCGGCCCTCGACGTCGCCTATGGCGACCATCCGCGCCAGAGGCTCGACGTGTTTCCGGCGGGGACGGGCGCGCCCGTCGTGATCTTCTTCCACGGCGGCTACTGGCGGGCCGGGACGAAGGACGCGCGGCGCTTCATGGTCCCGCACTGGCGGGAGCGCGGGGTCTCGTGGGTCGGCGTCAACTACCGCCTCACCCCCGACGCGGCCCTGTCCGATTGCGTCGACGATGCGCGCGATGCCGTGGCGTGGCTGCATGCCCGTGCCGCCGTGTACGGGCTGGACCCCGACGGGTTCCACGTCACCGGCAATTCGGCGGGCGCGCATCTGGCGGCGATGGTCGCGGCGGGCGATACCGACCGTCCGGTGCCGCTGAGATCCCTCTGCGTCGTCAGCGGCCTGTTCGACCTCGCGCCCCTGGCAGGGACGAAGGCGGACGACTGGCTGCGGCTCGACGCGCGGACGATCGCGGACCTCAGCCCCCTGGCGCACCTGCCCCCGGCGACGCTGCCGGTCGTGGCGAGTTGCGGCGGGGCCGAGAGCGAGGCGTTCAAGGAGCAGACGCGCCGCTACGCGCAAGCCTGCCGCGCGAACGGCAACGACGTCACCGAGGCGGACAGCCCCGGCAACGACCATTTCATGGTGATCGGCGATTACGCCGACCCGAAGACGGACCTGTTTCGGAAACTGCACGCCCGCGTCGCGGGCCGGTCCGCTCCCCGCGATCAGATGTAGTGCTGCACGTCCCTCTGGGTCGGCCCGACCGAGTAGCGCGGCGAAGGGCGTTCGCCGTTCCACGCATCGTGGTCGGGCGACTGGATATGCAGCTTCTGGCATATCTCGCGCCCGCCCGCGCCGTCCTTCAGCGTGGTGCCGCCGGTGGTGTCCGCTCCCGTGACGACGACCGGGCCGTGGCCGGGCTGCACGCCGCCGGCCTCGAGCCCGAGCACGCACAGCATCGCGGTGAGCCCCGCCGTACCGATGCCCATCGCCTGCTCGCTCGTCATCGACGCGGGACGCTTCACCAGCCAGTCGGCCTTGACGCGCTGGCGCTGGCTGTAGCCGCCCCAGTACCGCTCACCCACCGACCAGCCGGTGAGGATCACGCCGTCGCCCGCCGCGAAACGATCGGACTCCGACGACACGACCGTGCCCGCCAGATCGATGCCCGGCACCATCGGGAACGAGCGGATGATGCGACCCTTGCCGGTCAGCGCCATGCCGTCCTTGTAGTTCAGCGACGAGTGATCGATATCGACCACCACCGTTTCCGCCCCGTCGTAGACGGGCAGATCGGCATCGCTCAACTGCTCGATCGAGGCGGCGGCCGACTTCGGGTTGCCGGGCTCGGTTTCGCGGACGACGAGGGCGTTGAAGGTGTTCACGTGACTCTCCTGGGAATGCGACGGGGCCGATCCGGTGTCGGTTCGGGGAACGGTCTGGAAGGGTTCAGTCGGACGGGCCGACTCGAGGGCACCGACTCGGGTGCGAGCATCCGTCACAGGCGGTGTTCGCTGCGCGCTCGGGTCATGGCCCGCCCTCCTGTTCGACACGCCGGGCCTCGACCCATGCCTGGGCCCGGTCGTAGATGTCCGTCAGGTGATCCATCTGCGCGTGAATGGCCGCCTCGGCCGCATCGGGATCGGCGGCCACGATGGCGTCGAGCAGATCCTGCTGCAGCGTCAACACGTCGCAGCGCTCGCGAAACCGGTTGATCACCAGGTTCGTCGACGGGTGCAGCGCCTCGAGGGCGAACACCATGACGTAGTCGAGCACCGGATTCCCGGCCGCCCGGACGATCACCCGGTGGAACGCCACGTCGGCCTCGCAGAATTCCTCGTCGGACAGATCGGGCCTGGTCTGACGCGCGAGCGCGTCCCGAAGTGCTGCCAGGTGATCCGCGTCGCGACGCTCGGCGGCGAGACGGGCGCAGGCCGTCTCCAGCAGGCGCCGGCTCTCGGCCACCTCACCGAGCGAGAACACGCCGTGACTCACCAGCAGCGTGGCCGTGGTCGACAGGTCCGAGCGCACCTGCCGGCTGCTGGGCAGGGTCACGAAGTTGCCACCGGACACGCCGCGCCGCGACCGGATCAGGTGCTTCGCCGCCAGCCGCTTCAGCGCCTCGCGCACGGTCGGACGCGACACGCCGAACTGGGCCGCCAGCTCGGCCTCGTTGGGCAGCCGCTCGTCGACCGCCAGCGCGCCCGACACGATCGACTCGCCGATCGCGGTGGCGATCTGGTCGGGCAGCGACTTGAGTTCGGTCGCGTAGCTCGTCGTCGAAGGGGGATGGATCATCCGCGCATCGTAGCGCAATAGGTCAGATCAATCGTGTTGCCGTCCGACGGATCGTGCAGACCGGGTCCCGCCACCACCGGCCACCATCCGGCGGTGGCAGACTATCCGGTCGACTACCTGGGACGAACCGGCACCGTGATCGACTTCGCGAACAAGGGCTTCTTCAAGCTCAAGCAGGACGACAAGTATGCCGAGACGGCATCCGCACTCCTGATGGAAGGCGAGCAGGTAATCGATGCCTATCGCTCGATGCGTGACGGGGTGGTCTTCACCGACCGGCGAATCATCGCCATCAACGTGCAGGGCATCACCGGCAGCAAGAAGGATTTCACCTCCCTGCCCTACAAGAACATCGTCGCCTACTCCATCGAGACGTCGGGAACGTTCGATCTGGACTCCGAGCAGGAGATCTACTTCTCCAGCCTGGGCAAGGTGACGTTCGAGTTCACCAGCAGCACGGCCATCGTGGAGGTGTCGAGACACATCTCCCGGGCGATACTGTAGCGATCCGGGCAGGACGAGGTCGGCATCACGCCAACGGTGGCGACGCTCACGACGGTTCAGCCTCGCAACCGCGCACCGGCCGGATCGTACACGGGCACGGCGGACACCCGTGCCGGACGCGGCGTACCGAACACGTCGACGCACACGTCGTCGCTGGCCGCGGCGGCATCCGTCCGCACGTAGGCCAGCACCACGTCCAGCCCGGTGCGATGACCGTGCCCCGCGGACGTGACCTCCCCGACGATCCTGCCGCCGGCCAGCACCGGTGCGTGCGCCATCGGCAGCCGACCCTCGCCATCGAGCACCAGCTGCACCAGCCGTTCCGCAGGCTCCGGCGCCGCGACCAGCGCTGCGCGACCGACGAAGTCCCCCTTGTCCAGGGCCACGAACCGTCCGAGCCCGGCGGCGAACGGCGAGCGCTCGGTGCCGAGTTCCATCTTCCAGGCCGGGTACCCCTTCTCCAGCCGCATCGACTCCATCGCGTACATGCCGACATCGCCCAGCCCGTGCGCATCGCCCGCCTCGCGCAGCGCGCCGTGCAGCGCAAGCGCGTCCCCCATCGCGACGTGCAGTTCCCAGCCGAGTTCGCCGAGGTAGCTCACCCGCAACGCCAACACCTCGATGCCCGCCACCCGGATGCGGCGCGCGCCGAGGAACGGGAAATCGGCGTTGTCCAGCGAGGCATCGCTCAGCGTCGCCAGCAGGGCGCGCGATGCGGGTCCGGCGATCACCAACGCCGTCTCGTCATCCGTCATGTCGTCGATCGTGACGTCACCCGGCTCGATGTTCGAATCGGCATCCGCACCCGCATCACCGGCGCCACGGCCGCCACCGCGCAACCAGTCGCCATCGTGGCGGCGGGCGGCGGCGCCGGACACCACCAGGAAGTCATCCTCGGCGAGCCGCACCACGGTCGCATCGACCAGCACGCCGCCGGTGGCGGTGCAGCCGTAGCCGAGCCCGACGCGGCCCACGCGCGGCAGCCGGGTGCAGGTCAGCGCATTGAGGCGTGCCGCGGCCCCGCGCCCGCGCACGCGGTGCCTGGCGAACCCGGACAGTTCGAGCATCCCCGCCCGATCCTGCACCGTCCGGCATTCCGCACCGACCGCGTCGAACCAGACGGCGCGCCCGTAGCCCGGTTCCGCGCTCGCGAAGGCGGCCCGTTCGGTCGCGTCGCGCGCGAACACCACTGCCCGTTCCCAGCCGTCACGGGCACCGGCGAGCGCGCCTCGAGCAACGAGCGCTTCGTGCACCGGCGTGACCCGCTTGCCGCGCGCCACGCGAAGCTCCTCCTCCGGATACGCGATCGCGTACTCGTGCGCGTAGGTGTCGATCGCCCTGGCGACGGTGTACGACGGATCCGCATGGGCACCGTAGCGGCGCGGATCGAGCGACCACAGGTCGTCGGCCGGCGCGCCGTCCAGGATCCACTCCGCCATCGCCTTGCCCGCGCCGCCCGCCTGGCAGATGCCGAAGGTGAACGCGCAGGCGTGGAAGAAGCCGTCGAGCCCGTACGCCGGGCCGATGTAGGGCAGGCCGTCGGGCGCGTAGGGAATGGGGCCGTTGATGACGCGCTGCACGCCGGCGGTGCCGAGCAGCGGCAGGCGCTCGCAGGCGCTCTCGATGTAGTCCTCGAGCCGCTCGAGATCGTCGTTGTACAGCCCGTTGGCAAAGTCGTCGGGCAGCACGCCGTCCGCCCAGTGCGTCCTCGCGTCCCGTTCGTAGGGTCCGAGGATAAGCCCGGTCTTCTCCTGGCGCAGGTACCAGGAATCGTCGGGATCGCGTACCAGCGGCAGCTGGCACCCCTCGGCCGCCAGCGCCTCGAGTTCCGGCACCGACCCGGTCACCAGGTACTGGTGCTCCATGGTCACCATCGGCAGCGTCGAGCCTGCCATGGCCGCGACCTCCGCCCCGCGAAACCCCGCCGCGTTGACCACCACGTCGCACGTCACGGTGCGCTCGCCGATCGACACCTGCCAGCCGGCCCCGGCGCGCTCGATGCCGATCACCCGGGTGAAGCGCACGATGCGCGCACCGGCGGCGCGGGCACCGCGCGCCAGCGCCTGGGTCAGCTGGCTGGGGTCGATGTCGCCGTCGTTGGGATCCCACAAGGCACCTGCCACGTCATGGGTCTCGATGAACGGGCAACGCGCCGGCATCTCGTCGGCCCCGAGCAGCTCGTAGCCGTAGCCGCGCGCGTTGGCCATCGCCGCCACGCGGCGGAACTCGTCCAGGCGTGCGGGCGTGCGCGCCAGCCGCAAGGCACCGGTGCGGTGGTAGGCGATTGGGTGCTCGGGGTCCGCGGCCAGGCGGGTGTAGAGCTCGGTGGAGTATTTCTGCAGGCGCAGCATGCCCAGATCGGAGCTGAACGTCGGTATGTTGCCCGCGGCGTGCCAGGTGGAACCGGAGGTGAGTTCGTCGCGCTCCAGCAGCAGCACGTCCGACTCGCCACGCACCGCGGCCAGGTGGTAGGCGATGCTCGCCCCCACCGCGCCGCCGCCGATGATGAGGATGCGTACCCTTTCGGGAAGCGTCGAGCCGCCGGGCGCCCCGGTTCCGGCCGCCGTGTCCGGACTCGCGTGTCGTTGCGTGTTCATTCGCCGACCTCGTCCACGCCGCGCAACCGTTCCCCCTTCGGATCGAACGCGGCGCGCAGGAACGCCTTGGCCCGATGGCGATTCCCACCGATGTCGATCGACCAGTCGCCAGCGTCCAGCCGTGCCTGATCGATCGGCTCCGGGCTCTTGACGTAGCCGAGCCCGACGGAGGCGCCCAGGGTGTGCCCGTAGCCGCCCGAGGTCAGGTAGCCGAGCACCGCGTCGCCGTCCAGGATCGGTTCGTGGTGCCACAGCAGCGGCTCGGGATCCTCGAGCACGAACTGCACCAGACGTTTGTGCAAGTGCGCCCCCGAGGACTTCTGCGCAGCGATCGCGTCGCGGCCGATGAACCCGCCCGGCTTGCCGAGCGCGCAGACGAAGCCGACGCCTGCCTCCAGCGGCGTGTCCTCGTCGGCCACGTCGTGCCCGACGTGCAGGAACTTCTTCTCCAGCCGCCCGGTGTCTAGGCTGTGCAGTCCGGCAAGCTTCAGCCCGTGGTCCGTGCCGGCGGCGAGCAACCGGTCGAACACGCCGAGCGCCATGTCGGTGTCCACCGTGATCTCCCATCCGAGCTCGCCGACGAAGGAGACGCGCGTGGCGCGCACCGGCGCGTAGCCGATCTCCGCCATGCGGCTGGTGCCGAACGGGAAGGCCGCATCCGACAGGTCGATGCCGAGCAGGGGTTCGAGCAGGCGTCGGCTGTTCGGCCCCATGATGCCGAAGATCGCCGACTGACCGGTCACGTCGGTGACCGTGCAGACCGCATCCGGATCGATGTGCCGATCGAGCCAGTCCAGATCCTTGTGGGTGGTGGCGGCCCCCGAGATGACGAGAAAATGCCGCTCGTCGAGACGGGTCACGGTCAAGTCCGCCTCGATGCCGCCCCGCTCGTTGAGCCAGTGGGTGTACACGATGCGCCCGGTCGCCACATCGATGTTCGCGCTGCAGATGCGTTGCAGGCAGCCGAGCGCATCCCGCCCCTGCACCAGATATTTCGAGAAGCTGGTCTGGTCGAACAGCACGCAGGTTTCCCGAAACGCGCGGTGCTCGGCGGCCGAGTGCTCGAACCAGTTCTGGCGCCCGAAGCTGTACTCGTACTCCGGCTTCACGCCCTCGGGCGCGAACCAGTTCGGCCGCTCCCAGCCGGCCACCTGACCGAAGCAGGCGCGGTGCTCGACCAGGCGCTGATGGATCGGCGACAAACGCACGTTGCGCGCGGTGGCGAACTGGCGGAACGGGAAGTGGTTATCGTACAGCAGCCCGAGGCTCTCGGTGACGCGTTCCTCGAGAAAGCGCTGCGTGCCCATGAACGGGTACATGCGGCGGATGTCGTTGCTCCACAGATCCAGCGGCGAGTGGCCGTGGTGCATCCACTCCGCGCAGACCTTGCCCAGCCCGCCGGCGCTCTGGATGCCGACCGAGTTCAGCCCGGCGGCCACGAAGTAGCCCTGCTTGCCGGGCACCGGACCGACGTGGAACTGGTCATCGGGCGTGAACGATTCGGGTCCGCAGAAGAAGCTGCGCCAGCCGGCTTGCTGCAACACCGGTACCCGCTCCATGGCATCTTCCAGCACCGGCATCAGCTGCTCGTCCATGTGGCCGGGCAGCTCGTCGAAGCAGAAGTCGGCCGGGATGCCCTGCTGCCCCCAGGCCATGGCACGCTTCTCGAACGCGCCGACCAGCAGCGCCCCCGCATCCTCCTTGATGTAGAGGCAGCGATCGTGGTCGCGCAGCACCGGCAGGTCGGGCGTCACCACGTCGAGCTTGTCGGTGACCGCGTAGTAGTGCTCGCAGGCGTGCAGGGGCACGTTCACGCCGGAGCGACGGCCGAGCTCGCGCGCCCACATGCCGCCGCAGTTGACGATGAAGTCGGTGCGCACGGTGCCGCGATCGGTCTTCACGCCGGTGACGCGATCTCCTTCGAACAGCACGTCCTCCACCGTGACGCCTTCCAGGCAGCTGGCACCACGCGCACGTGCGCCCTTGATGAAGGCCATGGTGACCCCGGTCGGGTCGCCCTTGCCGTCGTGGGCGACGAAGGTGCCGCCCACCAGGCCCGCGGTATCGATCAGCGGGAACAGGTTGCCGATCTCCGCAGGGGTCACCTCGTCCACGCGCGTGACGCCGAAGGCGTTGTTGCTGGCCCCGACCCGTCGCAGCTCCTCCCAACGATCGGCGGTGTGGGCGATGGACAGGCTGCCGACCTGGCGAAAGCCGGTGCTCTGCCCGGTCTCGCGCTCGATGTCGCCGAGCAGGCGCATCGAGTACTCGCACAGCTTGGCGTGGCTCTCGCTGGCGCGCACCGTGCCGATCAGGCCGGCGGCGTGCCAGGTGGTGCCGCAGGCGAACTGGCGCCGTTCGAGCAGCAGAACGTCCTGCCAGCCGAGCTTTGCCAGGTGGTAGGCGACGCTGGCACCGGTGACGCCTCCACCGATGATGACGGCACTGGCACGTTCGGGAACGCGGATGTCGGACGGTTCGGCGGTCATGGTCGGATGGCCTCGCGCGCGTTGCCTGCAGTGATCACGACACTACCTCACGCCACAGGGTGCACGGGGTGGCAATCTACGCACCCGTGGTTTCAGGAAGTTGCAACGTATGACCGCCGTCTCCGCAACGCTGCCCCGCCGCCTGAGCGATACCGATCTGCGCCTGCTGCGCGTGTTCCGCACCGTGGCCGCCTGCGGCGGGCTGGCGGCGTCCGAGTTCGAGCTGAACATCGGGCGCTCGACCATCAGCCGTCACCTGACGGACCTGGAGGTACGGCTCGGCATGACGCTGTGCCGGCGTGGCCCGGGCGGATTCGCGCTGTCGGTGGAGGGCGAACGCGTGCTGGAATCGACCGCGCGGCTGTTCGAGGCGACCGAGGCGTTCCAGCGCGAGATCGACGGCATCGCCAACCGCCTGGTCGGCACGCTGCGCTTCGCCTGCTTCGACCTGTCCTCCGGCAACCCGTGCGCGCACGTCGACCGGGCCATCGCCCTGTTCGTGGCGGCGGCACCCGAGGTGGATCTGGAGGTCTCGGTCGTGCCGCCGCACGCGATCGAATCCGGACTGGTATCGGGCGAGTTCGACGTCGGCGTGATACCGGTACGCCAGGCCGACCCGGCACTCGAACGCACGCCGCTCTACGACGAATCGATGGAGCTGTGCATCGGCGCGCGGCACCCGCTCGCGGCGCGGCGTGGCGCCGAGCCGAGCTTGGACGAACTGGCCGAGCATCGCTACGCCGGTTTCGGTTTCGACTCGCCCAACCTGCACCGCGGGCAGCACCTGCGCCTGCGCACCCGCGCGCGCGTGCAGAGCGAGGAGGCGCTGAGCGTGCTGATCCTGTCCGGTTGCTACCTGGGCTTCCTGCCCGGCCACGTGGCGCAGCCGTTCATCGATGCGGGCCGCATGCACACGGTGCTGCCGCAGATCACGCGCTACGTCAGCACCATGGCCGCGGTCACGCGCAAGCGGCCGGCGCCGGGCAGGAGCGCCACCCTGTTCGTCGAGTCCCTGGTCGCCGAGCACGGCGTGCACGACGACTGAGGTGCCGGGGACAGGCGCCCGGGAAACGTCGCACGTGGACCGGGCCTCGTGGACCGGCACCACGGCACCCGGCTCAGCCCTTGCCCTTCCACGGCACGAGGATCCGCTCGGCCCAGCGCATCAGCAAATCGATGCCGAATCCGATCACGCCGATCAGGATGATGCCCATGATCACGATGTCGGTGTTCTGGAACTTGGAGGCGGTCATGATCATCATGCCCGCACCCTGTTCGGCGGCCACCAGCTCGGCGGCCACGACCGTGCCCCAGCACACGCCCATCGCCACGCGTGCGCCGGTGAAGATCTCCGGCAGCGAGTTCGGAATGATCACGTGACGCATGATCTGCCACTTGCCGGCACCCAGCGAATAGGCGGCGTGCACCTTCGAGATCTTGACGCCGGAGACGCCGGCGCGCGCCGAGATCGCCATGATCCACAACGCCGCCAGGAACAGCAGGATGATCTTGCCCGACTCGCCGATGCCCGCCCA
>ENA-ORXT01004886-ORXT01004886.1-marine-metagenome-genome-assembly--contig:-NODE-4886-length-13533-cov-13.137931_pt1 | contig 13533 bp, 19 predicted proteins | sample MGYA00237868_ERZ511482 | MGnify/ENA metagenome assembly ERZ511482 | reverse complement strand
GGGTTCCCTTGGTGCCCTGAGGCAGCGCCCCAATGCGGGCGCCACGGGGGGCCGATGTGGCCACTCTGCCGCCGGGCGGAGCGGCCGTGGCCGCCGGACGCCGCTCGTCGGGCGGACGGGCGGGGGGAGTGGTGGTCCTTAGTCTTCCGTTCTGCCGGACAGCTTTTTTTCCCGCCCTGTCGGGCATTCCTGTAGAAGCGGCGGCGACGACTACGTGGGTCACCGCCGCTGCTGCAGCAGCCGTCGCCGCCGCCACCGCTGCTGCGGTGTCGCTGTCGGCGGAAGGGCGGACAGGGTGCGTCGTGCGGAGGGGAGAAAGACGGACAATGGTGGGTTATGGTGAAGCTCAGGGGGCAACTCTGCGACGCGCCCAGCGTCGAGGTAGTGGGGGAGGGTGCTGCGGACGGCTCTGACACCGACCGGCCCGCTGCGTGCGCTAAGTCGCTAGTAACGGTATGCACCGACGTGGGCGTGGACACAAGTGCAGGAAAAAAAAAACCGAAAAGGAATGAAAAAAAAACCTTTCGTTGTCATCAAACTGCTGTCTCATGGAGCTGCGACACAGAGAACAAAAAAACACACTCGATACTCTAGTCCGTGGTGGTCGTCGTCGTCGTGTCGGACTCGCTGCTGTGCTCGAGACCGCGAGTGTTCTCGAGCGATTTGTTGAGAGCCGCAGAGGCGGCCAGCTGCTTTGCGGCTTGGGACTTGCGGCCGCGCTGCTTGTCGCCCCCCCCGCTGCGCTGCGTCGTGGGCGCCGCCGGCGTCGCCGCCTTGTCCGCCAGAGCCGTGGCAGCTGCAGTGATATCTGCTGCCACGGACGCTGCCAGTGGGTCCTCTCCCGGCGGCGAGTTGGCCCCGGCGGCTGAGGCGGGCGCCGGCGGCACCGACGACGTCGCATCAGCAGGGATTGCGGAGACGTCCAGGGCGGCCACGCCGTCGTCGACCTCGACAACGAGGATATCCGTCACAGGCTTGGTCTTGGCAGGCTTTGGTGGGGTAGGCTTTGGTGGGGTAGGCGGCGCAGGTTTCTCCGGCAGGCCGGCACTTGCCATCATCTTCTGCATCACACCTCGACGATACTAGGCCGCCTCCGGGGTGTTGCACATTGCAGGAGAGTCGAAAAATCACAGCGCGGTGCGCTCTTTCTGCGCCGCCGTCAGCTTGTCCACAGCCCGTCGTACTCACCTTGGCCTCCCTCTCCGTGCCCGCGTTCTCGGACCTCATCAGCTTGGCGGCCTTAATGCCACACGGTCGGCGCGGGTAGCCCTTGTTGCGCGTACTTGGGCTGCTCTTACTGCCGCTCTCGGCGTCCTCGTCCGACGAATCATCCACGTCCACGCTCAGGTCGTCCGTGAAGCTGGCAGCGCCTCTGAACTTTTCTGACGTGCGGAGCACCCGCCAGCATGCCACCCACTTGGAATGCGCGAGCTTGGCCTCCCGTTTTGCCGCCTTGCCCTTGCGCTTGTCCTGCTCCCGGTCTTTGCGGATGGCCTCCTAGATGTTGAGCAAGCAGTATCGTGCGACGGCCCCACTGATGATGTCCTCCTCCGACAAGTTGCCAGTAGTTTGCATGTTCTTGACCGCCAGGTAGTGGGAGGTAAAGGTGCTCACCCCCTTGCGAATCTTCTTGAACTGCTTCTCGAGCGCGCTCACGTTGCGCTTGACGCGCAAAGGACCCTTCTCGGTCATCAACCCCGTCCACTTCTTGTGCACAGCCGCCCACAGCTCGTCCTTGGACCGCCCGGTGGCCATGACAGGATCACCGCTCACCTCCAGGTACGCGCGACACAGCGGCACGCGGTCCTCATCAGTCCACTCCAGGCTAGACCCCATTGACTTCGGCACGTTGTAGTTTACTGCCGGAACGGGGGGGGTGGGTAAAGGAGACCTTAGTGGTGAGGCTGGTGGCGAGCAGGCACCAGCATGTACGGCGAGGGGGGCGGGGCTTGGCTCCCGCCGACGACGTACAGTTCTTGGGGCGCCGCCTCCGTCGGCGTCTGCTGCTGGGGCAGGGTTTGGCTGCCGCCAAGTACGTACAGTGGTTGGGGCGCCGCCGCCTGCGTCGTTTGCTGCGGGGGCGGGACTTGGCTCCCGCCGATGAGGTACAGCGGTTGCCGCACCTCCTCCGTCGGCGTGTGCTGCGGCAACGGCCGCGGCAGCGCGGGCAACAAGATCAACATCGAGGATGTGCTCGGCTGTTGGACGGGCGTCAGCGCCCACTCGTAGGCGTGCCCGCGCTGCGGATTGGCGGGTGACGCTCCGCTCCAGAGCGTCGGAGGGATACACGGCGGGTACGACGGTAGCCGCCAGGCGGGAGCCCACGTGCTCGATGGGGGGTGCACAGAGGTAGGTCCGTCACAGGAGGGGAGGCCGCCGTACGCGCACCGATGGTCGTCCGCCGGCCGTCGTGACGGGCTCCGCCGCGAAGGGCCGCGTGGGGGGCCCGACGGCCGTCGAGAAGGGCTCCACCGGGGGGGACCTTGTGGGGGACCCGCCGGCCCACGTCGAGGGCTCCACCGAGGGGGGCCTTGTGGGGGACCCGCCGGCCCTCGAGGAGGGCTATACCGACAGGGTCCTGGTGGGGGGCCTGCCGGCCGTCTCGGCGGGCTCCACCAAGGGGGACCGCGTGGGGGGCCCGCCGGTCCTCGCGGAGGGCTCGATCGCCGGGGGTAGTTGCGCCCGCCTTGCGGCGCAAACCGACGTTCGACAGGTGAGGGGGAACGGTCGTCACGCCCGTAGTCGTGTCGTGCACGCGCGTCGGTCGTCAGGGTCGCCGTGGTCCGCATCAGGTTGGCGGCGGCCAAGGCGGTGAGGACCGAGAGACCGGTCTTGTAGGGGAGGCCGGCCGCAATTTAAATGCGGCCGACCGTCACGCCAGCCCAATGGAGGGGGGCCGGAGTCAGGAAGGCGTGGGGCGCGGCGCGGCTGCATCGCACGCGGCGGGCGGGGGGGGCCCCCGTCCATTGCGCGGTCGTCGCAAGGACCAATAAAGCCACAGGACCGGGGGCGGGAGCAGTGGCGGGTTGGCACGCACGGTTCAGGAGGAGGTGGGGGCGGAGGGGGGGGGCCGTGCGCGATCCCGTGGTCGTACGGTCCCGTACAGGTGCAGGGCGGAGAGGGCGAGGCGGCCAAGTGACCGTTGCGGAGCCGTTGCGCTCGGCGCCGGCGCGTGTCGCCGGCGCCTTTAACACGCGTCATACGAGTGGTAAGGGTGGGCGGGAAGGGTGAGCGGGGAGCAGAGACGGGATGGCAAACGGCGTGCACGCGTGCGAGAGAGGGTCCTGCGATCGTCCACGCCGGCGCGCGTGCGCAAATAGACGAGGCACGTCGCCTCCTCCCACAGAATCTCACAAGCTGTCTAACGGCAAGCCGGTGTGCGTAGTTCTCCTCAGTCTGACCCGCCCACAGAGGCCCTGACAGCTGAAAACTGGTCACCCACGGAGACCGACCGGCGCACAGCCAGGCGGTCGCCCCACGTCGAGCGCGTCCGCAGCGACAGAGTGTCCGCGCTACCAATCTGTCACGAGCCGGTGGGACGAGTCAGTGGGACCCGCCACCACAGCCTGATCACGCCGATCCGTTTGTAAGGCGGGGACCATACGCATGCGCGCCACATACGCTGGACGGCTGGGGGGCCGCGTGGCCCGCGTCGGATGGCTGAGGGGCCGCCCGGCCCGCGTCGGACGGCCGAGGGGCCGCCCGGCCCACGTCGGACGGCTGAGGGACCGCGCAACGCACGTCCTTGGCCTCAGAGGCCGCGAAGCGGCCCCTGCCGAGCCGCAGCGGAGAAATGGGTCACGCCTCCAGAGCCAGGGAAGGCCCTGGCGCGGGGGCGGTTCCAACCACATTCAGATAATGGAACGTCACGTGACCGCGTGGCCGTCCGTTCGCTGGCGCCGCCGTGTCCACTAATTGCGTATGGCCATCTGCAGTCTCCGTTGGACCGCTCACGCGCGATCTGGTGCGATGACGCGGACCGATTTTCAGTAAAATAGATGATGTCGGACCGATCCGGGCTGTACATGTCGTGGACTGTTCTTCGAAAGTACGCACATTGACGAAAAAAAATGCGATCCACGCTGGCGGATCTGCTTCTTTCAATTGTACAGCCAATCACAGCCGGTCGCTCGAGACTGGACGGTTTTAAAACGACTCCCAAGTGTGTGCACGGCGACAGTGTCTGACCTGTTTACATCTCGCGACAAGCCTGCCGCACGATGTGGATCGCGGGACTGACCGCACCTAATGGCCGGGTGGCCCACCTGGCTGTCCACCGCACTCTGAGTGCCCCGATGCAACCGGTTCGCATTCAACAGGACTCAGCGCGAGGAGATCAGACGCTGGCCGGCGCCGCTGAAGCTTTTGTTCGCCCAGTTTGTGTTGTGGCCGTGCCAGGTGTCGGCCCAGTCGTCTCTTGGAATCCCCTTTTGTTCGAAGTTGTCATTGGTATTGACAGATGCAACCGCCATTTCTACCACTTAATGGGGACGTGGCGATTCCGCTGCGACCTTTGGACACGGTTTGTGAGCACTTTTTCAGGGGCTTCGTGTCATTAGCCGTTGATGAAGATCCTTTATTGTGCTTCTCACAAAAACTGGATCCGCAACATCCGCTTCAGCATCATGAACCGCCCCCTGAGCCAATGAAACAGTGATTTTGCAACGGAAGCTGATGCACCGTGGTCCAGTTTTTGTGAGAAGCACAATAGCACTCCTTCTCTTTCCATCGGATTTGGTCTACCAGAATGGGGCTGCATACAACCCAGCAATGTTGACCCCATTCAGACCGCCTTGTGGCTCGTTTCGGACGGGTCTATCCCCACCTACATCGCGCATGGCCCCAAAGAGGGCCCCCAGAATGGGCTTTCCATTGAGCGTGCCACACGTTGCGCCTCTACAGCCGTTATTTCAACAATCCCGTACTTGTAGAAGAGTTCCGAATCAGCCTCTACGACCCCGCAGTGGCCGATTTGGAACACATCCGCCATACTTGAGAGTGCGGGACTTTTTATAGAAATACCAAGGAGCCACATGGTCCTGGAAAGGATGCAGAAGGCGTCATTCAGGGTGTCAAACTCACGGGAAGAGGGGGTAGGATCGAAGCAGTAGGTGTCTACCGGCGCCTGCGGCGAAAGAGGTGGTCACATGAGTTTCGCAGTAGGACGACGAGCACGGGCTTCTGAGGCCTGTGGAGGGCGGCTGGCTGAAATGAAGACAGGGACGTGGCTCCTGATACTAACAAATAATTCAAAGCCGTATGTCCGGGCTTAACTGGGCGAGCCCTCGCCGCCGGACGTCGAACGCGCCGCGACGGCCGAGCGCGACGAGGCCACGGCCGTCCACGCCCCCTCCTCTTGCCTGTCCTCGTGCCGCCGCCGCCTACTTCCCGCCACGCACAGCGGGCGCGTCCGCCGCAGCTCCGCGCCGAAATGGGGGCGGTGACGGCGGCGTTGTTCGACGGTGCCCGCCGCTGGCCGCACCTCTGCTGGCCGCCCGCCAACCACCGGCGCACGTGTCGGACGCAAACGCCCCCGCGGACGGCCCCACGGTGGCGGAGTAGCCGCGCGGCCGCAGCCGCCGCGGCCATGCCCGCAAACCGTCGCCCGCCGCCTACGGCAGTGGCACCGTCACCCGCGCGCGCGCGCGCGAGCGCCCCGCCCCCTTCCTCCCCCATCCCCTCCCCGTTCCGCCCCACCCTTCCCCTTCCCTCCCCCGCCCCCTTCTCCTCGCTGCCCGTCGCGGGCCGCCAACCGTCGCCACGCCTGCGGCGCCGCCGACTGCAGCTGGCATCTGCGAGCCCACCTCGGCCGACCGCCACGTCTGCTGGGAGCCCACTTCGGTGGCTGACGCCAACTCTGCCCGCGCGCGCGAGCCGCGGCCATTAGGGACGCGTGCGGTGGCGACGACCGACATGATGGCAATCGCAACCCCGTACACGGCCGCCGCCGCCGCCGCCTTTCCCACCAGCACGAGCCGCCGCGCACGCGTGCGGCGCCTGCGCCTCCCCACACCGTGGGGGCGTCCCCCGATGGGGTCGGAGGTGGCTGCACCGCGGTCCGCAGCTCGCGTCGCCAGCCGCTACCGGCGGCGCTGCCGCCAGTCGGCCTCCAGGCCCAGACGGGGCGGTGGCGGCTGACGGGCACGCCCGCGGCGCGCGCGCCAGCCAGCCAACAGCCCTGCAGGTCGCGGACCCAAACGTCCAAACCGTGGCGGGGGTGCCAAAGGTGGGTGCCGGGGCGGGCGCGCCAAAAGCGGGCGTCGAGGCGGGCGTGCCAAACGTCGGCACCACAGCGGGCGTGCAAAACGTGGGCGCCGCGACGGGGGTGGTAAACGTCGGCGCCGCCGCTGGCAAACCAACCGTTGGTGCCGCAACGGGGGCGCCAGAACGCCGGCACCGCCGCGGGCGTGCCAACGGCGGGCGCTGCGCACCCCTAGTTAAGGCCCAGTGTCGGGGCTCCTCAGAATTTCTCAGCGTCTCATTCGCTGCAGCGTCAATTTCAGCTTGCCATTGGCAGATGCATGTGCGTCAGCACCGTTCAATGGAATGTTGTAGATTCCGCTGCTTTTTCTATTGAAAGGAAACGTGTCGTATGTTATATTCTCCTGTGGCCACTCTGACCAGTGTCGAAGATGACAGAATGTTGGTCGCCTCTCGTCGATGGCGACCCGTTTTTCTCATCTTTGGAGGGCAAATGCGCGCTTTTACCGTCCCGACACGGCCGCTTGGCTCCAGTCGCACAACACCAAAACGGGTGTCCAGGCCTCTGCTCCCTCTCTGCAACCGCTCTCCTCGTCCAACCCACCTCCTCGGCTCCTCTTTCCTGCCCGCGGGGATGCCTCCCTCCCCCGTTCCGGGGGCCGCCCGCCCGTCGGTATCAGCCACACTCCTGTACACACGGTACTGCTGTGCGCGCACACGCCTCTCGCCTCGGTCGGTGCCTCCGAGTTACGTTTTGCTTCTGTGGTCGTGCACCCCCCCCTCCCACATGAGGCCACACATCCCCTCCCCCCACATGAGGCCATACACCCCCCCCCCGCCCGCGGCCACTCAACGCCCTCCCCGATGCGGGTTTCCACCCCCCTCCCCCCCACCCCCGTTTGGCGAGCCCCCCCCCCACGTGTCCATACCTTTCGTCGTTGGGGTCCCCCACTACTCATCGGCGGTCTTGCTGCAGCTCATCTTCAACGTCCTGGCGTTGCTCACCCTCCTCTCGTCAACGGTGCTGGTCATCCACTCGTCGACCAAGCCCGCCTGCGTGCCCTTGAGGCCGGGCACCTCCTACACCTCGTCCGCGCCGGTGGTCACCTCGTCGCCGCCGCTCACCATCTCCGCAGTAATGCTGATGTTGGCTGACTCTCCGAGAACTCGGCCTTTATCTCGACCTCCTTGCCGTTCATCGTCTCGATGCTGCTGGCGATCACCCCCCCGCTGACAGTCCCGCCGCAGCCGCTCTCCTCCCTCCTCGTGTCGGCACTCGTGGGGTCGGCCGTGTGATTGACCTCTTCAAGGCGGCAGGTCGGCCGCGTCGAGGTCAGTCACGGGGGGCATTGCACGGGGTGGGGGTGGAGGGTTCGCCGTGGGTATGCCAAGAAGCTGGAATGGCTTTTATCTGATGTTTGTTTTCGTTGGCTTTTCTTTCTCCTGTGGCTGTCGGTCGGCTGTGGACCACTGCCATTATTTTCTTCTGTGTAGCTCCCATGGGCATGTGGAATGTTTTCGGTGGTGCGTGTCTGCGTGTACTCAGTAGGTGTCACTCTTTGCTTATCACACGCCGCCCTCATGCACAACACCCTTAGCTCGGTACGTACGAATCGTCCGCTCTGCCTCTGCAAACAAATCCTACGCCCACTTTTTCCTCTCCTTCTTGGCCTTGTCCACCAAAGCAGACACGTCAGGTGTAGCAGGCTTGCCGTCACGTCGGCGTTTGTCGCCAGGTTTGGCTGCTCGGCGCGCACCCGCCGCTGCCGGGGCCCTGCTCGGGGCGTGCTTCCGCAGCACCGACGGGCTCGCCTCCCGCGCAATGGCCATCGCGCGTACGAACGCAGCCGCCGACTCGTTCTGGGTCGCCGCCGCGTAGCGGTCGGCGCTCTGGTTGTATATGCCGTGCCACGCCTCCATGCCCTGTTCCGCGTAGAGGCCGATGCTGCCAAAATGCATTAAAAAGTCGGCGGCGTGGGCAAACAGCGCGTGCAGCTTCGGCGAGAGGTAGATCCAGGAGAAGCTCGTCTTCAGGTGCCGCACAAAGTTCTCCGCGTCCGCCCGAAACTGGCGCGCCTCCTCCAAGGTGGTCACCGCGTCGCGGTTGAGCACCTTTCGTACTCGATTCCACAACGTCCACGCGCGCACGTGAGCGGCGTGACTGTCCTCCGATACAACGCCCGGAAGCGCGTCGCACAAAGCGTCGCTGACGTCCCCAATCTTGTGGCAGTTCACACCCGAAAACACCCCCCCGTGGTAGGGCTCGGGCTCGACGCGCGCGTGCTCGTGCAACAGGTCGGCCAGCCTGATGGCAAAGGCCTTTCCAGCCTGCCCAGTGCCCCCGGCAATCACCGACTCGACGCAGAGACGAAGCAGCCGGCGACCAAATCCCTGGGTAGTGTGAAGCGGAATCGGGACGATCTGCCGCGGATCTACCACCAAAAGTGGCCTGCTCTCAATCGACAGATGATTCTCCCGGGACACCCTTGGGGGATTTGGATCGGCCAGAGCCGTACGACGATTGGCCAGGTGAGCCGCGTGGCGCAGGTGTCGCTGCCCGGTCACGTCTTGCATGGTTCCAAAGCGAGCTACGAGGCGACGGTGCGTACAGGACAGCACGTTCAGGCTCTTGCACCACAGGCAAGCCTGTGTGGCGTTAGGGCCCTTGTGGCCAAAGAGCATGCACAGAGCTGCCATGTCGCCCCCGGAAACAGGCGCACCAACCGCCGCGACGCGCCCACCAGTACCCCCTCCCGTAGGAGGCGCTCCACCTCAGGCAAGTGCCTCGACAGCATGCCCTTCAAGTCGTCATATTTGTCCTCGGTACAAGGGCAGACAGCCACGAGGATGGAGTTGTACGGGTTGTTGGGGCGGGCCTGGTTGATCACCGACGCCATGATCTTCACCGAGCTCGGGCGCCCCCCCTTGTCAAGCGCCAGCATGACCTGGACCTCGGGGGCGCTGTCCGCGGGGGACCCAGGGGGCTGCGCGGCCGGCGCGGGCTCAAAGCCACCCGTCTTGGCGACAGGTTGGAGGGACTCGTCGTACACGTATCTCTCGACAAACTCGCCGGACCGCACGAGAGCAGACACCTTCTCTTGCACAGCTGCAGCGAGGCTGACCAGATGCGCGCCGGTGCCGTCCACGACAACCTGCTTGGCGGGACTGAGAGCCAGGTCGCGCCTGGCCGCCCGCAGAGCTGCTGTGCTGGCCATGCCGCTACAAGCCCCACCAAATGCCAGTAGAATCTTGTTATACGCCGCGTACCTGATCCTAACGAGGGCCGAGAGACCCACCTGCTCCGTAGGTGTCAGCAGGATCGGATCACTTCGGCGGCTAATGGCCGCGCTCCGCGAGGTCTGGGCAGCATCTCCACGAGCGCCCGCCTGCCCCCCCCCCGGCTCGACTCCCATGCCACGCAGAGCCTCTCGCCCCGCCGCGCGACGCTTGTTGCGCTGGCTCTTCCGCACTTCTGCTCGTGCCTGGGCGGCCAGCTTGGCATAGGTGCTGACCCGCCCGTTGCGGTGGGTTAACTGGAACGTAGTTTTCCCGGCCGGCAGCAGAACGGCGCTTGCAATCTTGGCCAAAACCGCCCGGTCCTTCTCCCGGTCAATCTCCCCCGCCCGTAGCTGGCCTAAAAACCATTCGCACGGCGGGGCGCCAGTGGAGATAGGCGACAGAGGGGAGGTAGGAGAGGCTTGCTTGCCAACCGGGGGGATGCACACCGCCAGCGTGGGAGGCGAGCACAGGGTGAACGCAGAGTCACCTCGTACGACGGGGGGGGGGAGAGACACAGAACAGAGAACAGGACGGGGGAGCAGGCGTCGAGCCACTTGCGGGGTGTGCAGGGGTGATGTGTGTGGGGCGGGCGGAGCTAGTGGGGAAGGAGAGGCAGTGGGGCGGTCCAGGCGCTTCTCAGCTCTCAGCCGCTCGGCGCTGCACCTACCACACACACCTAAGGGAGCCCTGTCGTTGTCCACCCCCTGCTTGTGCTTGCACGGGGCGACAGGTAGGCGAGCAAACGCGTAGCTGGGGGTGGCTTCCGGCTGGAGCAGCGCCTCGGCACGCCAATCGGCCATCTTGGCGCCTTGCTTGAGCAGCCAGTGTCCATACCCTGTGCATTTAAACACAAAGACGTCACCAGGGAAGGCCTGCTCTATGTCTGCTGCCGAGAACCTGCGTCAGGGGAACAGAAAACACCAGGAATGTTGCCGTGTCGCATGCAAAGCCGTCTGACACGGCTATCCGAGGACTCTGTTGGAACCCAGCACGACGCCGTACACGGTCGTGGCTCTGTGTACACCCGCATCTCCCTCGAACGCACACATAAACCCCGGCTGCCTCCCTACAGAAAAATCGCAGAACAAGAGAAACAAACGTACACCATGTGGCCATCGTTGCGGTCCATAACCTTCCTTCCTGTCCTCCTCTGGGTCCACCGCGCGCAGACTTGGATGGTTGTGACGGTGCGTGTCCGCTCGCCGCGCATAGACGCGATCAGTGCGTCTTAGCAGGAGGCTGCTGACACGATCGGCGCGCCCCGACCGCACAGGGCGCTCTACTGTGAGCGGTCAATCCAGCACTCGAAAAGGACTCGGACGATGAATGAATCATTTGGAAGCTCTTCTTGTCTGTATCACTGCCGTCTGGGGACCCCCCCCCAGAGACCCCGTCCTGACGGTTTTATTTGGTACGCGTACCAAATAACTCAGAGCCTACCGGAATTCCCAACGTGGCTCCGGGATCTGTGTAATGCTGAGACCCAGAAGAGCCACCTTAACTAGGGGTGCCCAAAGCAGCCCTCCACGCAAAACGAGAGAACCACAAAACGAGAGAACCACTGCAAATCGCGAGCGCAATCCTCCAGCAGCTCGCTCGCGCCTGCCGACACAATCTCTTCCGCACCGGCCGCGACTGGCTCGACGCACCACTCGCCGGGTCACGTCGCCTCAACGAGCATCCGGTCACCAAACCCCACTAGGGCGGGTGGCTCTGCGGCGGCTTCGGACACGAGAAGGACGATGTGATTAAGGCTGTGCTCTTGTTCATAACAACTGTGTGCTAGAGGAGCTCTCGTAGCTCGATGCGTTGTATCAGTGAATGTTGTCTCCCCCTCTTTTTTGTGCTCTTTGCTATTCTGTACCTCTTATGCCGTGCGTGACGGAGAGCGTGGACCTCTGAGCCAGGCAGAGGGAGCGGCTGTTGGACTGGGCGGCGAAGATGATGAAACTATGATGAGATGGAGGCGCGGGCGTGGGGTCGAGGGAGGTGGTTAATCTACATGAATGGTCTCTTGTTTCGACCGCATCTCACTTGACCGGCTGCGCGGCGCTGCAGCATGTCTTGCTCGGCTCGGGGGTGCCGTGCAACATGACTTTATCTCGGTCATTTGGCCACGCAGGCCATCGCCCGGCGGCCGACCAACAGAATCGGAATGGCAGCCTCACGTTCACCTCCTGCAATACTCGAACAAGACAGTACCGGCATGATCGGGGCGGCCCCCACCGTCACGTGGGTCGTCCGAGCAAGCCCCCACCAGCCGAGCGCGTGGCCGTTGTCCACGCGACCAGCAGAAACAATGACCCATGCATACGCGATAACAACCATGCAATGCGGCGGCGCACCGCCGTGGCAGCACGCCGCCCTCAGAAAACGGCGCGGACGTGGCCGCCGACGCCCAATGCCCCCCCGCCCGCAGCTGGCCATCCCAGCCGGCACTTATGCCGTGATCGCCCCCGAGACTTCCTCCTGTGCCGAGTCGGACGCGTCGTCCTCCAGTGGGTCCTCTAGGGTCTTTGTCGGCTCCATCGCCGGCTTGATCTGGCCGAGCGTGAGGACGGCCAGGATGGCCGCCCGCGACTCCCACACGGGTAGCAACACCATCGCACCCGTGGCCATCAGCCCCCAGATGATCGACAGGATGACCCAAAACGTAAAGTACCCCTTGCTGAACACCCCCGCAGGTAGCGTGAGTAGCGGCCACGCCACGACGAGGACGAGGGCCAGGCCGATGCCCCACGCGGAAATCATCTTCATTGCCCGGTCAATGGCCGCCTCATCGTCGGGTGTCAGCGCCGCGTTGGCGTCCTCATCAACGAGCGCAATCGACTTGGTCGCCGACCAGTCGCAGTCGTCGGGCTTGATCAGCGACACGGCGGCGCAGATGGCGGCGGAGCTGAGGATGGCGACAAGGTTGCCAACGACCATGACCTCGTCACGGCCGGTCGTGGCAATAGAGATGCCCCCGTCAAACGTCGATGCGTAGCCGAGCCAAGACGCAATGGCAAGACCGAGCCCCCCGACGGCACCCGCAATCGCGCCGGCGCCGCTGCACTTGGCCCACGTAATGGACATGGCGACAGGCGCAACGGCGCTGCCAATAATGACGCCCATGCCGAGGTACACCCACCCGAGGCTGACGCCAATGGCGTTGAGCGCAATGCCGAGCACGCCCATGAGCAGACCAAACGCCACAATAGCAATGCGGGAGACGAGGATGATCTCCCTGCCCGACGGGGTGTGGCCCATGGCGCGGCGGATCGGCACGTAAACGTCGTACGCGACGAGCGACGAGACGGCAATCTGCTCCGCAGCGCCCGTCGACGTGACAGCCATGAAGAGCATGATGAGGATGAGCACAGAGCCGCCCTTGCCCATTAGATGGGTGGCAACGGCGGGGGGGACGAGGCCATCGGCGGCCTCATCGAGCGTGATGGGAAGAGACAGGGCCAGGCTGGCGAGGCCAAGCGACGTGGCGAGCGTGAAGGGAATGGAGAACCAGGACAGACCACCAAGGATGTAGCCCTTCCATGCGGCCTGCGGCGTTGCCGCAATGGCCGACTGCCAGTAGCTCTCTGTCACAGGGGGGGAAGGGTTTCCATTCAAGGCAGGCGAACAGGTAGACGCGACACAGGCGAGACGAGCAAATCCATACAGACAAGGAAGATATGAGACACGTGCATAGATTGATAGATGGTCTCGGGCTTACACAGCAAGATCGACCCGTTCAACACGGCCTGTCTGCTTCACCCGCTCTCCTTCCCCACAGTCGTCGCGGGACACACATCCTTCAACGTACGGTCCACAAACACGGTACCGAAGTTACCGCAGATGTTGCTCAAACCAAAGAGCAGGCCATTCTTGGAGAACATGGTCAGGTAGGAGCCGCCCTTGTTGTCGCCTACCGGCTCAATGGCCACAACCTGTTGGAGGCGGTCGTACACCACCGACGGGGAGCCGAGCGTCGAGTCGGTCACGTAGACCTGGAACACAAAGATGCACAGGGCGATGAGAATGACGGCCGTGTTGAAGTAGGACGCGACGAACGTCGCC
>ENA-ORXT01004883-ORXT01004883.1-marine-metagenome-genome-assembly--contig:-NODE-4883-length-13543-cov-3.965023_pt1 | contig 13543 bp, 8 predicted proteins | sample MGYA00237868_ERZ511482 | MGnify/ENA metagenome assembly ERZ511482 | reverse complement strand
TATTGGTGATGTTTATGACGATCCCAATAATTTGGGTGACGTAGATAGTAGCAGCAATTTTGCTCAGACCACTACTTTTACACGATCTCAGTTTGGTGATAATCAAGTTCAAGCCACAGCGATAGATTCTAGAGATGGTTCTATTTATGTCTCTACTAGTGCTTTATATAGAACCTCTATCGCTCCAACTATTCCTAATACTGGATCTGCTGAAATTTATCGAATTAGTCCAGATGGTTCTTCTGTAGAATTATTCGCTACTTTGCCAGGTAATATGGGTACTGGTTGGATGGAATTGGATGAAGAACACGATCAGTTCTATGTCTCTAATCCCGATGATGGTCAAATTTATGTAGTTGATGCTACTGCATCTGCTGGAACTCAAACAGCAGCCACAAGCTATGAAACCTTTGCCCCTCATAGTGCTGATACTCTTAATGATGGTATCGCAGGCTTAGGCAATACAGTTCTAGGTGTAGGCTATAACCCAGTAGAAAATCGTCTTTACTATGCTATTTGGGGACAAGACTATGATGCCAACGGTTCTGTTGATAACACAATAAGGTCTGTAGCGATTAACTCTGACGGTACAGTTGATGCGTCTAGCGACAGGCTAGAATTTACCACTCCCAACCATAATATTTGGGCAAATCCAACTCAGGTTAGTGATACCAGTATGCCAGTGTTGGATATTGAATTTGATAGCAGTGGCACTATCATGCTTCTGGGAGAACAAACGTCAGATATTACTTTGACAGAAGGAACTCCCGCCCATGCTGCAAGAGTATTAGAGTACCGTGGTTCCACCAGTAACTGGGTTGTAGAAAATGAAGATAAACATAAAGTAGGATCTCTTAGGTTTAACAATGGTTTTACTCCATCTAATGGTTCAACCCTGGAAGACAATACTAGAGGTGGAGTAGCATTTGCATTCGATACTATAGAAAATGGGAGTGTAACTGGTAATGAAGATTATATAATCACTGCTAGCGACGCTTTGCCTTTTGACCAAACCAACACTTTAGATATATATGGATTTCAATACCATCCTCTAACAGGTGGAGATCAGGATAGTAGCCTTAAGATTGATGGAGACGGTTCTACAGGAGATATTACCAAAGGTGGTTTTGCAGATATTGACGTTAGAGTTGCTTATAAAGGATCTATAGAAATTGGTAACAGAATTTGGCTTGACACAGATTCTGATGGTATTCAAGATGCTGGCGAAGCGGGCATCAACAATGTAAATCTCACTCTTTATGATGCCACTGGCATTAACCCATTAGGTACAGTCAACACAGATTCTGATGGAAACTACTATTTCAACGATAGTAATGTCACTGGAGGCTTACTACCTAATACAAGTTACCAAATTCAAATAGATTCTAGTAATTTCAATTCTGGTAATTCTCTGGAAAATTACAATCTGACGCTTTTCAATCAACAAAGCAATGACTTAATAGATTCTGATGCGACTAATGTTAATGGAACTACCCCCACCATTAATGTCACTACAGGTGATTATGGAGAGAACAACTTTACCTTAGATTTCGGTTTCACTCCCATCTACAAACTATCAGGAACAGTCTACTCTGACACCAACCTTCCTGGTGATGACACGATTGAAGCAACTGATACACCCATTGGCGGAGTTACAGTTAACCTCTATGCCGATAGCGATGGCAATGGCGTAGCCGATACCGATGGCGGTGGCAACTTACTAGCACCGATTGCTACTCAAACAACTGACGCCTCCACTGGACTATACGAATTCACAGGTTTAGGCAACGGCAACTATGTAGTTATCCAAGACCAACCAGCAGGATTTGATAATGTCACCGATGCCGATGGCGGAACTGACAGCCAAATCGCTGTGACTATCAACGGCGCAGATGAAGTAGAGCAAGACTTCCTCGAAGAAAAAGTAGTCAGCATTGGTTCAACCGTCTTCACCGACACCAACAACAACGGAACCCAAGATACAGGTGAAGCAGGAATTAGTAGCGTTGATGTAGAACTCTATAGCCCTGGAGGAGATGGAGTCATTGGTGGAGGCGACGATACTCTAGTAGATAGCACTGCTACGGATGGCAATGGAGACTACATCTTTAGTGACCTTCCCGAAGGAGACTACTACGTATCCATTCCTGACACCAACTTTGGCGCAGGTGAAGCATTAGAAACAACACCTCTATCTTCTGAGACTACTGCCACCACTGATGACCAAACCGATGGAGATGACAACGGTATCCAAACAGGAGGCAGTGGCACTCAAGTTACTTCCCCTGTAATTAACCTAACTGCTAATGGCGAACCAAATAACACGGTAGAAACAGAACAGGGTGGTACTCAAGATGATGGTGCCAATGATAGCGATGGTGACATGACCGTCGACTTCGGTTTTGTGCCTAAAAATATTGTTAATGGCACTGGTGGCTCTGAGGTTATTGATACTACTGTCACTGATGGGACTACTGCTAGTGCTGACTTTATTACCGCTGGTGCAGGACAAGATACTTTAACTGGTGGTGCGGGTGATGATTGTTATCACTTCAACATTACTAGTGATGGTATTGATGTGATTACAGATTTCGGTGATGACGGTAACGATAAGCTAGACTTTAGCGAGATCTTCAATGATGAACTAAGTTCTTTGACTATTCCTGATGGTAGTAACCCCTATACAGAAGGCTATGTAGAAGCAATTTCCTTTGGAGCTGGTGTCATGATCGTAGTTGATGAAGAACTTGGTCAAGGCGGAGACGATCCTTTGAACAAAGCTGTCGTTCTGCTTCGTGATACCGATATCAACGCGATCAATGTTGATGACTTTATTTTCTAATTTTAATTTGAGAGGATGAGCAGCATTTGTCCTCTCAGTATTTACTGGATGTTTTGTTGCAACTATCTAATAACCTATCAATTTTTATTTATCACTCATGTTTTCTATGAATTTATCTAAATTTCCTCAATTTCTAGTTTATATCAGTAGCACTCTAGGCTTATTAACTGTTAGTAATCTAGTTCTGATTAATTCTGTTGCTGCTTTTTCATTGGACTTTGGACAAAATAAAAAGGAATTCGCGATGAGTATTTGCGAACAAAGTCCAAGAAGAAGGGACAAGTCTAATGAGAAAATTGATTGCAGTTTCACCAAACTAATTTCAATTGACTCATAAACAATGCCCCAAAATAACTATAATCAATTACAACAAGAGTTCAAGCAATTCCGAAAAAAGTTGTATCAAAGTTTTAACTACAGACGAGATACAGTAATGGATTTAGTGGACACTATAGCTGCTAATACCACAGCTCGTTCACCAGTAGAATTGTGTTTGAGTCCTTTATTTGAGAGAGAATATAGTGCCTTGTACAAAGGGATTCAAGAATTGAGTCGAAGAAGCGAAATTGACTCGATTGAAGCATCCAATGAAGCATCCAAGAGTGAAGAAGCTCAAATCCAAGCCCGCACTCTAGCTATTGCCAAACTAATTCCAATTCCAAAACAAAAGCAATTTTACCTGTGGGGGATAGATGTAACACCTTTGCCACGAGCCTATGCCAAGACCTTAGAAGATAGAAGTATAATCTATCAACCTAATACAATTAAAGGGAATAAACCAATTAATGTTGGGCATTCTTACTCTGTATTGACAGCTCTCCCAGAAAAGGAAGAAACAGGTCAAATTCCTTGGGCAATCCCCTTGATAGTCAATCGAGTCAAAAGTGAGAAAACAGGGAAACAAGTTGCTTCACAACAGCTCCAGAAGATTTTAACCAAGGAAAATTTGCCTTGGTCGAATCATTGGTCAGTTCTAGTTGTTGACAGCGATTACTCGGCTAAGAGCTTTCTGAGCGAGCAGTCACAACATCCTAATTTAGTGGTTGTAACCCGAGTTAGAAGTAATCGTATTTTCTATCAGTCTCCTAAACCTAGAGCCAAACTGCCCAAGGGTCATCCTCAGTGGTATGGAGAAAAATTTGACCTCAAAGATAAAACTACTTGGCATCAACCCGATGAAAAAGTTCAAACTCAATTCACTACCAAGAAAAGCCGATTACTTAACGTAAGAATTCAGAGTTGGTCAAATATGTTAATGCGAGGTTCTCGTGATTGTCCGATGCACCGTCAGCCATTTACTTTAATCCAGATACAAGTTAGCACATCAGAAGGAATTAAAATCTGGAAACCGATGTGGTTGATTGTGATTGGTCAACGTCGGCATGAATTGACGGCGATTGAAGGATATCAGGCTTATCGACAGCGATATAACATTGAACACCTATTGCGTTTTGGCAAACAAAGATTGTTGCTTAATGCTAATAGTACTCCATCTGTCGAGCATGAAGAGAATTGGGTAAGCCTTAGCTTTTTGGCTTATGTTCAACTGTGGGCAGCCAGAAAACTGGCTTCTATCTTACCCCGTCCCTGGGAACGTTATCTACCGCCAAAAACTGAGGGATTTCTGACTCCCAGTTTGGTGCAGAGAGATATGAATCGAATAATTACCGAGATTGGCACACCAGCTAATTCTCCCAAACGTCGAGGTTTTTCTGAAGGTCGAACCAAGGGCATGATTCAAACTAAGAGAACTCGTCATGAAGTCATTAAAAAAGGCAAAAAAGAGAAAAAACCAGAACCCAGCCCACCGATTGCCGTCTAATCTTCTTTACAATCAAGCTAATTACTGAAGACAAATTCGCGAATACTCATCGCGAATCATTTTGCTGTTTGTCCAAAGTCCAACAATATTATTTCCTAAATTATTTGTCCTCCAAAAGATGCCGTGAAAAGTCAGCTCCAAAGCACCAACGAAGAATTAGAAACTACCAACGAAGAACTCCAAAGCACCAATCAAGAATTAGAAACCATGAACGAGGAATTGCAGTCTTCTAATGAAGAGTTGCAAACTACCAATGAAGAATTAAATATCCGTACCGTCGAATTAAATCGAGTTTCTGTGTTTATGGAGTCTATTTTAACTGGTCTAAAAGTTGGTATGACAGTTCTTGATAACCGCTTAAGCATTCAGCTTTGGAACAACCGCATGACGGAGTTTTGGGGATTGCGTAGTTCTGAAGTTGAAAATCGCTTTTTCTTCGACCTCGATATAGGCTTACCCGTAGAACATTGAGGGGGATGATTCGCGCCTGTCAAGCAGGAGAAAAAGACTATCAGGAGTTCAGTTTGAAAGCGATCAATCGTCGAGGAAAAACTATTGACTGTCGCATAATTTGTACTCCTCTAAAATTGGAGAAAGAACAAAAGGGATTAATTTTGTTGATGGAAATAACAGAAAGATAGAGTCGTTCTAATTAGTCAGCTGACAGTTTAGAGGCAAAATTTTCTTGTACAGAAAGATCTTGCAAAAATTGTTGACGATCAAACTGATAATCGTCGCCCAAAAAATCAATTATTCTCTTAGTGTCTTCAAGGGCATTTTGCAAACAGGTAGATGCTCCAGGAGAGGGAGTAATATTAAAGATAATGCGATCGCCAATTATCTTGGCTTCTCCCATTTCTAACGCTTTATTCTTCAGGTTAACCACCTGGGGGCGAACTCCACCATAACCCCTGGCATAACTAAGGTTGGCTAATTTAATCGAAGGAATAATTTTTTTGACTTCCTGGATAAATAATCGTTTGCCAATAATCGGGAAATCATAAATAAAGTTGAGGGCAATATATTTAAGGATAACTAGGTCGGACAATATCTTAGTAAAGCTAGCAATTGCCTTAACACTTAACCCCGCAGTCTGAAAATATTCAACAATACTAGAATAATTATGGCGTTCTAGCATTGGCAATACTTTAGCCGTTGGTCCAAAACGGGCGATCGCACTATTATGAACTTCTGGATCGCCGTGAATAGCTGCAAACGGTAGCTTTTCGCGCTGTACGGTGTAAACCTTGCCATTAAGCAAACGGGGGGCAAAATAGAAGCTTCCTGCCACGCTCAATAAAGCATAATCTAGACCATATCCCAAAGACTTGGCAAACAACAAACTGTGCGCTCCCGCAGCAACCATTACTATTTTTGTTTTAATAGTTTTACCTGAAATATGAACCTGGTATTGCTGATTATCTTTAGTGATTTTATTAACTTTAGTATTAAACAATAGATCGATATTTTTGCTCGTATTCTTAACAGCATTATTCAAAAAAGATTGAGCTAAAGCCTTAAAATCAACTGCATATCCTTTGCTAGTGTACAAAGAAATTATTGATTCATCTGCCTTTCTATCCAATAAAACTTTAGGCTCTTTATCTGCAATTTCCGAGCGATTTAGCAGTTTTATATCAGGAAAAAGCTGCTTAAATTCCTCATATCTGTCTTTAAGCTGGTTGACCTGTTCTTCGCCAACGCCCAGCACCATTTTGTGATATTTAGTATGAATTTCTTGTTGCTTATCTTTTGTTAACAAATAGTTTTTAACTAAGCTCGCTCCAGCATTTACCTTAGTAGCTTTAGCTAAAGTGTAGTTAGTTTCAATATCGCCACAATGTAGAGTTTGACTATTGCTATTGGTATAAGAATTAACCAGAGCCACATCTGATTCTTTCTCAATTAAAGCAATGTTGTTAACGTTGGTATATTGGCTCAGAGTATAAAGCAATGCTGTACCACATACACCACCGCCAATGATAACAAGATCGTAACTCTGATTATTCATATGTACACCAACGTTCAACTAATTGATTAAAACATAAATACTAACTATATTAATATCCTATCTCTTCTGGCGATCGACACAATGATAGTTCATTAATTCGTAACTTTCTATCATAGGAAAAATTCGTTATTTCTCGTCATTTAACTACAAAATTCGTAGCATCAGCCCCAGAAAGCGGCTTGGAAAATAAGTAACCCTGCCCATATTCGCACTTCAAGCCTAAAAGTTTGGCGCACTGTTGCTCTGTTTCAATTCCCTCTGCAACTATGTCCAAATCAAATACCTCTGCCAACTTGACAATGGTTTTAACTAGCTCTAACTGATGGATATCGGCTGCAATATTCTGAACAAAAGAGCGATCAATTTTAATGGTGTCAACTGGCAAACTGTGCAAATAACTTAAAGAAGAATAGCCAGTGCCAAAATCATCCATTGACAGCTGTATACCCAAGCTTTTAAGTTTTTCTGCCGTGGATAAGACGACATCAATATTTTTGATAATTTCGCTTTCAGTTATTTCTAGCTTAAGACAGCAGGGATCTAAACCAGTTTCAGTTAGAATTTGGGCAATAATATCTCCCGCATAGGGTAAGGAAAATTGTTTCCCTGCCATATTAACGCTCATGAATGCCAAGTTTGATTCTGGATACTGTTGTTGCCACGTTACCATCTGTTCGCAGGCCGTTCGCAGAACCCACCAGCCAATAGGTATAATTAATCCCGTACTCTCTGCCAAGGGAATAAAATTGTTAGGGGAGATCGAACCTTTTTCGGGATGTTGCCAACGAATCAAGGCTTCAAAACCTACCAATTCTTGATTTGCTAGTTTGACTATAGGTTGATACTTCAGTTCAAACTGTTCTAGTTCTATTGCGGCTCTAAGCTCATTTTCCGATTTAAATTTGGCAATGCTTTTAATATAGGCTTCGGACTCAAAAATTACGCTGCAAGCTTTTCCTTTGTCCTTGGCTTGGTGCATGGCAATTTCAGCATCTTGCAAAGCTTCAATTAGACTATATGAAGAGCCTTGCTGCTGCTTATTGGCAATGTTGGTCAAAGGTGCAATGCCAATGCTAGTAGTAATTAAAATGGAATGATCTCCGACTTTGATCGGTACAGAAAATGCTTGTTGAATTTGGTTAGCTATTTCAGCAGAGTAGTCTATTTGTTCAAAGCCAGACAGTACAATTGCGAACTCATCCCCACCGATGCGAGCAACCATATCTTGACTACGTAAGCAAGAATTAAGCTTACAAACAATTTCTACCAGCAGCGAGTCTCCTACTGCATGACCAAAATTACGATTAATATACTTAAAGCGATCTAAATCTAAACATAAAATTCCGAACAGAGTGTTAGAACTTGCTCCAATTTTAGATAGTTCTTTCAAATTTTGAATAAACAGCTGACGATTTGGTAAATGAGTTAATTGATCGTAGTTGCTATCGTAGTTTAACTTAGCCTCAATTTGCTTATGTTCAGTAATATCGGTTTGCGAGCCAACTAGGCTACATATTGTATCGCGAGAATTTTTAACTGCTATACATTTGCAAAACATGGAGCGATATGAACCATCACAATGGAGCAAAGAATATTCCATTTCAAACTGTGCCACTTTTCCTTGCCAACAGGCAGACAAATTGTCGCGCAGTGCTTGAATATCTGCTCCATGAACTCTGGCAAGCCATTCTACGGGACTATTCTTAATATCCTCGTTTTTATAGCCAACCATCGACTTCCAACGAGAAGAATAATTAATTTGATTAGAATCAAATTCCCATTCCCACAGACCATCGTTGGTTATTTGGGTAGCAAGGGCATACCTTTGTTCACTATCTTGGAGAGCCTGTCTTAACTCTTGTCTTTCTCGAACTAACTCTTTCTCGGCAATACAAATCATTTCTTGGGCTTGTTTTAACTCATTATCTATTGACCAGGGAAGGATGCCCTTTGATAAATAGTTGTCTGCTAGGTTTGTCACTTTCGCCAGATTTTATCAGATTAGGTAATGCAGCTGTTGATCGATTGGCTACAACTTTACGAGTCAAAATAAGTATTTATTTTGATATAAATGAATTCTAAAGGACATATTTCAAGATCATTCTTTTTCTTAATATATTCTTTAGATTTTAGAAGTACGGCATTGTTTTGAAGTGATAACAGTACCTTTTTTATACAAAATTCATAATAAGAAAATGCTAATAGTACTATTTAATATTTTAAATAACAATCAAAATAATAATAAATTCTGGTAAATTATTTTTTGTTATTTGTGTAGCGAAATATCTAGCTATTAATCAGAATATTAAATTACAAGTATTGCTAGTCTCACAATTATTTTTTCTGCTTGAGAAATGGAATGAATACGAATGTTCCCAACAAATGCAAATATGTAAAGTAGAACACACTTGTTGAGTATATCTAATAAATAGCATGTAGATCAAACAAAGTCTTAGTGATCTAAAAACCAAGTACTTTTGTACGATCAAACAGAATATTGGTCTAAGCTAATTAAAGGTATAAATAACCTTAATTAGCTGATAAAAAAGCAAAATTATCACAGGCGATCGCTAAAAGATGACTTTTTCATATATCGATTGACCTGCTTAGGTTTTAGGAGGAGGCACAATACCTGGCTTATATAAGAAGGCATCAATACTTTTAAGAGTTTGTAAATCAGCTTCAGGAAGACAGCTTCTTTGATTGACTTTTGACTCGTCTTGACGGGCATTGGATACAGACAAAAAATCAAAAGCCTGACGAAATTTCTGGGGGTTAGTGCTGACGGGAGCATCAAAATGACAGGGAATGATTTGAGTGAAGTCCCAATTGGCAATTTGATTTGCCCAAGCTACAGTTTCTACTGGTGCGCGATTGAGAATTAAAGTTTGTAAGATGGGTGCAACTAATAAGCGACCATCATCCCGCAAAGTATTAAAGCAATCTTCCCAATTAGCTTGCCATCGAAATGGATATAGACCCCAGTATGCTTTAGCTGACTTATTTGGCGATCGCACTGCATCTTTTAAGGTTTGAGCCAAACTAGGCACATCTAGGACGCTAGAGCGAAAATACATCGCAAACAAGCAAATTCTGCGCCAGCCTTTGAGCCGATTTTCTGGAGTATCAGCGATCGCTTCTGAGCCAGTTTCTCTGGCATGGAACAGCAGAGGATAAAGATCTTGTTCGATAATTTTGGGTACAGTGTCGGGAATTGAGACAATAGAATCCGTCACTAGTAAAGTTTGCGATCGCTTATGAAAAAACGCCACTTCTTCAAATTGACCCAATCTTAAATCGATATCCCCCAAGATAGCGTAATCAAACTCATCGGCAAAAGGAGATTGGCTACTATCAGCGGGCAATACATAGGTGCGTTTGGCTGGAAACCCCAGCCAGCTCAAGGGTAATTTAACTGGAAAACTCCATTGATTAGGAGCAACATAAACCTTAGACTGAGGAAACTGGCGCGCAAAAGGGCCAACGCAATTTTTATGCTCTAGACCTGAAATGGTAGGCAGAATAATGTATTTTACTTTTCCATAGCGATCGACTAATTCTTGCACCAAGTCAATACATTCAAGGGTAGGAGCAACGGGAGCATAGACTAATAATCCTCCTGACTCTAGTTTTAATACCGTCATGCGAATTGGCACAACCACATAAAAAATGCCCTGAAGCTGGTCAAAAGTCCAAATCGTATCTTTAAGTACCTCTTGGCGGATAGTACGCTTCTTGCTGTAGGGATAGATCGGTACACTTGCCCAAAATCGCCAATGATAATCTGGAGAATTTCTTTTTGCCTGGGTCACTACACTTTATTAAAGATCGGTTGTCTTAACATTAATTATCGACGATTGGCGATCGATTATCAATTGTTAGTAGTTGATGGTTAGAGATCGAATGTGGCTTATTTGTACAGTAGTTAATACGGCAGCCGATCGTAAAATAAGATTGTTATAATCATTAACCGAAAAATCAACTTAAATTAACTCAGTTTTAATGAGAAGCCAATGGTTAGTCTGTTCCCAAGATAGTCCAACTCAACAAGTACTATACAAAACCCTTTTTTTAGAAAGTCTAACAGTTACTCTAGCTATTTTTGGCGCAGTGGCATGGGGACATTCTCCCGAACTTCATTTTAGAGAAGAAGGTTTTATTACCTATGTATCTTGTTTACAGCTATTGATTGCCACTGTAATTTCTGGCAAGATTTTTAGGATAGTTAGTCATTCTGGGAATATTAAATTAGCTAAGAACAAAACATTTTGGCTAGTTGTAAGTGTCGGGTTGCTTTTCTTAGCCTTTGATGATGCTTTTGAAATTCACGAACAGATAGATATATGGTTGCATAATCTGTTCAATCTTCAGGAGACAGTAATTACCGATTTAGCCGATGACATCATTGTCGGGGGGTACCTGCTGCTTTTCTTGGCTTATGTTTTTACTCAATGGCAAACAATCAATCTTTTTCAACGCTCCTTCACCTTTTTTAAAATAGGACTTGCTTTAGCAATAATTATGGTGCTTTTAGACATGGCAAGTAACAACTATTATTTCACCTCTTTGATTATTGATGATGCTACCCAGGCAAAAGCTTTGAAACAATGGCTGGGAGCATTTGAAGATTCGGCTAAAATTTTTGCTGAAGGGATGTTTATTGTGGGACTTTATCAATGTCGGAAAATAGCTAGAACAATTAACAGTAAATAATTCCAGACCAGACGTGCCTTGTCTTTATTGACTTTTCAAATACTGGATCAGCGCAGGTAAAACGGGGCAGGGTTTTTTTTGCTGTAAACTGTTGGCGTTATCGGGGCGAAATACACTCCAGCGAAATGGACCTAGCTGGGCTGCGGACATCCACAAAAGACGCTTTGCCCTAGTCATTGCCACATATAGCAAGCGATATTCTTCGGCTTGCTTGAGCTTGACTGCTTCTGACCAGGCTGTCTTTGGCAGGGGTATGGTTTGGGGGTGATTTGGAGCAAGATATTGATGATGGACAATCGCTCTAATTTGGGCGCGGGCGACTTCGGAGAGGGTAAAATTGCCTAAAAACTTGCCTGCGGTGGGTATCCAAGGTTGTCCTGGCAACATATCACTGTGCAAAAAGGGCATAAATACATAGTCCCAATCCAGCCCCTTGGCTTTGTGCATGGTAATAATGGTAATCTGCCCAGGACGGGTATAGCGATCGCCATTATCTGCTTCAACTCCTTCAAAGTTTTCCGCGCTGACAATCTCTTCTAGGGCATTGATGCTGGCTTTAATCGAACTCTGTCCGATGATTTGCTGGTTGATTCTTTCCGATAGTTTTTGGACGGTAGCTAATTCTGACCCCGTATACTTTAAAGTCATGCCCAAAAAGGGAATCAGCTGATAATGGGGCAATTCCATACGAGCGCGAAGTAAGTTGCACCCAATACGACGGGCTTCTTCTACTTGGGTTTTGTGGGGAGGGGTTAGGGGGCTAGGATATAAAAACTGTTCTGGAGATGTGGCTAGAGCGTTTAAATCTTGTGCGGGGATTAAACTTCTTTGCTGTAATACTTCTAGTGCGGCTTTAAGATTGTCTGGGGAATGAGGGCGATCGATAAACTGGAGTAATTTGAGAATTTCCCCTGGAATTTGGGAATATCTTTCGCTTTCGCTGATTTCATAGATTTTTATATCGTGTTCCTTTTCTAAGTAGGCTAATTCTTCTACCAAAAATCTTCCTTGGCGGTTTTCCCTGACCAAAATTGCTGCATTACGATCGGGATTTTCTTTAAATAAAGCGATCGCCTGTTCGCCAATCAGTTTTACAGTTTGATAAACATCATCGGGATTAGTAATGACAACACCACTCTTAGCTGGCTGGGGATTAGCATCTGGTTGAGGATCGTTGGAGTCAACAGTGACAATTTTTTGCTCGCGGAAAGGCAACTGTTCGGATTTATCGTTAAGCCACTGTTGGTTAACCCAATGCACCACAAAGTTGGCAGCATCAATAATTATTGTGCTACTCCGCCCTGCTTGATTCATAGTCGTCAGGCTGTCACGCTCTTTGCAGGTTTCACAAAACCATTTAAAGTAGATCGGATCGGCAGGAGTAAAGGTAGAGTTGATCGCTTGATTGGGATCGCCCACTCGCACTAGATTAGGAGCAGAATTAGATTCCCCGTTACTTGCCAAAATAGAAATCAGCTTTTCTTGCAAAGGGCTAGAGTCTTGGGCTTCATCTTCAAATACTCCGTATACCTGATTTTGCCACAGCAGGCGCATGGGAGGATATTCTAAAACTTTTAGTGCCGCCAAGATCATGTCATCATAGTCAATCATGTCTTGCGATCGCATTAACTGCTGATACTCTTGATATAGTCCTGCGGCAATCTGCAAAATGCCATATTCATCTCTGGCATCTTGACTCAACTGGGCTAACTCTTCGGGTAACAGTCCCGAGCTTTTTGCTTCCCGCACCACCGTATTAGTCAAGCTTGGTAATATCTCTGTCCGCAATACGGACTGACGACGCAATCTTTCTGTCTCTTCCCCGTCAAACTGTACTCCTTCTAATAGAGTCTGGTACTCTAGCCGATGAGAGGCGATCCATCTTTCCACCGCACTCCTAATCAGGCGATGTCCCGTGTTGGGAACAACGATAGTCACGTTGTCTAAATTTAGTCCTGATAGCTCTTGACGAGAATTAGCAATGTTCAATGCCAAACCGTGCAGAGTATGGACTACAAAGCCCCCTGGAGGAAGCATTAAATCCTTGAGACGATCGCGAATCTTATTTTTAATATTAGCTGCTGCCGAACGAGTGTAGGTAACTACCAGTAACTGTCGGCGACTGTGTAGTTGATTTTTGGCAATGGCGATCGCT
>ENA-ORXT01004882-ORXT01004882.1-marine-metagenome-genome-assembly--contig:-NODE-4882-length-13544-cov-13.128388_pt1 | contig 13544 bp, 8 predicted proteins | sample MGYA00237868_ERZ511482 | MGnify/ENA metagenome assembly ERZ511482 | reverse complement strand
TATAAATAATCGTCACTTTTGAAGAGACTATTTTTTCATTATACAAAAAAAAATCGTTGAATAATCCCTTTATTGAATTATTTTTTTAGGAAGTAGAATGGAAAAAGAGTCCTTCATAAAGTGACGATTATTTATAGTTAGGTACTTACCTCTTATTAGGAGTAAAAAAAAAGAGCGTAACTCCGACCACGTCTGTAGGAATTGGAGCTAGAACGACTTTAAAAGAGCGTAGCTTCGGCAACGTAAAATCGTGTGAAAATACTCGAGAAGCATATAGATTTTTTAGAGGGAGAGGATTTGATTTGTTTTTTTATAAAAAACAAATCAAATCCTCTCCCTCTGAATAATCTATCAAATCTACTGATAAAATAAACTAAGTATCACAATAACACACTAGCAATTAGTAGCCTGCCAATGAAGACTAAAAACCAATGGCTAAAGTCCAGTTTATGTATTTAAGAGGAGTGGATTAGTCCAAAATTTAGCGGATAGAGCTTCTATTTTTTTATAAAAAACAAAAAAGACGTACTCCTTTTTTGATAAAACTAAACAAAAACTAAATTTTTTTTATTTCTTCTCCTTTTCAGATTTTAATAGAAACATTTTCTTTGAAAAAGTGTTAAAGTGGTTTTGCCTAATATTATTTGGTTTGAATAGTTTTTTAAATGTTAAAATTTTGAATTAATACGGATTTGTAAAAGAACTGATTACTAAGGGTTTAAGCTTAGAGGTATTTTTATTATTTAGAACATTTCTAAATAAACAGACATATATAAGATATATTGCCGAAGAAACCCATGAATTTTATCTTTGCGTACAATTTCAAAAAATAGTTTGATTTTTAACTGTTTTTTAACTTTTTTAGCGATCATCAATAACAAAATCTAATTTTTGTTTGATACTACATAAGGAAAGGAAATAAGTGCGCTTATTTTTTTTCCTAAACATCATTTTCAATGATATATCGGCATTTATCTTCAAAAAGCTTTCTTTGGCTACTTACTTTTTTAATGAGTGCTACCTTACTTTCTGCTCAACCAGATTTGGGAGAGGGTAAAGAACTGTTTAGAGCGAACTGTGCAACTTGCCATAATAAGAATATGAAGCAGGATATGACAGGTCCTGCTTTGGGTGGAGTGGAAGAGCGTTGGGCAGACTATCCTAGAGAGGATTTGTACAAATGGGTACGAGCTTCACAAGCACTGATTCAATCAGGACATCCTCGAGCAAATGAGTTGTGGAATCAATGGAAGCCCAATCTCATGCAGAATTTCGGTAACCTTACGGATGCTCAGATTGATAATATCTTGGCTTATGTGGATGACGTATATGTATCAGTTCCTGTAGTAGTTCCACCTGGTGGCGGCGGAACTGCGGGAATTGCTGCGGAACAAGGAAGCAACGCCTTACTATATACTGTCTTAGCCGCTATACTTGGTTTACTAGCTTTAGTATTAGCAAGAATTATCGCTAATTTAAACAACCTAGCAGAAGTCAGAGAAGGTACTGCTACTACTCTGAAGAAGAAATCCTTATATGACATCGTTACCAGCAAAGGTGTCCTTGGTTTTGCCTTGTTTGCAGTAATTGTAGGAGGTGGTTATACCACTGTCAATAATGCAATTGATTTAGGTCGCCAACAAGGATATACACCAGATCAACCTATAAAATTTTCCCACGCAATACATGCAGGTCAACAGCAAATAGATTGTCAATATTGTCACGATGGAGCAAGACGCTCTAAGCACTCTGTTATTCCAGCAGCTAATACTTGTATGAATTGCCATAAAGCAATTAAGGTAGGTTCTACTTATGGTACTTCTGAACTTTCAAAGATTTTTGCTTCTATCGGATATAATCCTAGTACAGATACCTATATAGAAGATTATGCTCAACTTCCCCAAGAGGAGGTAGAGAAGATATATAAAAAATGGATTGTAGACCAATTTGTACAAAGTGAAGATGCTAAGGCTAGATTTAGTGGGGTGAAATTAGTAACAGCGGCAGAGAAAGAAGCAACCAAGCAATGGGGTGATATAGTTTCTTCTTTAACAAATGAGGTAAAGAAGACAGTTCAAGGACCTATCGAATGGGTTCGTATCCATAATTTACCAGACCACGTTTACTTCAATCACGCACAACATGTATCTGTAGGAAAAGTGGAATGTCAGCAATGTCATGGTCAAATAGAAAATATGGAAGTGGTTGGTCAATATGCACCGCTATCTATGGGTTGGTGTATTAACTGTCACAGAGAAACTGAAGTGAAGTTTGCAGATAATCCTTATTACCAGTCTTATGAAAAATACCATGAGGAATTAAAAGATGGTTCTAGAAATAAAGTGACGGTGGAAGATATAGGGGGCTTGGAATGTCAAAAATGCCATTATTAAAAACTTCGAAATTTTTGAGTTTAGGGTTTAAGTTTTGAATTTTAAAAATCAAGACAACTAACTACGAACTTTCAACTATATATAATTTAGATGGAAAATCAAAAACTGGGGATTTGGGTAGGAACAGAGGATTTAAATCAAGATCCTGTGTTCGCAGCAGAGGCAGAGAAAGAATTCAAACATGATCCTACAACAGCAGTGCAAGAAGATTCTTCTTTAACAGCAAAGCGTAGAGATTTCTTGAAATATTTAGGTTTTGGACTAGGAGCAGCTACTGTTGCTGCAGCTTGTGATACGCCAGTGCGTAGAGCAATTCCCTATGTAACCAAACCAGATGCTATTGTTCCTGGGGTGGCAACTTACTATGCTTCGTCTTTTGTAAAAGGAGGAGACTATTGCCCAGTTTTGGTGAAGACGAGAGAAGGGAGGCCTATTAAGATTGAAGGGAATAGCTTGTCTAGCATCACAGGAGGTGGAACGAGTGCGAGAGCACAGGCAAGTGTATTAGAATTATATGATACGGCACGATTGAGAGGTCCATTAGCAGCTAGTGGCGATGGAAAATTTGCTAAATCAACTTGGGCAGATTTAGACACTGCGGTTGCGGGCAAGTTAAGATCTGGTTCAAAAATAAGAATTGTTACCAATACAATTCTTAGTCCCTCGACTAAGCGTGCCTTAGCGGAGTTTACTGCTAAATTTCCTGCTGCTAAAGTAGTAACTTATGATCCTGTATCGGCTTCTGCTTTATTACAGGCGAATCAAGCCAACTTTGGTGTAAAGGCAGTGCCTAATTATAAATTTGATAAAGCGGATGTAATTGTAGCATTCAATTGTGATTTTTTAGGTACTTGGGTTTCTCCAATTGAATACGCAAAAGATTACGCTACTAGAAGAAAGATAACTAGTCTAACGAATTCCAATATGTCTCGCCACTACCAAGTGGAAGGGCACATGTCTATGACTGGTTCTAATGCAGATAATAGAGTATTGGTAAAACCTTCTGAGCAAGGTGTGGCAATCGCTGCATTATTAAGTGCTTTAGGTGGTGGTGGTAGTGCAGCTGGCTTGAATGAAAAGGCAGCTACACAGATGAAAGCAGTAGCAAGAGATTTACAGGCACACCGAGGTAAATCTATCGTGGTGTCTGGTTCTAATAATAAAGGCGAGCAAATCATGATCAATAAGATCAATAATTTGCTTGGTAATTATGGTAATACGATTACCTTCACGGGTGCTTCTAACCAGCGACAAGGTATTGATAAAGAGATACAAGACTTAGTGAAAGAGATGAATGGTGGTTCAGTGGATGCCTTGTTTGTGATGGGGGCAAATCCTGCTTTTGATATTCCAAATGCAGCAGAATTTGCAGTAGGTGCAGCAAATGTTGGCTTAAAAGTTTCTTTTTCTGGCTTGATGGATGAGACGACTGTCTTATGTGATTATATCGCTCCAACGGGTCATTACTTAGAGTCTTGGGGAGATGCAGAACCTAAAAAAGGGTACTATAGTTTAATCCAACCAACTATTCATCCATTATTTGATACAAGAGAACAAGAAGTTACTTTATTGTCATGGGCAGGTAGTGCGAATTTAAACAAGAATTCTGATCAACCTTATTATGACTATGTAAAGCAAACTTGGAGTGGTCTTGCAGCGAATAGTGATTTTGGTTCGGCTACCGCTTTTTGGGATAATGCGTTACATGATGGTGTTTATGAAGCACCTGCTGGAAGCGGTGGAGCTACTTTCTCAGACGCTGCCGTTGGTTCGATTACAAAGCCAAGTACTGGTGATGGAATGGAAATCACTTTCTTCGAGACGGTTAACATGGGCGCAGGACAATATGCGACCAATCCCTGGTTAACAGAAATGCCAGACCCGGTTACTCGTACTACTTGGGGTAATTACCTTGCTGTTCCTGTTAAATGGGATGGTGTACGGTTGTTTAAGGGGATGAACGGTTTGAATGTAGAAGAATATAGAGGTAAAGCAGATATTGTTTCTTTAGATGTAAATGGTACTGCTAATAATGTAACGGTTGTAAAACAATTTGGCTTAAAAGAAGGCACTTTAGCCTTAGCATTAGGTCATGGTCGTACAGTTGTTGGAGAGGCAGGAAGAAATGTAGGTGTAAATACTTATCCTTGGATGTCTGTGGATGCAGATGGTAATACGCAATATTTTGCAACAGTAGGTGGTGTTTCCCCTGCGATTGCGGAAGATGAATTATTCCCATGTGTACAGTACCACCATACAATGGGGGTGAAGGGTATAGATTCTAAAACAAATACAGAAATTAATGCCGATGAAGCGGCAACGGTAGATGATAATATTTTAGCTCGAATGCTAGGGATGCAAGGTTTCCAAGGCTCTTTAGTTAAACGTTCTATTATTAGACAAGGCGATGTTAAAGAGTTGGAAAAATTTGCAACGGATTTAGTGCATGAAAGAGAGCACCACCAAAAATTAAACTCTTATACTTTATATCCAGATCGTAGTGAAGTGTATGGTGCAGGTCACCACTGGGGAATGTATGTAGATCTGAATGCTTGTATTGGTTGTGGTGCTTGTCAAGTGGCTTGTCTTGCAGAGAATAATGTACCAGTAGTTGGTAAAACAGAAGTAGCTAGACACCACGAAATGACTTGGTTACGTATTGACCGTTATTATTACGGCGATTACGAAAACCCAAATGTGGTCTACCAACCAATGATGTGTCAGCACTGTGATAATGCGCCATGTGAGAATGTTTGTCCAGTGGCAGCAACCAACCACAGTTCTGAGGGTTTAAATCAAATGACTTATAATAGATGTATCGGTACGCGTTATTGTGCAAATAACTGCCCATACAAAGTACGTCGTTTCAACTGGTTAGATTATACAACAGCGGATTTATTCCCATCTAATGAGTATGAAATCAACGGAGAAGAAATTCCATTCGGTGCAGATAACTTGACTAGAATGGTGTTAAATCCTGATGTAACTGTTCGTTCAAGAGGGGTCATTGAAAAATGTTCTTTCTGTGTACAAAGAATTCAAGAAGGTAAGTTGACGGCGAAGAGAGAGAATAGAAAGTTAGTAGATAGCGATGTACGTTCTGCTTGTCAGACCGCTTGTCCTACAGGTGCGATTACATTTGGAGATATGAATAATCCAGATGCACCTTTAGCACAAAAAATGAAATCGGCTTTAGCATATAAAGTATTAGAAGAAATCAATGTACTATCTTCTGTACACTATTCTGCTAAGATTACCAATAAAAACGAAGCTTTAAGTTAATGATAAATAGTAAATGATAAATGCTTTTAATTACATTTATCATTCATAATTCATCATTTAAATAAAAAATTATGAGTGCAGTTGTATCTCCAATTCGGGAACCCTTAATAACGGGAAGCAAAACGTACCACGATATTACGGAGGACATTTGTCGCCCTACGGAAACAGCGCCGGGTTTAATGTGGACTATTGCGATGGCTGTTTCAGTTGCAGGTTTAGCATGTTTTGCTTTTTCTGTGTTCTGGACCGTTTATTTCGGTATTGGAACTTGGAACTTGAATAGAACCATTGGCTGGGGTTGGGATATTACCAATTTCGTTTGGTGGATCGGTATTGGTCACGCAGGTACTTTGATTTCTGCTATCTTATTATTATTTAGACAGAAATGGCGTACAGGGGTAAATAGAGCAGCGGAAGCGATGACGATATTTGCCGTAATTTGTGCAGGTCAGTTCCCCTTAATACACATGGGGCGTATCTGGTTGGCATTTTTTATCTTTCCTTATCCAAATACAAGAGGTCCATTGTGGGTGAATTTTAACTCGCCCTTACTTTGGGATGTATTTGCCATCTCCACTTATTTTACGGTATCTATCTTATTCTGGTACACGGGTTTAGTACCCGATTTTGCTACCTTAAGAGACCGTTCTACTGGGATGCGTAGAAAAATATATAACTTCTTAAGTTTCGGTTGGACAGGTTCTGCAAAACACTGGCAACGATTTGAGTCTTTATCTTTAATCTTAGCAGGTTTAGCAACGCCATTAGTACTTTCTGTACACACGATTGTATCTTTTGATTTCGCCACTTCCGTAATTCCGGGCTGGCACACAACTATCTTCCCGCCTTACTTCGTAGCAGGAGCCATCTTTTCTGGATTTGCGATGGTATTAACTTTGATGTTAATTGCTAGAAAAGTATTGCATTTAGAAGATTATATTACGATAGAACATGTAGAATCTATGAATAAGGTCATCTTATTAACAGGTTCTATAGTAGGTACAGCCTACTTAACAGAGTTATTTATCTCTTGGTATTCTGGATACATCTATGAGCAGTTTGCTTTCTTCAATAGAGCATTAGGACCCTATTGGTGGTCGTATTTTGGTATGATGGCTTGTAATGTATTGTCTCCTCAAATATTCTGGTTCAAGAAATATAGAAGAAGTATTTTCGTCACTTTCTTCATGTCTATCTTTATTAATATTGGTATGTGGTTTGAGCGTTTTGTAATTATCGCTACGACTTTAGCAAGAGATTATATCCCTTCAAGTTGGAGTTATTATGTACCAACTTGGGTAGAGATTGGCATTTTCGTAGGTTCTATTGGGTTGTTCTTTGTACTCTTTTTACTCTTTACAAGAGTAGCACCAGTAGTGGCAATAGCCGAAGTAAAGAGTATCTTGAAATCATCTGGTGATCAATATAGAGGCAAGAATGCAATGCCGCATCATAGTCACCACGATGATGATCACGGTCATCATTAGTAATGTGCTTTTGAATGGGCAATGTTTCATTCAAAATTCAACATTCAATCATTCAAAATTGAAATTGAAATGAGTCAAAATAAAGAAATTCTATTCGGTTTATATGATGATGAAACATATTTGATGGATGCTATCCGAATAGCCAATAAAGAGCATTTGGAAATAGATGATGTGTACACACCTTTTCCAGTGCATGGTCTAGATCATCTATTAAACTTAGAAGAATCCAGACTACACATTGCTGGTTTCGTCTATGGCGCAATGGGGACTTTAACTGCCTTCTTGTTTATGTCTTGGGTATTTACAAGAGATTGGCCCATCATATTTGGGGGTAAGCCATATTGGTCGGTACCTGCTTTTATTCCAATTACTTTTGAGTTGACGGTATTGTTTTGTGCAATTGGAATGGTGGTATCTTACTATACCGTGAATGGTCTAGGTCCTGGAGTAACTATTCCAACTTTACACGACCGAATTACAGATGATAAATTTTGCATCGCTTTCCAGACCAATGGGGCGAGTGCTTCAGATATAGGAAATTTAAAAGAGTTCTTGTCTAAAACAGGCGCGTCTTTAATTGATTCTAAAGTAATTTAAGAATTGAGAATGGAGAATGGAGAATGGAGAATTTACTAGACGTGTGTATAACGGAAGAAGTTCATGTTATAAGTACGCCTAGTAAATTCTCAATTCTCAATTCTCAATTCTCAATTCTTCATTCAATTTTTTATAATGAAGAAATCTTCTAACATATTCACCATCCTTCTGGTAGTGGTTCTTATATATACGCTTTGTGCCTGTGGTGGTGGAGCAGGAGTTAATGAGCCAGGAGGTGAGTATATGCCAGATATGGGGCATTCTATTGCTTACGAGGCGAACTACTACGATTATTATAAATATAATAGATGGGGTTCTTCGTCGGAATACTATGAAATGGCTAAGCCACGAAAGCCGGTGATGGGGACAATTCCTAGAGGAGATGCAGGTAATGCTGTATCTGATACGCCAAATGCTTTAAGTATTCCTGCGAATGGGAGTGTGCCTTATTATTATGCAGATACAGAGGAAGAACGAACTCGTGCGATGAATGAAATAACGACGAATCCTTTTCCTATAACAGCGGAAGGCTTGGAACGGGCTAAACCATTGTATAATGTAAGTTGTGGTATTTGTCATGGTGGCGCAGGAGATGGAAATGGATGGTTGGTAGATGAGAAAAATCCGAATGTAAAGTATCCTGCTCAACCAGCAATACTAATAAATGATGAGTTTACCGCTGCATCCGAAGGTCGATTTTACCACGCAATTATGTATGGTAAAAATGTGATGGGTGGTTATGCGGATAAAATGTCTTATGAAGAAAGATGGCAAGTGATTCACTACATTCGAACTTTACAGGCAAAAGAAAAAGGTCTTGTTTACAGTGAAGAGAAGAATACTCTAAATAATGTAGGGATTCCCGGTGCATCTATTCCTAAGAAAAAAACACGTACTGCGAAACTCCTTGTTCCAACATTAGCACATGGTGGAGACCACGGACACGATGCAGGGCACGGAGATGGAGGACATGGAAAAGAGCATGATGATCACGGATCGCATGATGCAGGTGGGCATGATACCCCCAAGGCTGATGGACACGATCACGATAGCCATGACGGTCATGACCATGACAGCCATGATGGACACGATCATGATGATCATAAAAAAGACGACCATTAATAGGATGTTTATCTGTTTATTAGTCTACATATTAGTGTTTTGTAAACAAAATAAACGATTTCGCCTATTAGATAGCTTTTAGAATTTAGCACGCTTTGTTGTCAACGTCCTAAATCTGACCTCTGACAATAAAATGGTCTTACTTCTGACTTCTTGTTAAGAAATTATACAATAAAAAATAATGGATCAGTTTAAATTTGAAGGAAATCAAAAAAGTCTGTTTATAGGGATGATGGTTTTAGGCCTCGTTTGTATGGCACTTACTTTTTTTGCAGATGATGCCCTTCACACAAGATTCTGGACAAATTACCTGCACAACGTAGTATACTTCACAGGTATCTCTTTTGCCTTATTGTTTGCTTACTGCGCCTTTACCCTAGCTTATGCAGGGTGGTTTGTTACTTTTAAACGTGTTTGGGAGGCTTATTATCAATTCTTGATAGTAGGATTGGTCTTGATGTTGCCACTGATTGGTGGTTTATGGATGGGTTACCATCATATATATCACTGGAATGTCGCAGAAGATGTAGCCACAGATGCAGTCTTGTTTGGTAAATCTGGCTTTTTGAATAAAACGTGGTATACATTAGGAACGCTTATCGTAGTCGGTATCTGGTATGTATGTGCTAACCGCATTAGAAATTATTCCATAGCGGAAGATAATAATGGTGGAGCTACCGGTTATTCAGAGTATATCAGTATCAAGAAATGGGGTGGATTCTTTATGTTTTTCGGTGCATTTTCTAGTGCAGCAATGATTTGGCAATGGTTGATGTCTATCGATCCTCATTGGTATTCTACGATGTATGCTTGGTACGCTACGGCTAGTTTCTTCGTAGGAGGTTTATCCTTAACTATCATAACCATCATATACTTAAAAAGTAAAGGCTACCTAGAAACAGTAGATGGCAATCACTTACACGATATAGGAAAATACCTATTTGCTTTTAGTATTTTCTGGACCTATCTATGGTTTGATCAATACATGTTAATATGGTATGCAAACAACGGAGAAGAAACGGTTTATTTCCAAACTAGAATGCAGCAATATCCTGTATTATTTTATGGTAATTTATTAATCAACTTCGTGATGCCTTTCTTTGTCTTAATGAGAAACTCTGTTAAGCGAAAGCATGGTATTATGATGTTTGCAGCTTGTGTCTTATTATTCGGTCACTGGTGGGATGTTTTTATGATGATTAAGCCAGGTGCTTTACATACAGCTCATGAAGTAATGGCGCATGGAGACCACGGTGCAGATCATGCAGCTGGCTTTACATCGGGCTTCACGCTTCCTGGTTTATTAGAAATCGGAACATTTATAGGCTTTCTTGGTTTATACTTGTATCTAGGCTTTAATCAATTAACTAAAGCTTCTTTGACACCTAAGAATGACCCTTATCTTCAAGAAGCGTTGCACCATGAGGTCATTTAATAAAGGAAGAATTAAACAGGTCAGGCGTTCCTTTTTTGCTTCGGAATTTTGTTACTAATTGTTTATTTCTTTATTTAGATTCAGTCTAAATAATAAAAATCAGATTAGTCTGACAATTCCAAAATTGACATTGATTAATTTTGTAAGTGTTAATTCAGCAATAGATTTTTAGGTTTACTATAAATAATAACGATGAAAGGATTAGTCTAAATGTGGATTTATTTTTTATCGTTAAATACTTGGACAAATATAATTGTCCTACAAAAGAGTTGGATTATTGAGTACTAATTATTGACTATACGTTATGGAACACGTCTAGCAAACAATTAGTAATCAGTAATTAATAATCTCCATCTAAACTTATTTCGGTTATAAATCAGAATGACAATTTATAGAAAGTATTTTAAATACGCTACCTATTCATTTTCATTCATCATTCAATAAAGATGACTGGTTTACTCATATTTTTATGTATTCTCCTGATAGGAATTGTAATTGTACAAGTTGGGCGTTTGTCAGATTTGGCAATACGAATTAGAGGAGAAGGTGCTGCTCAGATAGCCGCCAATGATTTCAACGCTCGTTTTGGCGTGTTTTTTATGGTTTCTTTTTTGGTAGGTTGTATTTGGTGTTCTGTCTATTATAAAGATAGTTTGCTAGGCTATGGTCCGCATACCTCTGCTTCAGAGCACGGTTTATGGTTGGATAGTTCTTTCGACCTAACTTTATTCTTTACCAGTATCGTATTTTTCTTAACGCAGATTGCATTATTCTGGTTTGCGTATAAATATAGAGGTAGAGAAAATAAGGTAGCTTTCTTTCAACCACACGACACTCGATTAGAGATAATTTGGACAGCGATTCCTGCCTTAGTGATGTTTTATTTGGTAGCAGATGGCTTAACTATATGGAATAAGGCTATGGCTGATGTGCCTGTAGATGCGGTATCTGGGGTTGATTATATAGAAATTGAAGCGACTGGTAAGCAGTTTGCTTGGGATATTCGTTACCCCGGGCCAGATGGCGTAATTGGCACAAAATATTTTAAAAATATCAGTGGGTCGAATCCATTGGGACAAGTTTGGACGGATAATAAAAATTTGGATGACCAACATGTTTCGGAAATTGTATTACCTGTAGGTAAACAAGTTCGGGTCCGGATTACTGCTCAAGATGTATTGCACAATTTCTATTTACCGCATTTTAGAGTAAAGATGGATGCAGTGCCTGGGATTCCAACTTATTTTGTATTCAGACCGACCACTACTACCGAAGAATATAGAGAAAGATTAGGTTCTTTAGATAAAGATGGCAATCCGTTATATCCTGAATGGCATGATCCTTATGATCCTACAGAGCCAAACGGACCAAAAAGATATGAGGCTTTTAATTATGAATTAGCTTGTGCGGAATTATGTGGTAAATCTCATTTCAGTATGAGAAGAGAAGTGAAAATCGTTTCTGAGGAAGAATACGAAGAATGGCTGGCAAATCAAACCTCTTTTTATTTAACCTCTGTCAGGGGTACAGATGATGATCCTAATAAAGATAAATTATTAGACTTCGAAATAACGGAGCGACGTACAGAATTTAATGATAACTTGAACAAAGTATTATCTTCTGATACAGATAAAATTATCAAATTGCAATATGTGAATTTCCAAACGGGTTCTGCTAATTTAACGCCTTTATCTAGATATGAATTAGATAATGTGGTCGCTGCCATGAACAAATATCGGAATTTGACATTAGAAGTAGGTGGACATACTGACAGCACAGGAGACCCTAATAAAAATTTAACTTTGTCAGAAGCAAGAGCGCAGGCAGTAGCAAATTATTTAAGATCAAAAGGGGCTGATTCAGATAGATTTTCTGCATTAGGATATGGACAGGATAGACCAATAGATACAAATGATACAGACGAAGGTCGACAGAATAATAGAAGAACTGAATTAAGAATTTTAACACAATAGATAAATTATAAATTATAAATGGTAAATGGTAAATAATAAATGCCTAGTGTATTCATCATTTACCATTTACCATTTACCGTTTATCATTTTTCATAATTTAAAAAGTTATGGCTTCACCAGTAACTGCTCCCGAAAAGACTAGAGAAGATATTCTGATAGAGGAACAAGGGTTTGATGACCATTTTCATGATCACCATCATGGAGATAAATATCAATCTAACTTTATTACGAAGTATATCTTCAGCATGGACCATAAGATGATTGCGAAACAATTCCTGATTACAGGGATGTTTTGGGCATTGATTGGTGCAGGCATGTCTATTATATTCCGTTTACAATTAGGTTTTCCAGAAGAAGATTACTCTTGGTTAAGACCATTATTGGGTAACTGGATCATGGTAGATGCAGCAGGTATCGGTACTTTAGATCCTCAGTTTTACTACGCACTGGTGACGATGCACGGTACGATTCTCGTATTCTTTGTATTGACGGCAGGGCTGAGTGGAACTTTTAGCAATCTGCTGATACCCCTACAAGTAGGAGCGAGGGATATGGCATCGCCCATGATGAATATGCTCTCCTACTGGTTCTTTTTCTTATCTGGGACTATTATGTTTGCCTCTTTATTTTTGAGTACAGGTCCTTTCTCTGGAGGATGGACGGCCTACCCACCGCTGAGTGCCTTACCACAAGCCTCCTCTGGGTCTGGTGCAGGGATGACGCTATGGACGCTTAGTTTGGTCTTCTTTGTAGTTTCTGTATTATTAGGAGGTATCAATTATATTACAACGGTTTTAAACCTTCGTACAAAAGGAATGACCATGTGGCGTATGCCTTTAACAATTTGGGCATTCTTGGTTACTGCTATCATTGGTTTATTATCTTTCCCAGTATTGGTATCTGCATTCTTCTTGATGATGTGTGATAGAGGTTTGGGTACTAGTTTTTATTTAAGTGAAATATTTGTAGGTGGTCAAGCATTAGATCATGTGGGTGGTAGTCCAATTTTATACCAACACTTGTTCTGGTTCTTAGGACACCCTGAGGTATATATTATTATCTTGCCTGCGATGGGCTTGGTATCAGAAGTACTTTCGGTACATTCAAGAAAGCCGATTTTTGGATATAAAGCGATGGTTTTTTCTATCTTAGCAATTGCCTTCTTATCCTTTATCGTTTGGGCACACCACATGTTTATGTCAGGTGTGAATCCATTTATCTCTAACTTCTTTGTATTATTTACTTTAATTATTGC
>ENA-ORXT01004879-ORXT01004879.1-marine-metagenome-genome-assembly--contig:-NODE-4879-length-13551-cov-10.874796_pt1 | contig 13551 bp, 15 predicted proteins | sample MGYA00237868_ERZ511482 | MGnify/ENA metagenome assembly ERZ511482 | reverse complement strand
GGCGTCGTGTGCGCCCTGCCGGCGCCGACCCCCCCCGCCCCCCCGTTGCCACCATGGAGCACCCACTGGTGGCGGGCGCGGCGACGATGACCGCCTCGCCGCGCGCTGCCGAGGAGGTCCCCGCGCGGCGGTTTGCCGGCGGCCCGACGGGCACGCTCGCGGCGGTCGGCGGCGGGCGCTTGCCGCGCCCGACCTCCGGCACGCCCGGGGGCGGCCTCGACAGTGGGCTTGTGGGCGGGGTCTTGTCGTCCATGCCGCCCCGCCCGGTGCGCTCTGGGGGGCGCTCCCGAAAGGGGGAGCGGGCGCATCGGCAGCTGGCGTGCCCGACGCCCCGCCGAGCAGTTCCAACGTCGTCGCTCGTCGGTGGACTGTACGTTGAGTGCCATTCTGTTTTGGTTGTGGCCCGTACTATCCCTTGGTGTCATCGGCACTGACGCCCGTGTGGTGATGGAGGACATGGCCTGTGCCTGGGTGGGACCTCTTGCTGACCTCACTCGACTCTTTCCTTTTTTTTTTTTGACTTCACCATTTTTCTCTCTTGATCCTTGTGTGCCTGCCTTGCGACCACAGATCTGCCAGCTCCAGCCCCTTTGAGGGGGCCTGGCCGGACCAGTCCCCCCCTTCCCGCCCGTCCACGGCGCCCGTTTCGCACGCGCTGCCCTACCACACAGGCCGCCTCGTCCTCGGCATGGACGCCCCGTCGGCGCCGTCTGCCTCCCAATCGTCGGCGGCCCTCCCCGTCGGCATGCCGCCGACCGGCCGCGCGCCGCGGCGGTCGTCCAACCCCATGTGCCGCGACGTCTTTTTCACGCGGGGCCTCCACCACCCGAACGCCTACAAATCGTACCGCGGGGCGGGGGGGGGCATGCGCGTACCCGTCGACGGCGCGGGGGGCCGCGTCGACATGGGGCCGTCGGCCAGCTCGCCGTGCTTGGACTTGTGATCCGCCCCGGCCGGGCGCGCGCGCACGCCGGGGGGGGGGGGGGGGCGGGGTGGGGGGGGGGGGGGGGGGGGTCGAGCGGCAACGAAGGCACGGGAAAGCAAGCGTGAAGCAGGATGGAGGCAAACCCTGGGTGATGTCCGAGGCCGTGTCATCACAGCTGGGAGGTCCAGGTCACCGCGTCTCCCCCGTCCCCGCGCATGCGTGCTCCCAGCAGGTCCGACGGTGATTGGCCGGACCCAAGCTCCATGGCCGGGTCTCGGTGGCGCTAGACGCCCGCGTTGGATGGTGCGAACGGCAGCCCGTGGGCCAGCCTGAAAGCGCGCGCTCGCGCAAGACCCTGCAAGCTGGCTGCGAGGTGAAACGACCAGACGGCCGAGCTCGGTGAACCAAAAGTGGCGCGCTCCTCCCGCCATGGAGCGATAGGTTTTAAAATTTTGACGGCGTGGAATCGGCGAGCGTGTCAAGATGTCATTGACCCTCTAATTGAGACTGTCTGCGGAGGTGTCCTCAGGACAGTCCTTTTCGTGCAGCAAGGTCAATCCTGCACACAGGTTGGAACTATCCGCTGAATTATCATACAGCCATCTACGGATGCATACGAAGGAGTTCCTAGAAATATGCGACAGATGATCCCGATATCACGCCGGAATCATCCCAGGATTGACATAGGTTCTTTCTGTTGGAAAATTCGGAGAATTCTGCTCGGGCGCCTTTCGTCTTGTTCTCCGGGATAATCCTACGACCTGACCTGGGATCAGAGGCGGACTGCACGGTGGATAGTCCGTGGGAACAATCCATGAGCAGAGCAGTAGAAAATCTATGCGATTGTCTGTGCGAGCTTTCTGTCACTCGTTTTCGAGATCGGCGCACGTTCCAGTTCTGCGATCGTCCGTCGCTCGAAGATGTAGGACGCTGCACGGGTGGTTCGTTCGGCTCAAGCAGGGGACCAGCTTCAGGACTCTATGCATAACGACGAATTAGATTCTTGCTAGCACGTAGCCCACGCGGCTGACCGGTGTTGGGCTCTTGTCTTGCCACAGGACAGTCAAAGTGCGTGGAGACCTGCTTGCTCGGATTCTGTTCGTACTTGGCAGAGTAGCAAGCGTCCTGTCGTTCTTCGACCGGTCTGATCCGTATTGATTCTGCTTGGTTCTCCCCCCCCTGTCGTCGGTTGGGTTGAGTGCCAGTCACTCAAGCTGGCACCACGGCGTCCGGCACCATTCCTGGCCGACACGCGGCATCGCAGGCAGCGCTCTCGAATTCATTGATGCCTTTGTCTTACGTTGCAACGTCCACAGACCCGCCCCGTGAGCGCCTCCCTGCGAATACGTTTGACATTCTATACGTTTAGGTGCCTGTTACTGAGATCCGAACTGCGCTTCTGCGTGTTGATAGGTCGTCTAAAAGACAGTGCATGACGAGACGATGAAGCGTTGCAGGCGTGGACCTCGAGGCTCCGCGTTCTTCGACCTTGCCGATGGAGACCTCCGGCATCTTCAGTCGCAACGGGCCACGTGTACTATTTGTTCGAAAGCTATGATCATAGAGGAGTCTTGAAGCATCTGTGTGACGGAGAACCCGAGCCCGTTCGGAGGAACGCTGTCACACACAGCCGCTGCGGAGGGCTCCCAAGATGTAGTCATGTCCTCAGACTCTGAGCCTGATGGGTGTCCTTCGGACGATACAGACATCTCCAGTTAAGAAGAACGACAACCTCCACAGTTTGCGAATCGCCGGGAACTCTTGTGCTTTGGCTACCGCTTTGGACGAGCTCGTATCACAATCCGGCAGTACGAAATCATGCGCAAAGCAGAGACCTCATTCAGCCCCAAGGAGAGGTGGCCATCGAAGTGCCGCTTACAACAGTTGCGAAAGAAATTGTTCAATTCCGCAATACCGCTGAGACGCGAGTTGACGACGCGGCAGCTACCCTTTGGCAAAGGAAAGACCCTCCGCAAGCTGCCTGACGTTACTGTGTCCTACATTCGGCTCCCTGTGCACATAAAGAGGGACTTTGGGGACACAGTGACAGCGGCTCTGTTCCATCGCGAAGGGAATGCACGCGCCGGAACTGCTCAGCGCTCTGTAAAGTTCTTTCAGACAGTGGCGGCCAGGGATCCGGCTCGTTTCAACTTCCAGAACGGCTTTTTCAGAGATGGATACATGTACGGTATCAGATGCATTGTCTCTGTCTCTTTGGATGACAACACAAGGTTTCAGGCCCGATTGGAAAATACAGCAATTGCATCCGATGGCGACGTCTCTATCTCAGAGGCATGGTACGCTTCCCAGAGCACAACCCGAGTTGGGGGCTATCTGGGGCTGCTTGAGGTCCTTAATGTGTTTGAGACTCCTGAGCCGTGGGCTTCGTGCTTTAACGGCTATTGCAGGATCACTTTGAGGTTCACGAGGTCAGGAGGCGTGTTTGCTAGTGCCGAGCGCAGCGCGTCCAGGTGCCAAAAGGACTCCTGGACGCTCTTGACGGCAGTGAAGCCGATCGAACTGAACCAAGTGGCTGAGAAAGCCCAATATGGGCAGAAGGAGAAAGGCCCACGCACTCTGTACGTCTCATTAGACGGTGATGATTTTAGCATGTACAAGCGACGCCGTGCGAGCTCAGAGGGGTACTACGGTGCGTACACGTCTCTGAGTTTGGATGGCCGTGTCTTCTCTGTACGCCCACTTTTCTACTTGCCTCCTGCGGCAAACCCTGACGCTCTACTGAGACATGTCGTGGAGGACATGCTCCTAATGAGCGAAGAGGGTATTGCTGTCTATGAAGCGTACTCGAAGGAGAACATCGTGGTGCAGGTATTCTTATGCATCGGCGTGTTTAATTTTCTTATGGATGCCAAGTTCTGCAACTGCGTGGGAGCTCCTGGAGTTGAGCACTGCACCAGCTGCGACATTGTCCACTCGAAGGCCAGGAGTGAGTGGAAGGAGCGCGCGATGAGCAGCACCCCTTCTTTTGATTTCAAAGACGCCCGATAATCCAGAGTGCAAGAGAGAACAGCTGCCATCATGTCCGCACTGAAGACTTCCACCAAGCACCGTCAGGTACCGCGATCGGTGGCCGAGAGTGACGGCGTTGCCGCTTTGAAGGCGAGGGCGAATGAAGGCCCTGAGACGGTGACAGCAAGGCGTGTCGCTTACAGAGGTGGGAACGGCGGGGTAGCAGCCGCACTTGTTGCTCAGAAGGCGAGTCCACCAGTACACACGAGGGACGCGGCGCCCTGCAGTACGCTCCGTCGCAGGCGTGCGACGAGTGGCCTTCGAGTAGAAATCGGGCTGCCTGCGCGACGGAGCCGCCTCCTTGTAGAATGCTTACAGTTCCCGCCATGGTCGAATCAAGGCCCGCCACGTTTCCACATCCCAATGAACAGCCCCGCATAAAATCAAGGCGCCTCGCGTCGGGACGAAAGCGCCGGCCAGCAATTTCGAGCGCAGCTAGCGCCATTGTGAGCTGTCCAGTTGACAGCCCGCCGACGCAGCTAATGAGAGTGCCGCGAGCATCTTGGATGACGGACACGAATGGAGTTTGAAGCGCTGGTGCAGCAGGGCCTGATATAATAGCGTGATGAGTCTGCGCCGATGCCAGCTCCGACAACGGTGTTCGACGCTGCCCAACGGGCCGCGTGCGATCCGCGTGCCCGCCAGACGCCGCGACGGCTGCCTTCTGTCCGCGCGACGCCGCGACTGCAGCAGGGAGGCTTGGAAGATCTTTCGGGCCCGACCGGCCGCAGTCCGAACCACCCCACTTCGGCTCGAACAGGCAAGGCCCAGGGTCACCCCGCCGAGCCGCTGGCAGGGCTTCGTCTGGCCGTGGGCCTTGCAAAGCATCGGCCGCTGCTGCCGCGGCTTGGGCGATCTGCAAAGCTTCAGCCGCCAGGCGAGCCGCGTTTGCTGGGGCCCGGCCTAAGCGGCGCCGCTGACCGCGCGCATAGTTAAAACCACGCCCCGCAACCTCATCCGATCCGCTCATTGCGACGGCGTCGCCGTCGGGACTCGGCGGACTACCGTGCTTTGACATACCAAGAGTGGCCCGACTGATCCGGACGCGGCTTATTCTCGCGTCGGAAAATGATCATACAGCGCTGTGGTCGTAATGTTTCAACGGCGGTTGAGCAGACAGTGCTCAAGCGCGGCCCTGACCAGCAGAGGCACGGGCCTCGATCCAGCCGGCATCCCCGCAGGTAGGCGACTGAGGTTTGCACTAGGGCCGCCTGTCTACAGAGGCGATCCAAACAGTTTCCTAGGCCCAACAATTAAAAGAGGCGGCCCTCTCACACCGCGGGCGGGCGCCCGCACAAAAGGAGTGCCCACGCCGACGGCAGGGATACGCAGCTCTGCCCAGCAGAGGGCCGGGCCGCGATCCAGCCGGCCTCCCCGAAGGTGGCCGACTCAGGTTTGCACCGGGGCCGCCTGTCCAGAGGTGGCCCAAATAGTGTCGTGGGGAAGCCTGATCAGAGGCGGCTCTCTCGCGATGCCGGTCGGCGCCCACACGAAAGGGGGACGGACGCCGACGGCGAGAATACGCGGCCCTGCCCAGAAGAGGGGCGGGCAGCGATCCAGCCGGCCTCCCCGAAGGTGGCCGACTCAGGTTTTCTCCGGGGCCGCCTGTCCAAAGGCGGCTCAAACAGTGTCCTGCGGCCGCCTTACCAAAGAGGCGGCGCTCTCTCGCCGTCGGCGGGCGCCCACACGAAAGGGTCGCCCATGTTAACGGCGTGGATACGCGGCCCAGCCCAGCAAAGGGGTTGGCCGTGATCCAGCCGACCATCCCGAAGGTGGCCGACTAATGAGTGAGGTCCGTACCGCACTGGGGGTAAGTTAATATCACGCGATGGCGAGCGTGGGAGCTGTCACAAATGTCTGCCTCTCTATGTGAACGTGGAGGGGGGAGGGCACGCGAGTGTGGATCGAGGTGTCTCAAAGGGAAAAGAATAACAGACCAGAGCGTAAGAGGGTGAGGGTTTGGAGAAAGAAGTCGTGAAGACAAAGAGGGGCATGCGACGTCGACGACACGATGGCATGCATCGGGCGCCACGCCCGCAAAACCTCACGAGCGCCTCGTCCAAAACTAGCCCTTGCTGCCCGCACGCACACAAAACTGGCGCGGCCCTCCTCACCTGTGTGCCACTGGCGCCCCCTCCCTGAGACGCTCCGCAGCGGCGACCCCGCAAACGTGTGGCGCCGCGAGGTTCGGCTGGGGCGTGGAGGGCGGCGGCCGTCAAATCGAGCTCACGCGTCCGCCACCATCAAGCAACCGGATGACGCGATATCTCCGCATGGAATTATTAATCAGCAACTGGCCATCCTTGAGAGGAACCACCTCAGGTATTTCGAGTACGCATACCCCCGAGGCACGATAAGTGGAGGTCAGTGTTTGGTATCCTCTGGGGCTGCCGTGAGCAGTCTGTCAGTATCTCTAGGCGCGGCGTCAATCTGCAGGACTGTGCCGCACTCTGCATGCACCATTTGTCTCTAATGATCGTACGTTTTCCAGGGCGACAGTATGTGGATAACGTTTTTGAGCTTGCGGTGGTCTCACATGAAATCCGTCGTCTCCCGGATATGTATGAGGTGAGTGCGGGCGAAGATTGCCCGGCACACAAGCTGATAGAGCGCGGCGTTCGGCGCAGCGCAACGCGCAGCGCTTGTTGAACGGACTGACAAATGAGCGAGACGTGGACATGTTTTTACACTCGGCTCTGAAGAACGATCGGCCTGGGTCAGTCTGTCACCTGCGACTGATTTCGATGGATGACAGATCGCAGTCATCCACTTGGGTGCGTGCACTGCGACGGCTGAAAGTGACGCTGAAGGTCACAACGGCGCCCTGCAGAGCCCACAGGGTCCGAACTCGCCTGCCGTCGGCGCCGCCCTTTTTCATAGCGTGTGGAGCGCTCACGGGGTACGTGGTACCGCGGTGTTGAATACGAGCGTAATGCTCGTGTGTAATCTGCTCTGCTGCCGCTTTGTTGTACCTCTTGTATTTTTTCGCCCACATACGACCTCTCCTCAATGCTCGGCGATGGACGCTCGTGCGCACCTCCGTACGTCCGCCTCGCCCCGTGTACACTTGTTCTTACCATTGGATATCACCCTCTGCAAAATGAAGTGAGCAGCCTGTTTACCAGGTATGGCCAAGCCATGCTCAAGAAGATACGCAATGGATCCGTGAACCCTGGTACGAGTGGCAGCGCAGCAGACTCGCCTGAACATGACTGCTTGTCATGGCCAGCGCCCACTGGGCAGCTGGAAGGCCCCAATCGAGACAGAACTCGCCCCCTCAGTGCTGTTGTGAACAGGGCCATTGAGAAATGTGTCTGAAAGATTGATTACGGTGCGAGTGGATGGTCCCAGAATAGCCGTGAGGTGAGAGCTGCGTCGAGGCAGGGCCTACGTACTCGATGCAATCGACGACGCGCCTCACCAAGACTGTTGGCTTATCGTATCCTAGGGGTTTACTTGGACGCTGATGTCAAGTAGGCCACATCTGAACATGTTGTTCTGGCCGGCGGTGTGAATGACGCTTCTCAAGCAGAGGTGCCAGCGGCCCTCGGTAGTGCAAGCAGCATTGGGTACCGCCTGAAACTGCAGGACGGTGACCAGTAAATGGAGCGACCTCTGGACTTGAATGGAGCAGCCGCGTCCATCGTAGGAGGGCTCCTGTTGTGCGACCCAAGCAAGGTGCGGACTTTCGTTCGTGAATGTGCCGCGGCTTGCTTGAATAAGTATGTGGATGATGCCGAGTATCCCAAGTTCTTATGCCCGGAGAGCCCTGAGGCACGCAAGAGCGTTGTCCGCTGCATGCGCGATGAGCTCAAAGACCTGAAGGCCGGTGACATGAATCTATCTGATGAGGACTCAGACTATTGGTTGGTCTCTGTGCCACACGCTGCGTGGTGTCCACAGAATAATGATCCATGAGGGTGTTCTCGCCACGTGAACAAAGATACAACCGTCCCGCTCGTCCACTTGGACGAGAGTAAGTAGAGCACTGTCTGGCGATCCCTGTACCACGTCCCCCTCGGTGGGCAAGATGAGCACGCACCCGTTGCTGTTCTCTACTTTTATCACTAGTATTCTTTATTGTTTCTCAGTGTCATATAAATTTCGTTTCTGCTGGCAATCCCGACAAGAATGGCAGGAGGTGATCGTGCCATACATTGTGTGGGAGGGTACTGTGACTTTGCGTGAAGAACTCTCTGGGGGTTTGCTGCTCGTAAATCTGAGCGTCTTTCTCTGGGACCGTGCTCTGAAAAATAGCGAGGAACATCTCCGTAAAAAACCGGGAGATAAAGTTGCGCAATAGACAGAGGAACGTTCGCATGAGCTTCTTGAATGTGAAGCTGCAGCGGAAGCACACAAGATTGTGTATGGGCCTGACCGGCACAAAAAGCGACGTGCTCTTGGCGAAACTATCCTCCGGACGCGCATGCTGAAAAATGGCGAGGAACATCACCGTAAGAGACCGGGAGATAGTGTTGCGCAATAGGCAGATGAACGTTCGCGTGAGCATCTTGCATGTGCAGCTGTAGCAGAAGAACAACAGACTGTGCATGGGCCTGACCTGCACAAAAGTCGACGTGCTCTTCGGAAAACTATCCTCCGGATGTGCATGCGAGCTTCTTCTGGCATCGTGCCCCGTGCTGCTCCCAAAGAAGGATTGCGTCAGGACGCTGGTTTCTTTTCCTACAATCTCCCCAGAGAAGTTTCCTGGAGCAACGCTGCCCTTGTCTTGTACACGAAGTCACGCCAGTCCGTGCACGTTTTCGGAGGAGCGGTCCAGGAAATAAACTGGTGAATGTGTCAGCACTCAATTTCGCCAACTATCGTGGGGACCGTTCCGGGACAGTTCCCAGGATAATCCTGGAACAAGGATCAGAATGATCCAAGAGTCTGGCCAGGACAAGTTCAGGTCCTGCTTGGGGATTCCTCTTCGGACCTTCTTGACACATCTCCGATGCCAAGTGGTATGGGGTTGCATGGGCCGTTTCAGTGGACATGTGCGGCCGTGGCGAAGGGGGGAGGGGTGAATACGTTTTTCTCATGATGACATTTATCGAGGATGTCTTCTCCCACCACCCCTTCCCCACCTGTATTGCGCCCTACTGCACTCGCAACACACCCAGACCTAACTTACGTCTGGCCTTCATCAGCTTCCGCCATATTGTGTCCCCCCACAGAAAGACAGCAACCGCACGGTGATGACAAAGGCGTCATGCAAGTGCCTGCAGGCAACAGGATCGACGAAGCACGAGCAAGACGTGATCCGCCCCGGATCACGTTTTTGACCGCTGCTGATCCATTCGGATCAAAAGGCCCTCTCACAGAGGCTGCACAGGCCTCTGAAAATTGGGTCGCGACCCGTCGCTTGCACGGCTCACGTCTTCGGAGAGCTGCTGTTCCACTGGCGTCGGAAGGTGCTCTCGCAGAGGCTACGAAGGCCTCCGAAATTTGGGTCGCGACCCAATTTTCTACGGACCACTGGATTTCTAACACGTCGCTCTGGAGCTTTCGAAACGACCGTGCAACGCTCAGACCCAGAAAAGCAGACTGAACTAGGCGTGACCCGCCGCCGTTTGAGCGCGCCAGGTTGGACACTCTAGGCATCCTCCCCGGCAACCAGCCGTCGCCAAAGTTTCGCGCTCAAGGGTTGCGTGTTGTAATATATCAACTCGTCAGCACGCGCCGGCACCCGAATCTGTCGAAAGGTAGTTGAGCAGCGCGACGACGGCTGCAGCTGTCCCGGAAGTTGCGAGCCAGCCCGCGGCCTCCATTGCTTCGCAGCTCTCCAGGAGCAGAAGCGTCTTCTTGACGAAAGCTGATGAAGCTAGAAAGACCACAATACTCAAGGAGGTTGTTCCACAACTTCGGGTATTGGACCGCAGGATGGGCGTGTTGCCCTCTGCGGGCATGGCCGCGTCGTTGGAAGAAGGTGTGACGCTGCACTCTTGAGCCCGCTTGCGCCCCGCTCTACAGCCACACTGGCGGGTGGTACAAGTGCAACCAAATTGATGAGCCTGTTGCGCCCAAGCGATCGGGCGAGATTGGCGTCTGCCTTTTCCCTCGTCCTCAACTAGATTTCCATGCTGATCGCGGCGTTGCTGGACGGCAATTACGGCATCCGGCGAACGCTGCGACGCCAGCCCAACGCACCTTTTCGTGGGTTAGTCGTGCTCTTCTGCGGTGACTAGATACAGCTTCCTTCAGTGTCCGGCCAAGGCAAGTTCTCGGGCACCTACGCATTCTGCGCTTAGGTCTGGCGTGCCCTGTTTGCGTACTGGGGTGTGCTCTTACGAGTCAATGTTCGACAAGGAGCCGACTCCCGCTTCTTAGGCCTTTTGCATCGGATGCGAAGGGCGAAGCAATCACGAGGCGATGTTCAAATGCTGAACGTAAGGGTCCGTCGATCCATTGCTGACGTTGTGACGCTCTCTTCTCAGAACGCGTAAGCGCGCAAGCACAACGCAAGGCGCCTTGACCAGCTCACGACGGCTGTGGTCAAGTATTACGCTACTGACAACTACAAGCAGCTCGAAGACGAGCAGGGCGTCGCGCTTTTCGCCGCCGTGACGGCGGCACAACATGTGGTGACGCTAAGTGTCGGAGCAGTCGCCTTCCTTGTTTTCAACCAGTATTTCCATATGCACGGGCTGTGCGGAAGCTCCCGTGATGTCGTCTGTAGCTTGCCTTTTACATGCGACCCGGCATCTCGTCGCGACGAGCGTCTAACTGTTGTCGATTTAACACATAGAGGCGCAAGAAGCTCGATACGCGTCAACATTCTTCGTCAAAATTTCGAAGCAAGTTCTGTCCAAGGAAAAGGCGTTATGGCTGCTGCCGTACGGCGACAAGTTCCCCTGCTGCTCGGGTGCGGCTTTTACATTCGCAAGGCTGAAGGCCTGACTCAAGACCGCGTCGCGTTCTCTTTGTGCTCGGGCGTCACTTTCTCTATGGTATATGTTGCGATCTCGGGCATTCGGCATATTGACGATTTCTCTTCGTTGCCATTTGAGGCTTCACTTGTGCTTGCTTGTACGGAAGCTCTGGCATTTCATGACTTGCTGCGTCCGCTGATCTTGTAGCAAATGTGGAATGATCAAAAAGCGTGTGTTCAGTCTCCTATCTATTCGCGTAGGCATCCCGCATACGCATGCGCACAGTTGCATGGAGTCCTGGACAGTACAGTTTTTCTACATTCTTGTCGCTTCTGTTCTTGTCCAGTGGGGGATAGCAACGAACGCGGTCGACCGGCCTCTACGGTACAATACACGGCGATCGTGGCTCCCGACCAACTTCTGCCGCACGAAAAATGTGTTCTTCTTTCTGACCGTACGATTGCCATAGAGCGTACCGAGCATTCAAGAAAGACTGCTTTGTACTGTAAGCGCATATTTTTCTGTATGTCCTTCGTAGCTACACGTCTTTGCTTGCAGAATCAGGCATTTTTCGGCATGCGCGGAGCGGCAGCGGCCCGGCTCTCGATGGAAGCCTCGCCAGCAGGATTGACGGTTGCAGCGAAACAGATCATGCATGAACAGATGACGCCTCAGCACTGAATATTTACCATTTTCACAATCCCCTGCAGATACACAGACGCTAGCCAGGCCCTCTTGCAACGCTATCATGCAGGGTGACTTCCACTGTCCTTGAATACAGGGCGGCTCCATTTCTGAGAGTGCTGAATGTAGGAACCTGTCTGAAGGGGGCGAAAACGACCATGAGTTTTTCCGCAGCAGAAAACCTCGCGGGAGATCTCCGCTTGCGAGGTTTGACGAATTTTTTGTCACCAAGTCTGCAGTTGGCCGTTATCCGGCTTTTTATTCTTTCTATGCACCTCAGAGCCTATATTGGCAACGCCTTGTCGCTTGTGCATGCTCGTGCATCAGGCGATGTTCTGCACAGTCCTGCTCTTCGTCGCATTCCTCTTTGTCCACCTGTACTACAGTGGTGCTGCAGACTTTACGCCCACCGTCCTTCTCAAGTATCAAGTCGATTTCGCCGGCAGCCGTGCTGGGTGCATCCGTGAATGTGCCGCCTGCCGCTTCTTCCCGGAGCCTGTGCGGAGGTGCTCTCTGAGCCGGTGCATCGACCGTTAACGGTACGGGCAGGAGCTCCTTGGTCAAGACCGCCCCTGTCGTGGGACGCACCGTCAAATCGATCGAGCTTGACGGAGGGAGTGAAGAAGAAGGTGACGGAGAAGAGCAACGCTAGGAAGAAGATCAAGCCGCTGCTGACAGTGCGGAGGTGAAAGCCGCTGCGCACACAAACGAGTCCATCGCGGAATCACAGGAACGTATCGAGAAGAAGCTGGAGTGGAGGAGCCCTGAGATGAAGGATGTCGTTTCAGAGATCCCATTTTGCCGCAAAGACCCTCATGCTGGCGCCGAGACCATCCGGAAAGGTGGAAAGAAGTGTGAGTGGACGCACTTGCACCGTGTTGACAGCAACTATGCTAATATCTTGGGGAGTGCCGTCATCCTCCTGGCGGCGCAGGTAGCGGAAAATCATGATGCGGTCTTTTACGCAGGTGTCTTCAAGCTGCTGCAATGCATGACGACGGAAACTACCCACTACAGTTGGGCGTGTCTTGACAGCCGACGGTTAGGGCATGCTGTGGCCAGTGGGAGCCGCCCAATCAAGATGTTGACGGTCCGAAACGACATGAAGCCGCTGGGGTTCTTTTTTGCGCACATCACGCTGCCCGCAGCAGAGGGCGCTGCGCTGGTCTTCTGCGACTGCCGCTCGCGCGGGAAGCCGTTTTGTACTAAGATGGGTGTGGAGACTCAGTTCGATTAGTCTGTTGAGGCTGACACGGGCACGCACGGGGAAACCCCAATGAAGCATCAGGTCATCAAGAACTTCAAGTGAGATGAGCAAAGAAACGCTGGGGCAGCCGAGGAGACGCGTACCACCAAGGCCCTTATGACGGTGGCCATCATGCGTGGCCTCTATGACACCCTCATCACAAAGCACCTGCATATCGGCGAGCTCGACTACATCTCCGAGACCTCCATCACCAAATCCAAGCACGATTTCCAGGCATAATCAGCTGACGCGTTTAGCTTCATGACGCTCGCCAGACACAAGTCGACTTTGAGCTTGATGCACAAGGACATCGAACTTCCGATCGATCGTCGAGCCCGCAAGGTTGAGTTTGTAAAGGAATATGTTTTCTCTTGTGTGCTGCTCCGTGCGCCTATCATATGGCATTGGGTGCGGTGCTGTCTGGGTCCTTTGGATTGTGGCCGTCAGGCACTAACCAATCAATCCTGCCTCTCGTCCTGGGCTGTCTTCTTTAATTTCTGCGTAGGTTGAAACACCCGAGCTTCATAGATGTTGTGACGGTCCGGCACATGGCCCCCACGCCCAGGGAACCAGATTCTACGAAAATATGTCCCACTACCGCACATTCCAAATTGTTCCGATGGCGACCCACTTGTGATGACCTCGTTGCTTACCAACCAGAACCGCGATCCCAATACTTACCCGGCATTCGTAACCCCCCCGGCGGGCCCCTACCTAAGGGCCAAGTTTTGTATACAACAGACTTGGATTATCGACTAACGCTACGCCGCGCCCCTGACCCCGGGACGCGGCGA
>ENA-ORXT01004878-ORXT01004878.1-marine-metagenome-genome-assembly--contig:-NODE-4878-length-13553-cov-3.417186_pt1 | contig 13553 bp, 12 predicted proteins | sample MGYA00237868_ERZ511482 | MGnify/ENA metagenome assembly ERZ511482 | reverse complement strand
ACGCCCTGCACAACGCAGGTGATGACGCCGCCGATGGTATCACCGGCCTTGCGCACGGCAAGGATCTCTTGCTCCATCACGGCGGCCGTTTCGGGGTCGGGGCAGCGCACGTCGTTGGCCTCGATCTGGCGCAGATCCAGCTCCTGGTACGGCTTACCGACCACGATGTCACCGACCTGGGAGACGTAGCTTTTGATGCGCACGCCGTAGTGGCGCAGCAGCAGCTGGGCTACGGCACCGGCGGCAACCCGCGCGGCGGTTTCGCGGGCACTGCTGCGGCCCCCGCCCCGGTAATCCCGTTCGCCGTACTTGGCGTGGAAGGTAAAGTCGGCGTGGCTGGGGCGAAATTTGTCGAAGATATGACCGTAGTCTTTGCTGCGTTGGTCTTTGTTATAGATCACCATGCCGATGGGGGTGCCGGTGGTCTTGCCCTCAAACACGCCGGAAATGATCTGCACACCGTCGTTCTCCTTGCGCTGGGTAACGATGCGGCTCTGGCCGGGCTTGCGGCGGGCGAGTTCGGACTGGATAAAGTCCTCGTCGAGTTCCAGCCCCGCCGGGCAACCGTCGATGACCACGCCGAGGCCGACGCCATGGCTTTCACCGTAAGTGGAGATGCGGAAGAGTTTACCGAAGGAACTGCCTGCCATGGAATAGTGGGTAGAGGGAAGGGGAAAGAGGATAGCGGGGCAAAGCTAAACCGATTGACGGCTGAAATCAGACCTGAGTGCTTGTTTTTTACAACGGACACGGGATTTGAAAAAGACCTGGAAAGGTAATCGAAGTCTACCGCCGGGACAATCAACAAATGGTCTTCCAGCGAATCTACTTCAACGGCATGGACGCGGTACTGGAACTGGAAAGTATGGCAACCCGTTTCCCGTTCTCCGCAATCTATTATTCCGTAAACTTTGACGCTTATACCAGGTCTTCCTCGCGGTAAAGCGGGTTGGTGGCCTTCTTTCGGCTGCGTCCGAGCCAGTCGGCCGCGGCGGGGCGGTTGTCCTTCAGGGCGGGCAGGGCGTTGGTACCGGTGGTGGCGTAGCGGTGGTTGGTGCCACTCATGTCGAGCACGCATTCGCCGTTGCGGTAAATGTCGGTACTGATGGTGCCGGTGGTCCAGCTGAAGCGAAATTCCACGCGGTAATAATCGGTATTGACGTCGTCGTCGGCGAGGATCTCAAAATCATGAATACCGACGAACCAATTGAACTGTTTGCTGACCCGGTAACCGTTGAAGTAAACGGTCTCTATCCCGGTCCACATACTGTTGTGTGTTTCGATGATGTTGTTGCCGATGTTGAGGGTGGCGATTTTCATGATGTATGTATTTTGATTCGTTGCCACTAAAGTAAGCGGCCGGCCGGACCAGAAAAAATTGCTTCGATGAAAGTAAGGTAGCTTTCGATGAAAATCTTTTTTTGCGCGGACGCGGGATGCAAAAGATGGTTGAAGCAGCAGGGTTCGTCCGGCTGAACATTTGCCTCGGCCATCGGGCTTTATCTGCACCTGCGTCCCCGCCCTAATAACATTTGCGTACTACCGGTCATTTTCAGTGTCAAACAGCTACATTTACCCCGACTGGCAAAGCGTACCTTTGCCGTCCTAACCAAACGCCCCGGCAACCAATGGCTCGCACCATCACTTCTCTGCTTCTTTTCTGCTGTCTTACCGCAACCCTCAGCGCGCAGTCCGCCGCCGAACCACCGGCGGATTTCCTGCGGGGCATTGGTAAGATCTACGTTGTGGTGGCCGTTATCGCCGTTGTTTTCCTGGGGCTTACATTTTACCTGTGGTCGCTTGACCGCCGGCTATCCGATTTAGAAAACCAAATTGATGATCATGTCTAAAAAAGAAGTTTCGTTTCTCGACAGCGTAAACCGGTATTTCGATGCCGCCGCGCCCCACACCGGCCTCGACGACGGCCTGCTGAAACAGATCAAGATATGTAATGGTGTATATCAGATCCACTTTCCCGTAAAGATCAACGGCGAGGTGAAGGTGCTCGAAGCCTACCGCGCCCAACATTCCAACCACCGCAGCCCCACCAAGGGCGGTATTCGCTACTCCAACCACGTCAACCAGGATGAAGTCGTTGCCCTGGCAACCCTGATGTCTTACAAATGTGCTATTGTCGACGTGCCCTTCGGCGGCGCCAAGGGGGGCGTCAAGATCAACCCCTGGGAATACAGTGAGGCCGATCTGGAAAAGATCACCCGCCGGTACACTACCGAACTGATCCGCCATAAATTCATCGGCCCGGCCATTGACGTACCCGCGCCCGACTACGGAACGGGCAGTCGCGAAATGGCCTGGATCTACGATACCTACCGCAGTTTTCATCCGGGCGACATCAACGCCGCCGGCTGTGTAACCGGTAAGCCCGTGAACCAAAACGGCGTGCGCGGCCGTACCGAAGCCACCGGACGGGGGGTCTTCTACGGCATTCGTGAGGCCTGCAAACAAAAGGACCTGATGGAGAAGCTCGGCCTGAAGACGGGCAGCGAGGGTAAAACGATGGTGATTCAGGGCCTCGGCAACGTAGGCTCCCATACGGCCACCATCAGCCAGGACGAAGGCGGCATAAAGATCATCGGCGTCTCGGAAGTGGAAGGCGCCATCTATAACCCCGCCGGGATCGATATTCATGCCCTGCTGCGCCACCGCGCCCACCACGGCAGTATCCTGAGTTTCCCGGACGCGCAAATCTTTGGTAAGGACAAACGCCGCGCCGTGATGGAATTCGAGTGTGACATCCTCGTCCCCGCCGCCCTCGAGAACCAGATCGACAGCGATAACGCACCCCACGTGAAGGCAAAGATCGTGGCCGAAGCCGCCAACGGTCCGGTGACCGCCGACGGTGCCGCCATACTGGCCGAGCGCGGCGTGGTCGTCATTCCGGACATTTACCTTAACGCCGGTGGCGTGACGGTGAGTTACTTCGAGTGGCTGAAGAACCTCAGCCACATGCGCTTCGGTCGCCTCGAAAAACGTTTCGACGAGCGCGCTTACGGCCGCATCGTAGACCAGATCGAAGCCACCACCGGTAAAAAAATCAGTGACCGCGATCGGGATATGATCGTCCGCGGGGCCGATGAGGTCGACCTCGTCCGCTCCGGTCTGGAAGAAACCATGATCACCGGCTTCCAGCAGGTCTATAAAATGTACACGGACAACGCAGAGATCAAAGATCTGCGCACAGCCGCTTTTGCACTGGCAATCAGTAAGATATCCAGTGATTACATAGCGCTTGGAATTTGGCCATAACTGGTTTGCTGTAAAATAAAATACTTTTTACGGCGAAATTTTGAAATAATTGTTGGTGCGGCTATCTTCGCCGCACCAACAGTTATAGTATACCCTATGTCCGATAAACTCGACAAAATCGATCTTCACATCCTGAAGATTCTGCAGGATAACAGCAAGATCACCAACCTGGACCTGTCCAAGCGGATCGGGCTGAGCCCGGCCCCGACCCTGGAGCGGGTGAAGAAGCTGGAACAAAACGAAACCGTGCAGAGCTACCACGCACAGATAAACCCGGAAGCCATCGGCCTGATGGTGAAAACCTTCGTGCTCGTCTCCCTGGATTGGCGGAAGGATATGGCCCGGGAGAATTTCCTGTCGCAGGTAGAAAGCATCGATGAGATCACCGAGTGCTACATCATCACCGGTGAGGCCGACTTCCTGATCAAGATCGTCTGTAAGGACATCCCGACCTACGAGCGCCTGCTCTTCAAGACACTGCAACAGATTGACGAAATCGAACGCCTGAAGACGCTCATGACGCTCTCTACGGTGAAGGACAGCAAATTGCTGCCTTATGATTACCAGGTGGAGGAGTAGGTTTTAGTCAAATAGTCAGTCAGTCGAATGTCAAGCAGTCAACTCAACGTCGGCTTAGTCCAGCAATCCAACACCGGTAACCGGGCTGATAATCTGAAGAAGAGTGCGGGCGCAGCACGCAGGTGCAAGGAAGGCGGCGCTCAACTGATCGTCTTCCAGGAGCTGCACACCGGGCTTTACTTCTGCCAAACGGAGGATACGGCGGTTTTTGAGTTAGCCGAGTCCATTCCCGGGCCGGGTACGGATTTCTTCGGAGAGCTGGCGAAGGAGCTGGACTGTGTCCTCGTCTTGTCCCTTTTTGAACGCAGGGCACCGGGCCTGTACCACAACACGGCCGTCGTTATTGAGCGCGACGGCAGCATTGCCGGGAAGTACCGGAAGATGCACATTCCCGATGATCCGGCTTACTACGAGAAATTCTACTTCACGCCGGGAGACCTCGGCTTTACGCCCATCCAGACCAGCGTCGGCAAGCTGGGGGTACTCGTCTGTTGGGACCAATGGTACCCCGAAGCCGCCCGCCTTATGGCATTAGCTGGCGCTGAACTGCTGATTTACCCCACCGCCATCGGCTACGAAACCACCGATGATGCCGCCGAGCAGGCCCGCCAGCGCAATGCTTGGATCATCAGCCAGCGCGCTCACGCCGTGGCTAATGGTCTGCCTGTCGTTGCCGTTAACCGCACCGGCTTTGAGGCGGACCCCAGCGGGGTTACCGGTGGAATACAGTTCTGGGGCAGCTCCTTTGTCGCCGGGCCGCAGGGGGAGTTTCTCTTCCAGGCATCCGAAGACAAGGAAACCCACGCCGTGGTCATCATCGACCGCCAACGCACCGAGGAAGTACGCCGCATCTGGCCCTTCTTCCGGGACCGGCGGATTGATGGGTATGGGGGGCTGACGGAACGGTATTTGGATTAAGGGGGGCAACTTTTGGAGACTGTACGTGTTTATGTTAATTATAGTACGTACTTCATTAGTCATGGCCGCAACAAAACTTACGCTGAAGTTAGAAAAGAGCGTCATTGAAAAAGGAAAGGAACTCGCACGATACCGGGGTCTCAGCCTTTCTAAGCTTATTGAGCAATTTCTTGAAGCGGAATCCAAGGAAATTCCACCACAGAACTACATCGCTGTTCCACCTCATCCCGATGTCCTCTCATTAGTTTCTGATGTCTCGCCTACTTATTCAAATGCTGGTAGCGACAAAAGAGATAGAGAAGAATACTATGAGTATCTATATAGCAAAGGGAATAAAACGGAAGAAGAATGAAAATTTTTCTTGATATCAATGTTGTGATGGACTATTTCCTGGTGCGGGAACCTCACTTTTTACCGGCAGCTGAAATTTTTACTTTGGCTAAAACTAATAAGGTTGAAGTAATTGTAGATGCGAGAACTATTACATTCACCTTTTTTCATTTGAATAAGGTGCTAAAGGATAAGGCCGCTGTTAAGGCTAAACTTAGAGCTGTTTGCGATGACTTGACCATTGTTTCATTGGATCGAGATAACCTTATTGGTGCCCTAGATCGAGAAATTCCCGCTGACCTTGAAGATGGCGCACAGCTGGAAATGGCTTTATCTTCAGGTGCTAAGATTTTAGTCTCAGGAGATAAAAAAGGATTTCGGACGAAAGAAATGAAGGTGATGTCTTCCCTTGAATTTCTAAAATACTGGACGTCTTTGAATTGATCTCAACCGACCTGCTTAACCTATCTGAACAAACCACCTACAAAAAAGCCCCCACCACCCCCCAAAGCCCTTCATTCAAAGCTGTAATCGCTTCCCCCATCCGCCAGTTATCCCGGTTACGGACTTCTACGTAGTTACTGATGGCCCGCAGTTGCAGGGGCTCAATGCCGTTTTGCAGGCAGGCGTAGAAAAAGGCAGCCCCTTCCATGCTTTCCACCTGCGCTTCGGGGAATCGCTCGCGCCTCCGGGCGATGGTCTCCGCCGTGCCACTCACCTGATTCACGGAGATTCCGACACCTTCCGGGAAGGGCAGGGAAGCCAGCCCCGCCGGTGCTCTAAGTACACCATTTTTATCGAAGGGTGGCCCGGGGTGCAGACCAATGTCGCTGAGGTTAAGTAAGCTCCCGTCCTGTTCTTCCGCTCCCAGGTCTCCGAAGGTCTCACTGCTAATGCGAACCACCTGTCCCAGGGCAAGCTCGCGGTCAATAGCACCACCAACACCCGCCTGGATGGCCAGCGTTGGCAGCCCGCCACCGCCAAAGCGGTGGCCCAGTGCATAGGCCGTGGCCGTTAGCCCCACTCCCGTAAAAAGCACCTCGATCTCTACACCATTACCAAAGGTGAGTACGTTGCCCGATTCAGACTCCGCCCGGGCCCGCAACTTGTTTACGGTGGGCTCAATTTCAAAAACGGTGGCGGAAAGGAGGAGGATTTTCATTGGAAGAATTACAGAATAACTTAAACTATACTACACTATTTTTTAGGCCGGATACCCCAGCTCGAAGCGGTACCACCATCCCCATCCCCGGCAAATGCAAATAAGCACTATCCACCTTGCCGCCCGTCGAAGCCTCAAAAGCGGCTACGGTGACTGAAAGCTCCGCCAGATAGAGTGGCCGTTGCAGATCAAACTGTTTGGTGGGCTGATGAACATCCTGTATTACAACAAAGGTGTTAACGGATGTTTCCACCAGCCAGTCTAGGGTACGCATGAAATGGCGTCCTCCGATGGATGCAAAAACGGGAACCTGACGCCGTGCCTTCCCACCGTGTTCCGCCCGCAGCCATTCCCTGAATTTAGCGGAAGGCTCCGTTAGCACCGCAGGGTCTGTTTCTTCTCCCGGCAGATAATTAGTCAGCAGGCCTGCGGCCCGCTCTTTGCGCAGTTCCTCATCGGTAAGCGACCAATCGCCCTGAAAGAACCGTCCGGCGGCCTGACTGAACAGACGCGCATCGACGGAAGGGTCGAGGTCCGGCATACCGTGATACGACACGGGAGCTTCGCTGCTGCTATCTCCAAAATTCGCCAGCAGCCAGTCTTCCGTCACCGTTGCTGGCTCGATGGTTTGCCGGCCGGCGCGCGGTCCTACCAGGAAGGGAATGGGCTGATGGCTGACTTCTCCGGCGGGTAGGTTTCTGGGCTCGGTCCGGGTTTGGGTAAACTTGGTCACTTCGTGCCCCGCCCAATCGAAGGGCGCGTCCGAAGTATGGGGATCAAGAACGGGAACTGCGCCGCCGCCGCGGGCGTAGGCCCGGTCCAGCCAGGGCGCTCCTGTTTTCGCGGTGGGCAGGATGAGGTAGTCGCGGGCCCGCGTGAATCCAACGTAGAGCAGGCGGGCTTCTTCGGCCATCGCTTCTTCGGAGGCACTGTCTTGCCACATGCTTTCGGAGAGTGCCTCCAGCCAGGGGACGCCGCTGGTGAGTTTGCCATAGGGATTCACCCAGTATTTCAGCCAGCGGCCCGCCAGTGGCTGGTCGAGGTCGACATCCTCAGTTTCGGAAACAATGGTAATTCCCCAAACGTCGGCCCGTAGCTTTTGGTCCAGGTCCATAGCTACCACGGCGGGCCATTCCAGGCCCTTACTGCGGTGATAGGTCAGTACGTTGACGGCGTCCATCCGTTCGCTGGCACCCTGCTGGTCGCGCTGGCCGCGCAGCAATTCATCGAGGTAGAGCAGGTATCCCCCCAGCGAGGCGGCGCGGTGTTGCCGGTGACAATTATCTTCGTAGGCGACGGCCAACCGGCGGAGTTCATCGATGTTACTCAGCCGTTGTTCACCGTTGCCCCAGGCAACGACGATGCGGCGAAGGTCCAGCCGTTCCAGCAGCAGGTTGATCATCTCACTGGTCGAGTGTTCGTAGGTTGCGGCCCGGAGTTGATTGAGGGCATTGACGAGTGTTTCGTCGTGCCCCCAGCGGATGGCCTTGCGTTTTTCTTCCGGGCTCAGGGCGTCGTAATATTCCAGCCAGTCCAGCCGTTTTTCGATGATGTCTGGCAGGCCGTAGCGCTGGCCGAAGAGCAGAATTTCGGCAACGGAGAGGCTGTCTTGCCGGTTGAGCATGTACTTCAGACAGGCGAGCAGGAGGTGCGCCTCGGCGGTGTCGAGCAGGCCCGTCCGGGCGATGGCGGCGGGCAGGCCCTGGGCGGCCAGGGCTTCGGCCATGGCAACGCAGCCGTAGTTGGAGCGGCAGAGGACGGCGATGTCTCCGGGCAGCAGGGAGCGTTCCTGGTCGCTGCCTTTGGGGCGGCAGGGTGGGGGACTGTCGAGCAGTTCACGGATCGCTTTGGCCACTACGGCCTGGTTCCATGCCTTGGCGTAGCGGGCCTTGCCTTCCAGCTCAAAATGCCAGTGGATGATGCCGGAGCGTTCAGCCATCTGGGCGCTTTCCGCAGGTGCATTGGACGAACCAGCGCGCAGGCGAACGGGCTCCAGCACGACCGCTGGCTCGGGGATCCCGGGAAAAGCTTTAGTGAAAATGGCATTGCAGGCGTACACGATGTCTTCCCGGCTCCGCCAGCTGTTTTTCTGGATGTTGGCCGCGTCCATCGGGCCGCTGGCTTCCATCACGGCCTTCATCAGCCGGGGCTCCGCCCCGCGGAACCCATAAATGGATTGCTTCGGGTCACCCACCCAAACGCTCTGGCTGGCGAGCTTGCTTAACTTCAGAAAGACGGCGAGCTGAATCGGGCTCGTATCCTGAAACTCATCCACCATCAGCAGATCAAGCTCCCGCTCCAGGGTGGCTTTTACTCCGGGATGGTCCAGCAGATCGAGCACCAACACTTCCATATCGGTGTAATCAATGCGGCCCCGGCTTTTCTTGTAGCGGTCGTATTCGGCAATGGAAGCTTCGGCTGCGTCAAAAAGCAGCTCTTGGTAGCGGCGCATATCGTTCTGAAAGGAAGCGGTGGTGGTGTGCGCCATACCGATTTCTACGATCATTTCCACCTGTTCACGGCTCTTGGCTCCAACTTCTTTTTCGAAGCGGGCGAGCTTGCAGCATTCATACCAGGGCAGGTAGCCCCGGCGCTTTAGCTGGCCGCTAAGCCGCCGCAGGTAACTAATGGCGGTGGCCGTTTTCTTGGTGCCGTCCACCTCTTCGTTGGCCCGCAGGGCGGAGATGGTTTCGGTCAGGCCGATGGCCAGACGGGATTTGAAGCTCTCCGCCGTCATCTGATCATTTACCGGCGGAAGTAATTCCGAGAGAGAAGACCAGGAATTCGCCTTGCTTTTCGCAATCGTAGCGGCGGAGAAGTTATTACCGCGAATGATTTCCACCAGCCGCAAGACTTCTTTACGCCAGTTGTATTTTTCACCGTCACGGCTCAGGCCCAGCTTATCGCAGAGTAGCTCAATTTCTTCGATGGTTTCCAGGCTGATCACCGCCGCCATGCTGAGGTTGAACAGGCGCTGATGATCTTCTTCGGCGATGATGTCTACCTGCGGGGATACCCCCGCCTCGAAGGCGAAGCGGCGCAGCAGCTTCACGCCCAGCCCGTGGACGGTCCCGATCAATGCGTTCTTGAGTTCGTTGGCCTCCTGGCTCATCCCTTCACGGAGGAGCTTTACCCGCACCCGTTCGCGCAGTTCCGCAGCGGCTTTTTTGGTGAAGGTAGTGGCGATGATGCCCGAGGGGCGGGCATGGCCGCCCGTCAACAGACCGGTCATCTCTTCCGTAAGGCGGTAGGTCTTGCCGCTGCCGGCACCAGCGGAAATTAATTTTAGGTTCTGGGGCATTGGGCGAAGGTAAGGGAAAGGGATTCTTGATTTTGGATTCTTAATTCTTGATTTTGGATTTAGCCTACGGAATGAGCTTTGCTATCCAAAGAATGATGGCTGTCTGTAGTGCTCATCGCTCTTGTTGTTGAACCTTGCACCTGCGTACCCGCCTGAAAACCTACAATCCTGCTCCCAATCGCCAATCAAGAATCTATAGTCGCCTCGGTCACCAGAGGTGAAAAGTTTTCAAGAGTCAACTTAAACGAAGCGGATCGCTCGGTCACTTCAGGCCAAAGCCGAAGCAAATTAAGCGTTCTGCTCGCTACAATTTTAAAAATCACCTGAAGTGACTGAGTGCACTATAGCAGCTACTACGAATCAATACCTCATTCTACTGGCTGGCCTGGGCTGGCTCCTGAGCCTGTACTTTGGCTTCTTCCGCTATCGGCAGTTTGTCTGGAGCCGCAATAAGGTCCGCTATGATCTCTTGCTTAAAGTAGATCAACGACGGGCGGAACTAGCCAGTAAGCTCCTGTTGCTAATTTTCCTGAAACCCGACGGAAAAAGATCGGAGGCGCGCATTGCGTCTTTAGCACGTCGCTACTTTCAGCTCCTGCTACAAATTGACTACTACCAAACTACGGAAGGTATGGACGAGGGGATGCTCCGGTATCTCCGCCAACTCGTACAGCAGGACCTCAAAGAGATAAGCACGCTTCGGCCGATGCTTCCGGACTTACTCCAAACCTGGGCGAAAACTCAGGCTGCTTCCGGCGGATTTACGTCCACTATCCTCAGCTCCCCACCACCAGAACAACCTGCTTTATGAGTGTAATCTTTTTAAATTCTCATCGGGGCAAGTCTGGTGTGCTTAACGGCGAACGCTTGCCGGAAGACTACATCCTGGCCTGTAAATTCTTTGACTGCGGCATCATTGACCGTAGCCAGACGCTGGATCAGGGCTTTGCCTACAGCGTGCTGGATCCAATCTCCGGAGAGGTTGGTCCGCCACCCGGGCCCGGTGATTTTGGTCAGGTTTGTGATGCCGTTGCCACTGACATTGTCGAACGGGCGCGGCGGGAAGACCGTGTGATCCGCGTGCTCTGGTCGGGCGGAATCGATTCTACCGTTGCCCTCATTGCGCTCCTGCGGGTCTTGCCCAAAGAAGAATATCATCGGCTGTTGCCTTTGTTGAATATGATCTCAATCGACGAGTATCCCCTATTCTTCCGCCAGTACATTCTCCACCAATTACCCTTCAAGCACAGCCGGGCGCCCATCACGGCGCATTTCGGTAAGCGCGATTTGCTGGTGACCGGTGAGCACGGCGATCAGCTATTCGGCAGCGATAAGGTCTTGCCCCTGATCCAAAACGGACTTTGCTATGAGCCCTGGGAGAAGGTATTGCCCTTGCACCTCTTTGAAAAGTTTAGTTCCCGCAAAAAGACAGACCGGCTGCTGGCCTACCTCGCACCGCAAATCGCGGCCGCTCCGGTAGACATTCGGAGCACTTTCGACCTTTTCTGGTGGCTCAACTTTTCCATCAAATGGCAGCAGGTGACGCTGCGCCTCCCCGTGTTCAGCTTTGAGGATGACACACGCTCCATCTACGACCGTATGCACCATTTCTTCCGGGATGAACGCTTTCAGCAGTGGAGCATCAATAATCATCCCAACCGGGCCTGCGATGGTCCGATGAGCTATAAGCAAGCGGCGAAGGATTACATCTTCAAATTTACCGGAGACAAAGAATACCAGCGCCTGAAAACGAAAGAACCCTCCTTGAAGAATGTCATCCTTAACCGTAAGGAGCAGGGTAATGTCCGCTACCGGATTTCGATGGGGGATGATTTTTCGCCTAATGTGGAGACTTTTCATCGGGATTTTAAGAATCAGCGGATTGTATGATTGCGGAGGAGAAGATATTGGATCACGGATTTCGCGGATTGACGCGGATGTTTTATGGGTTGCTTTGCGACTTTTGGATCACGGATTTCGCGGATTGACGCGGATGTTTTATGGGTTGCTTTGCGACTTCTTTTTAACCACAGATAACTCAGATTTTCACAGATTAGGGCACAGATTTTTTAAAGAATGCCCTTGACAAACCCAACTTCGATATGAAAACGCCAGCTTACACTGAATTTGAATTTTCTAACGGATTACTTTACGACTATTCCCAAAATGATTTCCCAACCCGGTTACATGCCTGGACGGAAGACAGCGCGTTTGACGTAGAGGGCTCTACTTTTTACGGCTACGTATTTGAGGGGCCTACTGAAATCACGACGGCTAATAATAAGTACAAGCTGCTACCCCGGCAGTACTTCTGCATGAAGGAAGGCTTCTCCCTGAGTGGCGGTCGGGGCATCGTAATCGAAAGGGTAGGCTTTCGGGGTATGGATTCACTCGGTGGCCCGGTCGAAGACTGGGGCCGGTTGAAGTACATTGATGGTTGTACGGACTCTCTGCTCGTGCCCCCCGTCAAGCTGGGTGATCCCTGCCTGAATGCCCTGTTCTTTCCCGAAAATATTGACCAGACCGCCCATACCCATCCCTCCATGCGGGTCGGGATGGTGATTGAAGGCAGCGGCTCTTGCGTGACGCCGGATGCAGAGTACGACCTCGTGCCGGGTAAGATCTTCATCATCCACCCCGATGGGACACATCGCTTCCGTACCCGGGCGGGAGCTAAGCTCACCGTAGTAGCCTACCACCCCGACTCTGACTTTGGCCCGAAGGACGAAGATCACCCGATGATCAATCGCACGATCGTGGATGGGGTGTCGGCGGCGGAGATTGAGAAAATCAGGACGGCTTAATCCCATCCGCGAACATCCGCGATCCTTTACCTTTCTATCCGCGAACATCCGCGCCATCCGTGATCCTTTACCTTTCCATCCGCGAACATCCGCGCCATCCGCGATCCTTTACCTTCCCATCCGCGAACATCCGCGCCATCCGTGATCCTTTACCTTTCCATCCGCGATCAAAAGCTCCAATCCTTCTTCCAAAGGTCAATCAAATCAAAGCTGATCTTGAAGGCCGTGGTCGGTTTGGCGTTATTGGCATCGGCTAATACGGCGTATGTGCCGACCCGTAAGCGCCGCCGCGCACCGATCTTAAACACCCGCTCAATGCCGGCGAATACTTCCTGGTAGCGGAACTTCTCGTCTGGCAGGTAAAGGAAACCGCCACCGGCCACCGCCTTGATCCTTGTCTTTTTCAGCAGCGGGATATTGTTGATCAGCGCCCCGTTGAAGTGATGGATATGGTGAAACTCGAAAAAGAGATTACTGGTATTCAGCGAAGTGTCCAGCGCCTGGAAGGTCTGCCTCGGATCAGAAAGTAAGATTGGGTCCGACTGCCGGAAGCGCTTAATATCGATAAAGCGCAGGTCCTTAGTATTGATGAACTTCCCCGTCCGGAACTCATAGTTCGTCGTGCCCAGGGCACCAAAGATGATTTGCTGCTCAATGGAAAAGCGCAGGAAATCAAAGTTGATGTCGCTGCCCAGGGGGCCGGACCAGCCCTTCCGGTGCAGTACCGAAAAAGTAGGCCACTTACTACCCAGCCGAATCTTACGATCGGGCTCCCTCATATACTTCAGCCCCGGAGTGTAGCTGATGGCGGTAGTCGTGATGAATGCTTCGTAGGGCTCGAATGCCTGGACCTCTTCCTCGTCGTCGACCAGGCCATCCAGGAAAGAGCTTGTTTCCAGGCCGGTAATCGGCTTACGGGCACTGAGCTCCACTTCGTTGAAGACCGTCAGGCCATTAAGGAGCTCAATGGAATGACGAACCCGCCCGGCGTCTTTGAGGATGTAGTTGGAGGGCCTTAATTGATTCAAGTAAGCATCGAACTGGTTGATGGACTCATAACTGCGGCCGCCGCTGGCGGAGAGGTCGCCCAACCGGAAGGGATCGTAGCGAAACCAGGTACTGAAGTGGCCGTTCAGGTCACTATTCTTCAGACCGTAATTTAATCCGCCGGAGGTGTTGATCATCTGGCCAT
>ENA-ORXT01004877-ORXT01004877.1-marine-metagenome-genome-assembly--contig:-NODE-4877-length-13555-cov-8.114186_pt1 | contig 13555 bp, 8 predicted proteins | sample MGYA00237868_ERZ511482 | MGnify/ENA metagenome assembly ERZ511482 | reverse complement strand
AACAAATGGAGTTGTTTTGCGTTTTGCTGAAGATAGCTTTTAAGTCGTCCAAGCACGGTCCAATTTCTGAATCACGGATGTATTCAGAATTGGACCTCTGAAATCGCTTAACACCAACTCGACTCCGACTTTGCAAGGATGCCGAGTCGGAATCAAACCAATCGCCTTCGGATCAATTTTGGTGTTTTTAGCCCCCCTGAAACCCAAAGTTGCCGAGGGTGTTTTTTTGCGCTGATTTATAGGATGATATCTCAACCACTTCGTTGATTTGGTCTCTCCAGTTTCAATTTAATCACGCATCCATCATGAAAATCGTTGTTCTCGACGGTAGCACGCTTAATCCTGGCGATAATCCTTGGACCTGTGTTCAATCGCACGGCGATGTCACAATCTACGAAGGTTGTTTGCCAGGCGAAATTGTCGCGCGATGCGCGGAGGCTCCCATCGTGTTGACCAATAAGGTGCCCTTGGATGCAGTTACGCTGGATCAATTACCGGAGTTGAAGCTTATCGCCGTGACCGCGACGGGTTACAACGTGGTCGATGTGGCGGCGGCAAATGCGAGTGGTATCACGGTGTGCAATGTGCCCGTTTACAGCACGCAATCGGTGGCTCAGCACGTTTTCGCGATGTTGCTTTCGTTCGTGCATCGCGCCGAGGCCCATCATGACGCTATTGGTGACGGGCAATGGCAAGAGCGCGGTAAGTTTTCATTTTGGTTGTCGCCGCTGACGGAGTTGACTGATAAAACGTTCGGAGTGATTGGGTTTGGACGGATCGGGCAAGCCACCGCAAGGTTAGCACAGGCATTTGGTTTGAAGATCATGATCCACAGCCGCACCAAGAGAGACGTCGAAGGTTTTGAATCGGCGCGATGGGGCTCGATCGAAGAAGTCGTCGCGGAGTCGGACTATATCAGTTTGCACTGCCCGCAGACGGAGACCAACGGCCAGTTCTTCAACGCTGAGTTGATCGGGCAGATGAAACCGACGGCGATTTTAATTAATACGGCGCGCGGCGGACTGATCCACGAACAAGATCTGGCCGACGCGCTGTCAAATCAGCAGATTGCAGGCGCTTGTTTGGATGTTCTTTCCTCCGAACCTCCCGAACCAAGCAATCCACTGCTCAGCGCGCCCAGTTGTTTATTAACGCCACACATCGCTTGGACGACCGTCGAGGCGCGGAAACGATTGATGCAAATCACGGCCGACAACATTGCGGCATTCAAAGACGGCCAACCGATCAACGTTGTGCAGGCCGGTTAAATCGAATAATCCGGTTGTCCGTTTTTGATCTTCGTGTTGGACCCCAAAGAAAGAGGCGATTGCTAAATGAATCTGTGATTCCGCGAAGGATTCACATTTTGGAGAAATAAAAAGCTACCGTTTCGTAGCTGCGAAATTCCGCTGGAAATTTTGAACCACGGTTTTAGCGGTTTTGGATGGTGCGCTGCCAATGTTCGCAGCCATTTTTACTAGCTCTTAATTTCCCCTCTTCTCCCCTATTCAAATTGCTATGAACCGAATTGCACTGGTCCACGATTGGTTTGATTGCGTTGCAGGATCCGAAAAAGTTGTTCGGGAAATGCTTAAGTGCTTTCCAGATCCAACGGTATATTCGATCATTGACCACCTCGATGAGCAGCAGAAGGAATACCTTGGCGTTAAAGGAATTGAAACTTCATTTATCCAGAACCTGCCATTTCAAAAGAAGAGGTTTCGCAACTATCTTCCCTTAATGCCTTTTGCAATTGAGCAGTTCGATGTTAGCGATGCAGACGTTGTTTTGTCATCAAGTCACGCTTTCGCCAAAAGCGTCATCACTAGTTGTGAGCAGATGCATGTTTCCTATGTTCACACGCCGATCCGATACGCTTGGGATCTTCAGCACGAGTATCTGCAACAGCAGAATTTGAAATGGGGCCCCAAGGCACTGTTTGTACGAGCCGCGCTTCACTACATTCGCATGTGGGATCGTGGGACTGCGGATCGTCCGGATGTGTACGTCGCCAATTCGCATTTCGTTGCGGCACGGATTTGGAAAACATACCGCCGGAAAGCTCATGTGATCTATCCGCCGGTTGATGTGGAACGCTTCACGCCTGAACATCGCAAAGAGAATTTTTATCTGGCCGCTGGGCGACTGGTACCTTATAAGCGATTTGATTTGGTTGTAGAAGCGTTCTCCAAAGTCAAAGATGCTCAGTTGGTCGTGATTGGCGACGGCACTGAGATGGCGAAGCTCAAGTCATTGGCAGGCCCCAACGTCAAATTGATGGGGTATCAGTCTGACGAAGTCCTCGTCGACTATATGCGTCGCGCGAAAGGGTTCGTGTTTGGCGCACTTGAAGATTTCGGAATTATGCCCGTGGAAGCGATGGCTTGCGGAACCCCAGTGATCGGGCTTGGTCGTGGCGGCACACGTGAAACGATTCTGCACGGAAAGACGGGGCTTCACTTTGATAGCCAAACCTGTGACTCACTGGCTGAGGCCGTTGCAACGTTTGAAGAGCTGCCGGAGGACTATTTTGATGCCGATGTGATTCGCAAACATGCCGAATCCTTCAGTGAAAAACGTTTTCGTGACGAATTCAAAACACTCGTTGAGAAATGTTGGCAACAACATCAGCAACGTCTCAACCAAGTTGGAGGCAATGATTTGGTGGCCTCAAGTGACGAGCGTAATTTGCCTCTGACAGCTCAAATGGACGAAAATCGCAAGACGCTCTCAACATTGATTGAGGATAAGTAGTTCTATGATCGTCAAAAACACGGAGCTTTCGGATTCCGACCGGACAATAAAAGCTATCGAGGAAACCGGTGAAGCGGTCTTCAACCACTACACCGATCCAACGGCGCTGTACGTGACGCTTGCGCGCCGCTGGAGCTTTCTTGCTATCGGAGGGGTGGTTGGTGCGATTCTTGGTTGCGCGGTAATTCTGCTTTCGACGAAATCGTTCGAGGCGAGTGGTAGGATTATGGTGATTCAAAAAACACCGAAATTTATCAACGACGAAACAAAGTCGCCCGACGCGAAAGCGTACGACAGTTTTTTCGCGACCCATCTGCAGTTGATCGGTAGCCCGCTGATTGTCAAGCAAGCCGTCGAGCACGCAAAGTTGGATGAACTGCCTGAGTTGAGCCAGCTTATCTCGGAGGATAAAACAGCTGTCGACTACATTAAGAATCATCTCAAAATCTCACGGGCAGGCTCCGGTGATGCCGACGGGGCTTTTGTGGTCAAGGTGGCTTTCAAACATATCAGTGCTAAGGAATCAGCCAAAGTCGTAGACGAAGTGCTGATCGCCTATAAAAAGTTCATAGAAGATTCGCGTCTGGACGATCAGGAAAAGGCCGTCAAAATAGTTGGAGGGCTTGGGAAGGTTCTTGAGGATGAGGTTGCGGCGAAGGAAACCTTGTACCGAGAATTTGTAGAACAGGCGCCTGGAGTTTGGGACCGCGAATCTTTGGAGAACGCGCATCAAACAAGAATCGTTGGCCTGCAAAGTGATTTGGCTGAACTGCAACTTAAAAAGGTCGCCCTAGAATCTCGGTTGAAAATTATTTCCCGCACCGCTGATCCGGTCACGGGGCGTAATTATTCCGATCTCGAGCGGCTATCGCAAATTGACGATATGCATGTGCCTAGATTGCAGTTGCTGGTATCTGTAAAGTCAAATCAAGTTCACGAACTATTGCAGACTGTGTATCCTGAACGACAGGAGTCCGCCAGCCTCGAGTTTGATGATCTTTATACTTTGTTGATTGAGCGCGAGAACCTTGCAGGCAACTTAGGTGAAGATCATCCGAAGATTAAGGACATTGACGCAGGCATTAAACGTTTGGAATCTATCGTTAAAGCGTCAACAGCGCGTGTCTCGGGTTCGGGCCTTGCTGTTGATGTCGAACCTGGAGACATCCTGCAGGCTTACCAATTGTTGTTGAAGGAAGATCTTGCCGACGTCATTAGTCGCGTCGAGTTCATGACGCAGTCGATTGTTGAAGCGAACGAATCAGCGAAGACTTTGCTGACGGTCAGCTTACGGGCGGAACGCTTACGTTCGGACTACCAGCGGAGTTTAGAACTGCATCAGAGCATTCTTGAAGAAGCGAAGAAGCAATCGCTGGTGGATGATTTTGGCGGCTACATCGCTGAGATCATTGAGTTTGCGAAAAAGGGAGAATTGGTCTGGCCAAAGAAGCCAATCGTCTTAGCAATGTGCGGACTAATGGGTGTCTTTGTTGGCATGATGATCGCCGTTACGCTGGACCTTTTGCCACTGCTTACGATCCCGTTTTGTCGGCCAGAAACGCTGGCGAAGGATTAGGCGGTTGCTCTGAGAAGTAGACAACGCTACTGCAGAACATTGAGGCCTTGGTTGACTGTAAATCCTAGGTCGAAGAGGTTAAGGAATACATTGCCGGCGAGTTCATGCGGTCGATATCGTAGTACTAGCAGATCGCCTGGAATGATTCTTAGACGTTCAGTTGGATCATCCATCGCTTTTTGAAGATCGACTCTGATTTTGTACTGTACGTTGGCTTCGGTTCTTCGAACAACGATCAATTCGGTTGGGGCAAAGATGTTGCCGGGGCCTCCATTGAATTGGACAGGCGAACGAAACCCTCCTGGCGCGCCAAGCGTTGAGCCTGTTGCTTTGGCAATCGCTTCGATGACGTCAATGTCGCGATCTCGTTCCAACGGAATTCGTCCTGGCGGCAGCAAACCACCTGTTAGGAAATGATCGCCTTCGCGCTTGGGTAGAAAAACAACGTCGCCATCACCAAGTAAAGTATCTTCGAGATCAAAGGGAAGTGGTGAACCGGGTTGGTGTCTTAGCGGAATGCGAATCAGTTTTGAATCTTGCTTCGCCAACATCATAGGCAAGTTGCCTTTGAGGTTAGTTTCCATTGGCGTTTCCTGAATCTCCTTGATTTCGTCTTCGGAAAGCCCCTTCATGACCCAGATTTCGTTGCGGGCGTCGATTCCCGGAAGCCCACCGGTTCGAAGTAGTGCCGAAAGTACGCTGGCATCTTTGGGTTCGAGGAACAGCGTCGATCCGGCCCACCGACGGGAGATCTCAAATTGAGTTGTCTGCTGAAGACCGGGAACGTTGTAGCGGGTGTCTTGGCGAAAAATATGTACGCGATGCGAGCGCGGTGTGATGAGCGTAACTTGGATGTTTTCCCTGTCCTCGGCAATGAAGGAACGTTGCACAGAGTAAGCCTCTCGGATGGCGTCTCTGACTTGCGCCAAGGACATATTACGCACGAGTATTTTTTCGACGTAAGGCAGATGGATTGTACCATCGGTTTCGACAGTTATGGGATGTCCGACAAAGGGTTCGATCGGGGCGCCTGTTTGGCGAAAGCTTGGGTACGCGACGCTTGGAAGTTCTTCGCGTTCACCAATGATATCCGCAACATAGATCCCCAGAACATCCTCAGAATCGACGTAGTGTTCGTCGGGTTGCGGACCTTCGAGGTAGCGATAGTCGATTGGCACCATCAAGTCACGTGGCGGAAACAAGCATTCCTCACAGGCAGCTTGGGGCGTCACGCTGCCCTTGCGTAGCGCGCGACCACAACCTGAAAAGCTAACTGCAAAAACGATGATTGCAGTCAACAATGTGATTCGGCAGCTGAGGTTATATGAGGAGATCGCGAACATCGATGAACTCTTTGCAGATGAGACATTCGATGTTATCGGCATTTCGTGGTTGGATTATGACGGTTAGGTAAGATTTGAGTACAACCGTATAAAACCCGCATTTTACGAGTTGAAATACTGCTTTCTTTTCATGCTAGCGAATGCTGAGTGACCTATGTTTCGATTGTGGCGCAGCAGATTCTCTCCGATTCGCAGGCGCCCAAATAATGTGGAATTCACTCGAATTCGCACGTTTCAAGACGCCTCTTCTCGCCGGAAACATAATGTCAGATTCAATATCCTCTGCGGTAATCAACAACCGCGAAATCAAGTCGCAGGGAATCAACTTTGCATACAGTCGTCAGATTTTGCAAACTGTAATTCCGCTTCTGTTGATCGACATGACCTGTTTGATCTGTTGTTTCACATTCGCATATTCTGCGGGATCGTTATTTGGTCTTTTCAGTGTGCAAAACTCTTCATGCATGTGGCTGTTGTTGATTCTGTTGGGCGGAATGGCTTCGTCGTTTCTGATTTTGGAGCTCTACGATCCAGTCGGAATGCACCCCGTCTATGAGTTTCGCCAGATGACGCTGTGCAATGGTGTCCTCTACGGCATGATTACTTGGGCGATGTTCTATCATCACAATCCGCACTGGGTTATTACCGCGCTAATGCTTCCAATGCTGCTGATCTTGACTCCTGTTTGTCGGTCCATTGGTAGGAGTCTCCTTGCGAAGACGAATTGGTGGGGCGTGCGCTGCCTTGTGTTTTCGGCGGATCGGCGCGTCGACGAACTGTACGACAACCACACCAAGAGTAAGTATCTTGGCTTGAGGCCTGTCGGATTTGTGCAGGATGAAGTTTCGGATGATTGCTCCGACGAGATTCGCCGACATCATCTCGGCAAGGTCTCTGAAGCCAGAAGAATTTCTGAAGCCAACGACGCACACGTGTCACTCGTCCATCGCCGAGGTCGAACAGAGAACGATCTGAGCGGATTCATCAGAACCAATTTGAAGTCATTTGTAAGAGTCGTTACGCAGGCCGATGACTCAAGACTTCCCTCGATTCAATCCATTGGTCGCAATGGCGGAATCTCTTTCGAGGACCGCTTGATGTTGCCTTCGAGCAAGATCACCAAACGATTGGTGGACCTAGGGATCTCGTGTTCGGTCTTGTTCTTTGGGCTGCCTTTCTTCGCCGCTATCGCGGTTTGGTTGAAGATCGCTGATCCGGGCCCGTTGTTCTTTGGCCATGAAAGAATTTGCAAAAACGGAAAGCGTTTCAAAGCGTGGAAGTTCCGCACAATGGCGGTCAACTCAGACGAGATCCTGAAAAAACATCTGGAAGAAAACCCAGAAGCAAAAGCGGAATGGGAAGCAACCTACAAACTACAAAACGATCCACGCGTCTCATTGCCCGGTCGTATACTTCGCAAGACAAGCCTCGACGAGCTTCCCCAGATTTGGAACATTCTGGTCGGGGAGATGTCACTGGTGGGGCCGCGTCCGATCGTTGTTGGCGAGGTCGAACGTTACGAAGCGATTCTTGAAAATTACATCCGCGTCCAGCCCGGCCTGACGGGACTTTGGCAAGTTTCCGGACGCAACCTTACGACATATAAGCGTCGAGTTGAACTTGATGATTACTACGTGCGAAATTGGTCGGTCTGGTTCGACTTCTACATCATCGGCCGCACATTCAAGACAGTACTGATGCGCGAAGGGGCGTTTTAGGTCCCCGGGAAACGTTGAGGTCTGTTATGAATGAATCGCTAATCAAAAAGTTCGCGTCCAGCGCAATCTTTGTTTTGATATCTCGACTGATGGCTTTCGTGGCCATCTTCGGATTCAATGCGCTGCTTGCCAGAGCGTTGACACCCGAAGACTTCGGGATATTTATTCTCCTGTTCAGCTTCTTGGTATTAATCAGCCTTCTTTCCAATGGAGGCCTGAATATCGCGGTCGTCAAATTGATTGCTGAAGCCCAAGACGCAAAGACAGATGTGTCGGAGAGAGTTTCGACAACAAAGTTGTTGAAGGAACTGATTCTTGTCGTTGCGGTCGCGAGTATTGCTGTCGCGACGTTGGCCTACATTTTGATGGGCACCTGGTTGGCTGGCACCTCGGTCGAAAATTCAAGTTTGCTTGCTTTTCTGTTTGCACTTTCTGCGTTGTTACGCTCACTACACCTAATGTTGGCGGAATCAGCTCGTGGATTTCACGATCGGATTTGGTCGAACCTTTTCGGCAGTATTGCAGGTGGGCCGCTGCCCCACCTTGTGTTCTTAGTGCTCTTAAGCACGGCCTACTGGTATGACGTTTTGAATCTCACAACCGCATTTGGATGCTATGCGACGGCCTTTTTAGTCACGCTTCCAGTCGTCTGCGTGAAGCTATTCCAACTGAACCGTAAATGTGTATCGGTCAACTTTGAAGCGCAGGAAGAATTTGCTGAGCCCGGTTCTGATAGAACAAGCCGGCTCACTTTGGTGGCTCTGGCAATTCCCTTAATGATGACGCAGGTTCTGGGCGTCGGGATCGCACAAACTGATATTTGGTTGGCGGGCGCGTTTGCGGCTCCCGCGGCACTGGCCATCTACGCAGTGGCTCAACGAATGTTGGCGTTTCTGACCATTCCTTTACAGATCACTAATACGGCAATCATCTCGGACGTGCCGCAGTTGTTTCAACAGCGCGACATGGTCCAACTTCAAAAACTGGTTAGCTTGGCGGCAAACGTTTCCGCCTTTCCCGCGCTGATCGTTGGAGCGATCCTCCTTGCATTCCCGGAGACAATCCTCGGGCTTGCGTTTGGCGAATACTATCGCTCTGGCGCGATGTTCCTGAAGATCCTCGTGCTTGGTCAATTGATTTGCGTCGCGACCGGACCGTGTCAGGTTGTGTTGATGATGACGGGGTACGAGAAGACTGCCATGGTCGTGAATTTCTTTACCGCGGTCCTTGCTGTTTTAGGTGGACTGCTGGGTGTCTGCTACTTCGGGATGGTCGGACTTGCGACGTCCGTCAGCCTCACGATCGTGCTGCAGAATATCTGCAATTGGTGGATCGTAAAGAAACAGATCGGCATCGACACAAGGTGCGGATTGAACCTCGTTGAACTCTCGAGAGCTCTCAATCCATCGAAAATTATAAAGGCATATTAACGTGAAGAAAAATCTCCCCAACACATTCATTCTCGGCGCACCCAAAAGCGGCACTACGTCGTTGGCTGCTTATATCGATGAGCACCCCAACGTGTTTATCTCTAAGCCGAAAGAACCGTTTTACTGGAGTCACGATTATCCAGAATTGAAACGTCGCCATGATATGAACTCTCTGGAGAAGTACCTTTCTCTATTCCAATCCGCGTCTTCTGAACATCAGGTGATTGGCGAAGGATCGACGAACTACTTGAGATCTGAAGTCGCGATCGAAGAGATTATGAAATTCAATCCCAATGCGAAATTCATTGCGATGTTGCGTAATCCGGTAGAGGTCGTTCATGCCTTTCACGCCGAAGTCCTTTTTAGCTTCATCGAAACGGAGCCGGACTTTGAGAAGGCTTGGGCGATGCAAGACGATCGAAAGCACGGTGCCCAGATACCAGATGGTTGCGAAGCCCCGCAGTTTCTTCAATACCGTGAAGTCGCAAGCTATTCCCAGCAAGTCGAGCGGCTTATGCGATTGGTTCCTGAAGAACAACGCATGGTGATCGTCTTTGATGACTTTAAGGCTGATTGCGCTTCGACGTTTCAGGAAGTGCTGCGTTTTCTCGATCTGCCAGAATTTGAGAAAAAGGATTTTCCCAGAGTCAATGCTGCTCACGGCCACCGCTTTCCTGCACTGAGCAAACTGGTACTCAATCCACCCTCTTGGTTGGCACCTGCGGTAGACGTGATAAGAAAATCACTCCGCGGACGGAATGGTTTTGTGGCGAAGATCAAATCGAATCTTCGTAAGCCTCAACAGCGTACGGATCTACGCGAAGAGTTTCGTGCTCAGCTATGCCAAGAGTTTTCAGCAGAGGTTCGAAAACTTGGCCAGTTGCTCGATCGCGACTTAAGCCATTGGGTGGAAGTTGAGGGGCAGAATTTTGATGAGTCTGCAAACGCCACTTTCATCAACGCCAGCCAGTCTCCCGTTTCACAGGAACCCGTTCTCAGCTCTGGACCTGTAGCGACATTGACAACTTCGGAGCAAATCCTATGAACGACGTAGCTATAACCCATCAACCCATGCTTCGGCGAGCAGTTTGTTCGATTATAGAATCGGTGCGCGCCCAACATTGGTCGGTTTTGATCGCCGTTGCCTACGGATTGCTGATCCCCGTGATCGCGGCACATCTGCCGGGTGTCGGTGGCGTTGGTGCGGCTGATATGTTGATGCCGGTGGCGATTTTTGTTTGCTTCTGCGTAAGGCCCAAGGGACGTCTGCAAATAAGTCATCTTGCAATGATGTGCTTCATCGTAGCGGCATTGGTTTCTCTGCTGCAAATTCAGTCAGCAAAAGACGCGATTGATTGTTCTATTCGATGGGTCCGATTGCTTGGCATTCTCCTGCCATTCTTCTTTGGATTGTTCTTCGCTGTCAACGTGCGAACCATTGACAAAACGATTGCAGCGTGGGCTTGTGGTGGCGCGTTGGCGATCGCTATTGGCATTGTGCTGCATGCGTTTCAAATCGAAGTTCGCGCCGGCCAGCAAAAACTGTGGATGGACGGCGGTGCTCAGATTCGCGCGGGTGGCTTGATTGGAAACTCGGGTGCTTTTGGTCACATGACGGCGACCTGGTGCACGATCTGCGTTGGTTATCTTTTGTCCGTTTCCAAGCATCGTTATCGGCTAATTGGCGTCGTTGGTTGTATGTTGTTAGCTGGCTATGTTGTCTACGTGGCATCAAGTCGAGCTGCGATGATGCATCTGGGTGTCGCTTCGATAGTGCTGGTTGTCTTGCTACCGACAGCAAGGAAGTTTCGCCAATGGTTGATGTTATTCGGTGTGTTTGGATTGGCTTCGGCCGTTGTTGTTGGAGGGGCTGCGTCGACTTTTGGTGGCGGAGGTGGTGGAGGCAAATTAGAAAACAACGCCTTGAAAACAAATCTTGAGCGATTCATTCCGGGGCTTGGCGACGCAAATGAGTTTTCCTCTAACCGCGCCGAGAACTGGCCTGAGTACATCGAAATGATGAATCATTCTGTGCTGTCGGGATGGGGATACAAGATGGGGGTTCGGCTCCACGAAGAGTCCCCCGATAACTCGTACATTAGCGTGATGCTGGAAACGGGCGTGTTTGGATTTGCTTGTATGGCGCTTTTCGTATGTGCTGTGTTGGCAAGGCTCGTTGGACTTTATCTGGTAGGTGATCCTTATGCAGTGGTGTTGATAGCGACCTGTTTCGGCCAGCTTGCGAATTGTCTTACCTCTGATATTTATACATTTTGGATCACGATGCCCGTCGTATTCCTTCTGCTTGGCCTGGTCACTCAACCGCGTGCTCCGGTCTTATCCTCCTTAGTCGACGACCAGAAGAGGGATAAGAAAGTTCGCGCTACGAAGATCCTTCACTTTGTTTGCGATGGAGCGCCTGGAGGCGGTACTAACCACGTCGTTCAACTGCTGACTCGGCTCGGGCAGCCTGATCGAGGTGCCGACCAGTTTGAGGCGGGAGATGTTTCTTCCGATGGCGAAATTGAATGTGCGCTGCTGACAGAAGATGGCACTTATCTGGCTGAAATTGCTGAGGGATTTGGCGTGCAGACGTTTGTCGGGAGCTTCTTCAAAAGTCGCACCGATCGGGCTGCGGTTAATCGTGTTAAGGAAGTGATCGACCAATTCAAACCGGATATCATTCATTGCCACGGCGGACGCGCAGCATTCTTTTACGGGCGGCTGAACGATTCAACCACCAGTTTCTATACAGTGCATGGTTTTCACTTTAAGCGAAAAAGCTTTTTGCCACGCTGGTTTGGTTGGGCTGGAGAGCTCTTTTCCATCCGGCGAGCGGATCACGTTGTTTTTGTTTCCCATTACGATCAAAAGCTCGCGGTCAGTGCGCGACTGCTTCCTAAGAATAAAAGCCATCGCGTGATCCACAATGGAATCGCTCAGCCCAAGGCCGAAAAAAGTGAAGGCAGTCTAGGCGTAGGATTTGTTGGAAGGATGGTCTTTCAAAAACATCCTGAGCTATTTTTAGACGTCATTCAGCGGCTGCCTAATGTAAAGGCCGTTATGGGTGGCGACGGCGAACTTGAGCCTGAAATACAAAAGCTGGTACAGCAGCGCGGGTTGAGCGACCGTGTGCAGTTGCTCGGCGGATTGTCGCACGCGAAAGCACTTGATGTGATCGCCAACCTTGACGTTTTAGTCATGACGCCGCGTTGGGAGGGGCTTCCGTTGTTGCCGCTGGAAGCAATGTTGCTTGGCGTTCCAGTCGTGTCAACGCCAGTCGGTGGCATCCCCGAAGTGATCGAACACAATGTCTCTGGCTGGTTAGGATCGACGGCCGCTGAGCTGGCTGAAGGAGTTGAGAAAATCGTTAACGACGCTACTTTCCGTCAAGACATCATTGAGCAAGCTCGAGACACAGCCCAATCAAAATTTGCTCAAGCGGAGATGGTTTCTCAGTTAAAAGACTTCTATCAACGCTGCTCTGCGGGCGACCAAGGTAAATCGCCTCTAGTATCAGAGTTGCCGTTATGCGACAGGCCCAGCGAACGAGCCTCGGTCGAAACGGAACTTGGCCAAGAAGACGCGGCTGAGCATCTGGAAACCGTATGAGAAATTCGAGTCACATTTTTAATCGCTAACCAGTCGAAAAAGATCGACTTTGGTTCGAAATATCTTTATCATAGATTCAAACATTCTCTCACAGAAATATTGAAGACTATGCGAACGAATTCTTTGACGCGCTGCCGTTTACCAAATTGTTTTTTAATCTTTGCCGCTGCCGCGATGGTGTTTGGCATGGAAGACGGTGGTTGCCTGCAAGCAGACGAACCCAAATTTCAAACCCTGTTTAATGGGAAAGACTTAGATGGGTGGAAGGGAACCGATTCTCTTTGGACAGTTGCCGACGGAGCAATTGTCGGTGAGACAATGAAAGACGCACCAATTACTGCCAATACGTTTTTAGTTTGGCAGGGTGGCGAAGTTGCTGACTTTGAATTTCGTTGCAAAGTGCGATTCGAGGGAGTGAATTCGGGCGTGCAGTATCGAAGCACGATGGTCGATGAAAAAGGGTTTGCACTAAAGGGCTATCAAGCGGACTTGCATCCTAGAGCTGATTACATGGGAATGATGTACAGCGAAAAGACCGGACGCGGCATCATCGCTACCGGAGGAAAACGTGTCGTCGTTCCCGAAGAAGGTAAGCCAAAGACGGTTGACCAATTGGTTCCAGGGGAGAAACCTGACGCGGCTGTCTGGAATGAGCTTCGGATTGTCGCCGTTGGAAATCGCATTATTCATCAGCTCAATGGTCATACCGTTGTTGACGTGACGGACAATCATCCTCAAGCCATGAAGGCTGGGTTGCTTGGACTGCAACTTCATAGGGGCGGCCCGATGAAAGCTGAATTCAGGGATCTGCAGCTCCGTGAGTTGGAGACAGTTGAAGCCGCACGCACGTTGAATGAGTTGGTTGCGGCAACCAAAACAGTTTCGCCGGACGAGGTCGTTGCAAAGAAACCGAAAGAGGAAGTTAAGAAGCCAGCGGAAGCCGATGAAGTTGATCCAGGCATTGTTGCTCTTCCCGGATTCGTCGTCGAGAAAGTCTATTCGGTTCCAAAAGATCAAGGCAGTTGGGTTTCGCTGTGCTCTGACCCCCAAGGCCGCCTCTATGCTTGCGACCAGGGAGGAGCGGGTTTGTTTCGGTTGACGTTGCAGGGCGATCAGCCCCCG
>ENA-ORXT01004876-ORXT01004876.1-marine-metagenome-genome-assembly--contig:-NODE-4876-length-13555-cov-14.260276_pt1 | contig 13555 bp, 9 predicted proteins | sample MGYA00237868_ERZ511482 | MGnify/ENA metagenome assembly ERZ511482 | reverse complement strand
CGGACTTCGTCGACTGGAGTCAACTACGTCTGCTGAGGCGGACTTCGTCGACTGGAGTCAACTACGTCTGCTGAGGCAGACTTCGTCGACTGGAGTCAACTACGTCTGCTGAGGCAGACTTCGTCGACTGGAAAAAAAAGAAAATTAACTGGGTGGGAGTAGATCTTTTACGCTATAGTAAAGCAGTAATGGGATAAAATTATTTAAGGCGTGCATGTAGATGCTTGCCCAAATGCCAACACGCATTCTTACAAATCCCAAAAATAAGGCTAGAATAAATTGAGGGATAACTATAAAAGGTGTCATCCAAAATGAGAATTGAGTGCTATCGTAATTGTAGATATGGATGAATGCAAAAGTCATTGCTACTAGATAGAAGAAAATAGGAAAAAGTCGATCTACTCTAGATTCTTCATCGCCTGACTGTGCATCTAAATCCGATAAGCTAGAAGAATCACCTACTTGATTTCTTTTTCTGATGATCGATTCACTTTCAACTAAAAAATAGTTGACTACAATAAACAAAAGCAAAGGGACTGCATATTTCATGTCTGGCCATGTTGTTTTATAAAAGAAATAGGCTACAAATCCAGCTATGATTGAGGATATTAATAATGATACGGGGATTTTATACTTCAAAGGAAAGCGGAAAATAAGTTCTTCTCCAAGAGGGGCTGCAATAACTGCTAAGCCAAACATCGCCCAAAAACCATAATCCAACTCATCAAATACATTGCCTATATTTTCAAGATCTACAATAGCTATATTGACTATTGTAATTGCAAAAATATTAAGGACAAAAGCACAGACAAACAAAAGACTCACGTAGAGAAGTGGACTAGAAACTTGATCGTGAAAAATCCTTCTATGCGGAAACTTTAAATACTGAATAAAATCATTGATTGGGGTAAATTCCATTGCCTAAATGTATTAAAAATAATATCGACTTAGAATAGATATGATCATTGTAATATGAGATATACAGATAATTGAAAGTATCCAAGATGGCTTGATTTCATGTTTGACAAATTTTCGAGAAAAAACAATCACTATTATTGGCAATAAGGGAAATAGATACCTTCCACCTAAATTGAAAATATAATCATTGCCAACCGCACTATACAAACCATACATCATAATCGCCATCAAATACAAACTGCTCAGAATGATAAAGATAAACAAAAGGCGCTCCTTAATCTTCAAAGAAAAATCCGCGTTCATTATTAATGCGATCATGCATAGGCAAAGTAAGGCAATCATCCATGTGGGAATATAATTTTTCTCCCAACCAAATTTTCCAGTAAGGTGCGCCGCTGTAGCAGGAACAACCGATAAGTAGGACTTAATCACATTTCCTGTAAACTCAATTGAATGAGACAAAACATATTCCAACTGTTTGTTTGGATCGCCTTTGGGTTTTATTTGTTGGTCATGACGATATTCAACTGCATAATCCTCATAAGTAATATAGGCCTTATTCACCTTGAGTGCCCAAATACTTGTCAAAAATATACAGACTAGTGAAATGATTATAAACGAACTATAATATTTAATTGACGAGTCAAATTTGCCGAAAGGCAGAAAAAACCAAAGAAGAATCAACGGAAAATAAACTATCTTATTGATGGATAGTACTAAGACAATCAGACCCAATTTAAAAATCTGAAAATTAGAAATATTTCCTTCTTGGTTCTTAAGGCACAGGATATATGAGAAAAGCAAAAAGGCCAATGCGTTGGTAATTGCATCAGCGGTAACGGAGGAATGTAAAACCAAAATTGCCGGCAAAGAGGAAATAAATAAAAATAGGAGTTTGTCGCCTGGAAAAATTTTGTAGGCATAATATAAGATAATGAGCCAAGTCAATAAAGTCGTTATCCTCAGTAAATACAAAATTGATGACGGGCGTAGATTAAGACTTGCGCCTATAGCTGCAATAATTGATTGTAAAGGATACGCCGTAGGAAAATACATGGCCGTATTACTAAAATCAGTAAAATTCCTGTTGACCTTGTCTAGTTTTTTCTCATTAAAGGTGGAGAGCTGTTCTTTTGTGATTTTCCCATCATAATTGAACCGCATGAAACGAAATTGGTCAGAATACTTAAAAAGGCTTGCTGGAAGGTAACCCCCTAGCCTATTTTCTGGGTCCTGTTTGTCGCCTTGAAAGGAATTAAAAATCTCATAACAACGAAAATAGTGACTATCTTCATCGGGTGCTTGGAAAGGGGGAACGATAAAAACATAGATCAAACCAAAGAGCAGAGAGGCGCCAAGAAAGTGTTTGTAGCTAATTCCCTTCATATTTCGAAGATATCTTAAAAACTGTTTTAAAAAAATCTTCGTATTATATATATCACAATTAATAATTTAAGACTTTTGCAGGATGTCTCTACCCACAAGCCAAACTTACCTAGAAGATCTAAACGAAATCCAACGTCAAGCTGTATTGGCAATGGATGGGCCTGTCATGGTCATCGCAGGACCAGGCTCTGGTAAAACCAGAGTGCTGACTTTTAGAATTGCTCACATGATCAAACAAGGAGTAGCACCTTGGAGCATTCTTGCCTTAACATTTACGAATAAGGCCGCTAGAGGAATGAAAGATCGGATTGAATCTGTTGTTGGCTCAAATGCCAATAAAATTTGGGCCGGAACTTTTCACTCGACTTTTGCAAGAATATTGCGCGTTGAAGCTCATCATATTGGTTATCCTAATGACTTTAGTATATATGATACTGACGATAGTAAGTCATTAATCAGTGAAATCATCAAAGGACTTAATCTAAATACCAAGACTTATCCAAATGGAATGGTCAGGTCGAGAATAAGTAGTGCGAAAAGCAACCTGATTACACCTAAGATGTATGCGGCAAATGAGGATCTGATGAGTCAGGATAGAATGGCTAATCGTCCAATGGTCCAAATGATCTATGACAAGTATGTCAAAAAATGCAAGCAGGCGGGAGCGATGGATTTTGATGATTTGCTACTGATGATGTTTAAGTTGCTGTATCAAAAACCGGAGATAAGAGCAAAGTATCAGAAACAATTTAGATATCTTTTGGTTGATGAGTTTCAGGATACCAATTATCTGCAATATGAAATCCTGAAATTATTGTCCCAATATGAAAACAGTGCAGAAAATATCTGCATAGTAGGCGATGATGCTCAAAGTATCTATTCGTTTAGAGGAGCGACCATTGAAAATATATTGCAGTTTCAAAATGATTATAAAGAAGTACAAGTTTATAAGCTTGAACAAAACTATAGATCAACGACACACATTGTTGAGGCTGCCAACCAAGTTATAGGACACAACAAAAGACAAATTCAGAAAAAAATCTGGACGGATAGACAAGGTGGTGAAAAGATAAAGTTGATTAAGGCCATGACAGATACCGATGAAGGTAAACGGGTGGCAGATACAATTGTAGAGCATAAAAATAGATTTGCAATAGCGAATAAAGATATAGCAATACTATACAGAACAAATTCGCAATCTAGAATTTTTGAGGAGTTTTTGAGAAGGTACAATCTACCTTACCGAATCTATGGTGGAACTTCGTTTTATCAAAGGAAAGAAATAAAAGATTTAATAGCCTATTTTAGATTATCGGTGAACCCGAAAGACAATGAGGCTTTTAAGAGGGTTATTAATTTTCCAAAAAGAGGAATTGGGAAAACTACAGTAGAGCAATTGATACAACTCGCTGATGACAATGAGATGAGCATCATGGAAGCCTTGAATGCAATTGAGTTTAAAGGTAGAGCAAAGGCCAAATTACATGACTTTGTAAAAATGGTAAAATCATTTGCTACCAAAGTAATTACTGAAAATGCATACGACGCAGCATGCTTCATCGCTAGAAAATGCGGAACTTCCGAACTATACAAAAATGAGGGCACACTGGAAAGTGCAAATAGATTAGAAAATATTAATTCACTCTTGGATGGTATCCAGGAATTTGTTGAAGATGATGTTATAGAAGATGGTGAGGAGTACAATGCGGATCGTAGTCTAGCCAAATATTTGCAAGGAATCTCTTTGATGACGGATCAGGATAACGAAAGTACTGACAACGATTCCATCACGATGATGTCTGTGCATGCAGCAAAAGGATTGGAATATAAATCTGTATTTGTGGTGGGTCTTGAAGAGAATCTCTTTCCTTCTTATTTATCATTGAGTGATCCCAATCAATTGGATGAAGAAAGAAGATTGTTTTATGTTGCCATCACAAGAGCTGAGGAATATCTAACCTTATCATCTGCCAATACCAGATATCAATATGGCTCGGTCAGAAATAATGAAACCAGTAGATTCATAGAAGAAATACCTGTTGATCATTACGATGCAGTCATTACCATGCGCAATACCGAAAGATTTTCTAGTCCTAAAAAATTAGGCGGAATACGTGCACCAAGAATCCAAAAGAAATTAGATTACATAGATCCCGATAATTTTAATCCCGTTCCGTCCCACAAATTAAAAGAAGGCATGAAGGTACTTCATCTTAGATTTGGGAAAGGAGATATCATAAGTATAGATGATAGCAAGATTGCAACGATACAGTTCTATGATTTGGTTGAAAATAATGAAAAAAGGATTGCGCTGAAGTACGCAAAATTGGAGATAATCGAAGACTAGAAATTATTTTATTCATTCATTTTTGTACTCTTAAACTTCTGTTTTTTCATGATAAATTCAAGCGAATCCTTGTTGTTGCGTCCCACATATTTCACCGTGGAAGAATCAATCATTTCGTACTTCCCTTTGATATCTAAGGATCGAAATTCGTGAAAGTTATAAAACTCCATTTGTCTATAAGTAGTATCGACTACGTAATAAAAAGTGGAAAGACTATCTTCAACTTCTACATTTCCAAAAACAGATTGTTCAAAAATCAATCTTGAAAATTTTGGAAAATCAGCCGTCGAAGCCTTGATTGATTGGACAGTCCAGATACCAACGATTGGATGCTGTTTACTCATCTGATAATATTTTCTCGAACGGTCTATTTTCCAAAACTGCTGAGTCATCAATCCGATGATCAAAATGATTTTTGTAATATTGATTACCTCACGAGCATGCAGCAACCTTGTCTTTTCAAAACCAAGTAATTTTTTAAACTCGATTGATTTTACCCAATAGTATAAATCAGGTGCCAAATATGCAATGATACCAATTGTCAAAAAAATCGACCTTGAGTAACTCAACAAGGTACAAGAATCAAAAATATATGCAAAGGCAAAATTATTTATGATTATAGGTAGAATTAGCATGACCGCCACTGGGGTTGTACGCCTAAATGTCAGAAGCAATATGATGATTATCTGCCCTATTCCAATGAGCATCTCATAGGTGTCAGATGAAGAATAAGCTTGCCACATAAGCGCCTGAGGATCTAAATCCATGATTCTCCCATTGGCAGCAGCATAACTAAAATTATAGTGCATGTTGAGAACCTTATTTACAGCTCCAGGCACCAGCAAGAAAATCAAAAGATAACGACATAAGATCCATGAGATGAGTCCTAGCTTTTCTAGTTTTTCCCAGGAATTACGGAGAAAATTTACAGATAGGAAAAGCAAGGACACGATGATTATATTCCTAGCAACCAATTCATAATTTGATTGAATATCAGAACATCCATCCTCAAATGTCCAAAAAAAACCAATAGAGCCTATTGCTAGACAGGCTGCAGAGATTAAGCCTGCCGTGTATCTTAGATTTCTATTTTGACTTGAGGACATCCTTTAGGATAACTATTTGACACTAAGCTAAACAGCCTAGGCTTAAGAATCAAAGTTCTCTGTAGGATTAGTCTTTCATTAACAGACTAAAGCTAGTCTACCCATTCTGCTAGAAACAAATTGGTATCTCTTGTATCTCCATTATTTCTATTAGAAGCAAAAACAAGGTATTTGCCATTGTGTGAAAACATTGGGAAAGAATCAAAAGTATCATCGAAGGTAATTTGTTCAAGTCCTGTACCATCTAGATTGACCATAAACAAGTTGAATGGAAATCCTCTTGTACTATTGTGGTTACTACTAAAGATGACCTTTTCTCCAGATGGGTGAAAAAATGGAGCCCAATTGGCATTTCCTAAATCTGTAATCTTTTTTAAATCTGAACCATCGACGTTACAAATATATAATTCCATATCTGTAGGTTGTACCTGTGCCTTTAGCAAGAGGTCTTTGTATTCTTTGATTGCCTCGTCTGTTTTTGGACGCGAAGATCTGAATATCAATTTTGTTCCGTCGGGTGAGAAAAAAGCACCTCCATCATATCCTAATCCTGAGGTTACTTGCTTTACATCAGAACCATCTATTTTCATGGTATACAATTCTAGATCACCAGATCTGATTGAAGTAAATACAATCAGGTCTCCTTTTGGTGACACAGTAGGCTCCGCATCATAACCAGGAGAGTCAGTCAATTGCTTCAACAAATTGCCATCTAGATCTGCGGTATAAATCTCAAAGTCTGAGTAGATTGGCCATGTATATTTACCACCAGTTCTTTCGGGAACATGAGGGCAACTAGCATCACCTTTATGTGTTGAAGAATATACAATTTGTTGATTACCTGGCATAAAATAACTACAGGTCGTTCTACCCTTTCCTGTACTTACAATCTTGGCTTTATCGTCGGCAGTCTTTTCTGTAAATGGATCCATGATATAAATCTGATCACACTCCACTCCCCACTTTGGATTCGTAGATTGGAAAACCAATTGCTTGTCATCAAAACTCCAATACGCTTCAGCGTTGTCGCCTCCAAAGGTCAATTGCCTTACATTTTTTAAATGCCTCTCAGCTTTATAAGATAAATTGTCTGAAGTGATCTCACTTTCTTTTGCTGCTTCACCATGTGCACCGTGCTCACCATGAGGGTTATCAGTACCATGATCATGACCAGCATGTGGGTTTTCGGAACCGTGGTCATGACCAGCATGTGGGTTTTCGCCATGTGTATGTTGTCCTTCTCCATCACCATGTTGGTGATTTGAATTCTTACAAGAATTAAGTGCCAAAATTGACAACAAAGAAAGAATTACAATTGTTAAATTATTACTGTTTATCATGGTATTATTTTTAGATACCTTTAGTGTCAAATTTATTTAGAATGCAAAGAAAGTACTTTTATATTATATCCATGTGTCTTGCTATCTTTTTATCAGCTTGCAAGTCCCAGTACGTCATAAAAACTACTGAAATTAGTGAAATTGAGCAATTGACTGCAGATGTATCATATCTAGCTTCTGATGAATTGGAAGGACGAGAAATAGGCACAAAAGGAGAAATTCTTGCCGCCGAATATATAGCAAAGAGAATGGAAGCCATTGGTCTTGAGCCAAAAGGCGATGAAGGGTATTTTCAATATTTCGACATTCATCTCCGCTCGAATCCACATGCAGAAAAGCCAGCCCCTGGAGATCCAGTTATCTCAGGCAGAAATGTCGTAGGTATGTTAAATCGTGGTGCAGACAAAACTATTGCTATCGGTGCTCATTATGATCATCTCGGTTATGGCAAGGAAGGATCCTTGTATTTGGGTGAACCGCAAATACACAATGGTGCAGATGACAATGCAAGTGGTGTTGGAGCCATGCTTTTACTTGCAGAGCGATTATCAAAAATGGAGTTAAACTATAATTATATTTTTATCGGTTTTTCCGGTGAGGAGAAAGGTCTTTGGGGATCAAAGCATTTTGTCAACAATAGCACAATTCCGCTTCCGCAAATAGATGCAATGATCAATTTAGACATGGTAGGTAGATTAAGACCTGACGAACGTATTTCTGTTCACGGTAACGGTACTTCTTCTGTATGGAATGAAATGATATCAAAAGCTGACAATGGTTTTACTTACACCTTCAGTCCATCAGGAATAGGACCATCAGATCACACCTCCTTTTACCTGGTTAATATTCCAGTGCTTTTCTTTTTTACGGGACAGCATAGCGACTACCACAAACCAAGTGATGATGTAGTACACATAAATTACTCAGGCATCCAAAAAATTTCAAACTTGATTCAGGGAGTCGTGATGCAGCTTGACAAAGTGGACGACATACCTTTTCAGAAGACGAAAGACGAGCAAGCAGAAACGCCAGATTTTAAAGTTACATTAGGAGTGATGCCTGACTATATGTATTCTGGAAAAGGAATGCGTATCGATGCAGTAAGAGAGGAGCGACCTGCGCACGCCGCAGATATTATGGCTGGCGATGTAGTCATCAAAATGGGCGACTTAGAAATTTTTGACATGATGTCTTATATGAAAGCTTTGTCAGAATTTGAGCCAGGCTCTACTGTGAAGGTGACTATAAAGAGAGGTGATGACGAGATAGAGAAGATGGTTACTTTTACAAAGAAGTGATAAGTGTCAGAGTTTCTTATCACTTCTTTGTGAGCGCCAGACTGCAAGACGCCTCCCTGAAATAATAATCGAAATTAAAGAAATATTCTATGCCCCTGCGGGTTCATTCATTTGAATGTCGTTTGACATTCATTTTGCTTTCGCAAAAATCAATCATTCATCTCCTTCCTTCCTTTAGATTTACAATACCATAAAATCAAACAGATTCAAAATAATCTCATATATAAATAGAATTGGTTTTTTGGAATTCGATGGCCAGTTTTCAATGATTGAGTGTTTAAAAATCCTCATTAATTTTTGAACACTCAATTGTTGAAAACTTGGATTATTTTAATACCAGCAAATACATAACTTGACTTATCCATTTTGATAATACAATCTTTGTATTGATAAAAGTAGCAGAGGTGAACTAGCTTCCTGCGCAAGGTTTTAGCCTTATCAGACGAATTAGTCCTCTGCTACTATTTTTGATTAAGCACCATGTAGAAATTTAGGCGTTAGGGCCTATTAAAGGTAATAGTGTTAATCTTCATTCTTAATTTAAAGTTATGCAAAATTATTCATTCTTCATCGGTTCGGATATTTCTAAAAGGGTCATTGATGTTTCTTATCACCAAAATGGTAAAGCACAATATCTAGGGCAATATCCTAACAACACTAAAGGGTTCATTGCTCTGTTTAAAAAATTATCTAAAATTACGCAGTTCAGCTTTGATCATTGGTTTGTCTGCTTTGAAAATACCGGTATTTATTCAAAACCATTTTTTGAATGGTTGCATTCTATGAATATTCCATTTAGAGAAGAAAATGCATTGAAAATATCAAGATCTCTTGGCTTCAGAAGAGGAAAAGATGATAAGATCGATTCAATGGATATTTGCCAATATGCCTTTGAAAAAAGGGATTCAATCCTTCCTTCTAAAATGCCAAGTGCTTTAATTGTAAAGCTAAAGAAGTACTTAGCTCGTAGAGATTTTCTTGTTAAACAAAGACAATCTTTGAAAACTTCATTAAAAGAACAAAAAGGATTTATTGATGATGATATCTTCCAAGCATTAAGTATTGGCAATGATAAATTAATAAAAACATTTAATGAGTCTATAAAAGAAATTGAACAATTAATAGACACTTTAATAGAATCAGACAATGATATAAGCACTAACCAAAAACTCGTTCAATCTGTTATTGGAATTGGAAAAATCACTTCTGCTTACTTAATCGCTGTAACCGATAACTTTACTTCGTTTTCTGATCCTCGAAAATTTGCATGTTATTGTGGAGTTGCTCCTTTCCCCAATCGTTCTGGAATAAAATCAGGATCAAATAAGGTAAGTCATATTGCAAATAAAAAAATGAAAAGTTTATTCTCAAATTGCACTATGTCTGCTATCAATCATGACCCAGAAATTGCTAAATACTATAATCGAAAAATAAACGATGGCAAAAGAAATGGAATTGTTATTAATGCAATAAAGAACAAATTAATTCAAAGAGTTTTTGCAGTCATCAAAAGGCAAACTCCTTATGTGAAAATTATGACTTACGCATAGAACCTTTTTATTATATTTATTTGGATATACGTAGAAATTCGTCAGGAGCGGAAGTTGGAAATGAATTTCTTATTGCAAGCAAGTACTTTATTACTTCGCAAAAGGCAATCAATTTTATTTTACTGCGTTTTGAAATAGCAATTGTTCTTAACGTCAATCTTCAAAATGAAAAATTTATTTTTCCTTCTCATCGGTGTATATTCTTTTTCCAATACTTATGGATCTTCAAATATTGAATGCTGGTATCAACTGAATAAAATTGACAGTTTATTCACGATAAATGAATTTGAAGAAGGGTTGAATATCTATGAAGAGATTGGTGAATGCAAAGAGATTTTATCGAATACTAGACTTTACGGAATGAGTCAAATTTTTCTATTGGTTGGAAAAAAGGATGAAGCTAAAGTTGAACTTCTGGATGCAGTCAGGAAAGGTTTAATATGGAGTGAGACTTACCAAAATAGGATGTTGGAATTTCATTTGTATTGTAAAAGATTAGGTGGGAAAGAATTTCTAGAAGAGATCTGGGAACTACACCTTACGGAAACTGATATCCAGATGAAAGACAATGAAAAATTCCTACTTACCATGAGAGAAATAGAAAAACAAGATCAATTGCAAAGGGATAAAATAGTTGTCATTGATGAATTGATTTACGATATTACAACTTACGACAACTATAAGGATGATCCCTTATATAAATCGACATTCAAAGATTTCCGAGAAAGAAATGCTGTGGTACTTTACAAATTTATATCCATTGTAGACTCCTTGGGTTATGTCCCGTCGGATAAAGAAATTTTTGGTCAATGTAGTATGCAAGTAATGATCAATCACAGTTCCGCCTATCCCACTTCCGTAAATTTGGATTCTATCTATAGATACTCAATAGATATTGGTACAATATCACCAAAAGCATATGCAAATTTTATAGGCTATAAGGCTCAAAAGCAAGGCACTGAAGACCCATACATGTATGCTTGTTTTCCAGATAAATTTGATACAATGAGTGAAGATGAAAAAGATAAAATAAACAAAGCAAGAATGAAGATTGGGCTAGCGCTTATTCCAAATACAATGAATAGAAGATTCGGGATCGAGTGAATCGGATCGTTAATATGCGCATGAAATCCCATTTTGAGATATGTCGTCTTTTTATATCATCATAGAAGAGACTAATTCACTGTTACTAATTCATTACTTAGCTTTCCTTCGTCAATATTATTTCTTGGCTTACCCTCCTTGCTATCTATTTTACAGAATTTTTTATTTATCCAAAACTCGAAAGTTGTTCCGGTTGCTCCACTAGTTTTTACTTCGATTCCACCTTCTAGTTCTCTGACTATTTTTTTACAGATAGCCAAGCCTAAGCCGGCACCTAAATGTTTTTCATGAGAGCCTAAACTCTCAAACATTTCAAATACTTTTTGATGGTATTCTTCTGCTATTCCAGTTCCATTATCTTTTATGCTAAAATAGAAATTATCTAATTTTTCTAATACAATTAATTCAATGTGAGGGCTTGTGTTTTCATTGAATCGAATTCCATTTTCAAATAAATTTTTTAATACAATGCTTATTTGAATTGGGAATCTGGAATTTATATCTTTTAGAGTTTTATGAAAAGTAAATTTTGGAGTTTTATTACCTGTAGTATTTTTCATGGTACTCTTAGCACTTTTTACGATCTCATCAATAGAATGCCAATATTTATTTTCTTGTTGACTTATGCTAAAAAATTCATTAATTCCTTCAAATAAAGTTCCCAATTGCAAAGTGCTACGTTCGGCATATTTCAGGTAGTCAGAAGCCTTATCATATTCTAATTTCTTTAAACTTCTTCTAGCTAGATTAGAAAAGCTGCCGATGATTCTAAGTGGTTCTTTTAGATCATGAGAAGTTATATAAAAAAATTGCTCTATTTCTTCATTGGCTTGAGCCAATTGCTCAATTAAAGATTTTAAGTGCCTTGTCCTTTCTTCAACTTTTTCTTCTAGCACTAAATTGTGGCGATTTTTTATTTCCTTTTGTTTGTATAACCAATACGCAAAAATTAATAAGAAAAATAAGCCAAGCGTACTTACGAGTGCTACAATTGTGCGTTGCGAAATAATTTTTTCATTAAGTAATTGTTCCTGTTTTAGAAAAGAGTTCTCTTTGTCTTTTAAGTTCAGTTGGTACTTCGCTTCCATTTCAGCGAATGCTTCTATTTTTTCTAGGCTGGTCGCACTGTCTTGTTCGACCTTATTATTTTTAAGGTGGAAATATGCCAAGTCCAAATTTCCTTGATCTTTGTATATATCTGATAAGGTTTGATGGATCGAAGCCAGTTTTCTTTTAGAGGCAGATGCTGGAAAATGGTCTAGAGCTTGCTTAGCATATTTTAAAGCTGAATTACTTTCTCCTTTTTCCCTTTTCAATTCTGCAAATAGAATACAAATGTTTGTTAGTTCCCAAGCATAGTTAAACTTTGTTGCCATCTTATAGGCTTCGGAAATATGGAAATTGGCTTCATCCAAAGATCCAAGCCTAAGATTAATTTCTCCTATTTTTTTATGTCCATAAAGTACGCTATGATTGTACTCCAGTTCTGTAACTAGCTCTAAATACTTTTGATAATAATCTAGAGCCATGTCATACTCACCTTCTATAAAATACACATCTGCCATATTAGTATAACCAAATGCAACTCCTTCGATATCATCAATTGACTTACTGATCAAAAAACTTTTTTCGAAGTAATCTTTTGCTTCTGTATAATCGCCTAAGGAATAATAAACTGCACCTACATTGGTGTATGAAATTGAAACTCCTAATGAATCACTTCTCTCTTGTTTTATTGCGAGAGATTTTAGGTGAAATTCAATGGACTTATCATATTGATTTACATTTCCGAAAGTAAGTCCTATGTTGTTATATAAATTACTTAAGTATTTTTGATCGTCTATTTTGACGGCTAATTTAGCTGCTTCAAAAAAATGTTGATTTGCCTGCTGGGCGTCATTAATTTCGGAGTAGGCACAGCCTACATTATTAATGATTTTCATTTCTAAGGTATCATTGCTAAACCCAGGGTCTTTTGTTTCTGCTAATGCCTTTTGGCTGTAGTTCAAATATTCGTCATGACTTTTCTCAAATTCATTCTTTGCAACTTTGAGTAAGTAGCTTGCTCGAATATTGGGATCCTTCTCTTCAACAAGCAAATGTAGCAGGCTATCCGAGACACTTGTCTGAGAAAAGCCTATGACACTAGTAGTCAAGATGCCTATAAACAAAAGGAAATAACGTTTCATTTAAAATTAATATATATGATAATTAATTATGCAAATTGAAAATCAATAAGAAAGCCAATTATTGACTTTAGCCAAATCTTATATCCTTATCTACTACTTGGAACTAAAACCAAAGGCGAATAAAATAGATAACAGGGTAAAGTAGAAATAAGCTTGAAGGGTGTATTGAATTAGTGCTAATAAAAGTATAACAATTTTAGCTCAAATACTTCTCCAAATTTCTTTAGAAGGTCTCCAGATCCAATGTCGTTTAGTTAAGCTATTTATTTTGCAATCGAGTAGCTTCCCCTTCTAGTAACAGGCATAAGTTTAGGTTT
>ENA-ORXT01004875-ORXT01004875.1-marine-metagenome-genome-assembly--contig:-NODE-4875-length-13560-cov-8.558778_pt1 | contig 13560 bp, 5 predicted proteins | sample MGYA00237868_ERZ511482 | MGnify/ENA metagenome assembly ERZ511482 | reverse complement strand
TTTTGGCAATAAACGGGGTAACGAATCTAATCCAGATAAAAGCAACCTGAAAGGTATTTGACAGAATTAAATTATACTCAAGTATTTGTAAAGATTTTGACCTAAAAGTGCTAAAGTCAAATCAGCTTGACCAACAGTTCTCTTAATTCTGAATTTATTTTTACTACTGAACATGCCTATGTGGGTTTTTGTACCATGACTTAGCGTGTCAAATGTTAGAGGTCTATTTCATTCTCCACTACAATATCTCCAAGCAGTTCTAAAGTATATCCAATAGTGATAGTTGGGGCTTCCAGTCACGTCTGTCATCGCCAATTGTCGCTATTGGATGGGTCTATCAGCAAAGCTTGGAAGGCTCGGTGTGGAGAATTTTTTGGCTTTGTATACGTCTTTTTTAGTGACCATGATTTTGATTATGCTTGCTGTCGGGGGGGGTTGCGTTCATTGGGTTTTGAGGTGAAATAGGTGGTTAGGTTTTGATTCTGACTCGGTGGTTCAGCTTTATCCAGGATCACTTTCAAACTTCCTAATCATTTTTAGCTCTTCTTGATACTTGAGTGAAAGCGTAAAGAAAAACGGTCGTTTTATTTAACCAACATATAATCCTATTTATCATCAATCATATTATAATCTACCCAAGTGTCTACCTGTGCAACAGAAATGGGCCGTAATAGAATTCCGCGTTCAGCATTCAGCAAGAACATCGTTGGTGTTGCAAATACATAGTAATCTTTGACAGCTTTACTATCCCATTTTTGGAAATTACATGTAGAAATAAAAGGAAAGGGCTTTATAAAACTGTGGTAGATCTCGGTATTGTCATCCAGCGAAACAAAGACTACTTCAATACCGTTTGATTTCCATTTAGTGTAAAGCCTAGTAATAGCTGGCAGTTCTTGGACGCACTTTGGACACCAACTTGCAGCGAATACCACAAGCGTGAACTTACTTTGTATATCAGATAACTTTTTTAAATGAGAATTGGTCGAATATTCTGGTGAACTAACGTCGCCATTAAAATGAATATCAGGAGCAAGGTTTCCTATTTTCATTGTACGGTAGGACTCTAATTGCTTGGCGAGATCATCTTCAATGGTACAATTTACTTCATTTAAGACTTTCAATGCCAGATATTCAGATGCTTGAAACAAACTGTGCCGCTCCAGTAAGTTAAAGAGATAATCTGTTACTTCATTTAGTTTTTGTTCATCTTGGACAAGATTATCTATCATGGTATCAATAGATATTTTCATTTCAATAAAGACAGAATCTAAGGATCGGCCAGAATTTTCCAACAACCAAAAATGACTCTCTATGGTTTCTTTAAGCAAGCCGCTTTTATAAAGTCGAGCATCAGTATAGTCCATACGACGAAAAGCAGCAAGCGTCGTAGGGATTTCTTCAGTGCGATACTGTGCGACCACTGAGACAGATTTGACTAATTTACGTACAGGTAGAAACCAGCTTACATAACCATCCTTTGGTAGTCTATTCAAGAAATCTTCATCTTCTTTTTTAATTCGAGCTTTTTCTTGCTCAATGGCCAGTTTTGGTTTCTGATGAATAGAGAATAATGAATCTAAAGCATATATTTTTTCTAAATAAATCCATGCACTTATTGCCTGTTCCCGTTTGGGATGATCATTCGCATATTGCTCAAACCATTTGTTTTCTTGGCCTTCCCTAATTTTAATAGACTCTGGATTACTCAAGGCCTCGCCCATGATTTCAATATTTTCACCACTTAGGATAACTAGAAAAGGATTAGCATCATCTGAAATTAAATATGCGATGCCATAATCAGCTTTAGAGTATTTAAGCTGAAATTTGCCTTTATCATCAGTATTAGTATTTGCAATAAGATAGGTTTTTATCCCATTGAAGCCTTCGAGTTTGATGGATTGCTCGGAGAGTAAGCTTAGAGTACCTGATACGTTCTGTGTATAACAGCTATTATATATGAACACTAGCAATACTATTAGTCTGAACAAGTAATAGAACATTATCTCTTTTATTTTATCATTTCGAAGGTTTTAGTACAATTGGTTTTGCAACCATACCAAATTAATAATCCCTAATACAGCGAACTGAGAGACCTAATATACGTGGTAAGCCTCCTAAATCATAATTGGTGTTTGTTATTTCGAGGGTCCTTGAGTGATTTGGTAAAGACGATGGCGCAACTGTACTCGACCAATAATATCCTACCGTACCGACATCGAATAGTTCATCGGTGATCCAGCCATTCCGCCCACCCGCTTTGACCAATTTTAGCGGTGAGTTAAAAGCTCCAGCTGCATCACTCGTATTCCAGCTAAATCCTTCTGCCGTCCATTCTGGACGTGTTGGCAGACGATATCCACTTGGACAAGGATTATTTACACCATTTAAACCCTGCCATAAATTATTATTGTGCTCACTGCGCCAATCAAATTGGTTACCTATAATGAAATCCCCATGTCCGGGTTGATCTGTACTGCTGATGCTAATCCTTGATGGAGACGTTCGAATTTGATGACCATCTGGACCCCGGCCCCACTGGTATAGATCACCATAAGCAGCTGCATCTGTGCTTGAAGTTGCTACCTGTGTTGCACCTAAGTTTCTATCCATCCATACTCTACCATTGGCAGATGTCACACTCGGGGGTGGGCACACTCCATTAGTTGTCCATGTCGGTACGCCATTACAAAGGAATAGCGATTGTCCATCTATGCCTGTGTTTACAGATACCCAAGCTGTTCCGTTCCAGTAATTCATCTGGCCTAGATTGGGTGATTGAGGAAGTTCTAACTCATTTGTTGGGTCATTATCGGCATCAGTTAACGTAGCTGCATCTCTTACAGCTAATGTGCCATCAGCCTGTCTCACAACAATATTTTCTGCAGCTGGATCTGAATTCATGACAGAAATTTTGGCTTTGCCTTCGACTTCCAAGTTTTGACTAAAAACTAAAAGGGGCCATATTAGAATTGATAAAAGTAAAATTAGATTTTTCATTTTATAATTTTTTCAATTAAGCTTATTATGGTCATTTTGATATCAATCCTTAATGCAACGAACAGAGAATCCGTTGCGACGGCTGCTGGTGTTCATGCTTGCACTGCCGCTGTGGAAGATCAGCGAGTTTGAATTATTACCGGTAACCGAACTAGACCAATAGTAACCAACGGAACCAACACTGAAGAACGAACCATCGTACCAGCTGCGGTGACCGGTCAAGGGTAATTTTAAAGGTGAGCCATAAGCACCAACTGAGCTATTCGCGGTCCAGCTTAATCGTTCTGAGTCCCACTCTGTCAGAGTTGGCAGCCTATAACCACTTGGACAAGGGTTGTTCACCCCACTCACACTCTGCCACAAATTATCATTTTGCGGACTGCGCCAGTCGCCTGGAGTACTGCTTGTCGCAATAAAATCTCCATGACCAGGTTGATCTGTGCTGCTTAGCGTTGTTGTTATTGCGGAGGTTCTAATCTGATGACCATCTGTACCACGTCCCCATTGGTATAGGTCGCCGTAGGAAGCTGCATCAGTGGATGAGGCCGCTACTTGAGAAGCACCTAAATTCCTATCCATCCATATTCTACCTGTAGCAGAGGTTACACTCGGAGGAGGGGGGCATATTCCTCCACTAGTCCATGTTGGTATGCAGTCACATTGAGTTAGTGTTTGACCATCTACGCCTTTAGGTATAGACACCCAAGCTGTGCCGTTCCAGTAGTTCATTTCGCCGGGATTGGGTGATTGTGGAAGTTCTGAGTCACCTTGGCAATCTGCTGCATTATATGTCCCATCTCCGTTTGTATCTTCTGCTGAATCATTTACTCCGTTTCCATTCGTATCCCAGCAATCTATGCCATCTACTCCTGCTGGACCTTGAACTCCTTGTGCTCCTTGAATGCCCGTGGCGCCTTGGGGACCTGTTTGTCCAATTACTCCTTGACAGTCTAATGGATCAAATACTCCATCTCCATTCGTATCTTCTGTACCTTCCCATATTCCATTACCATTCGTATCCCAACAACTTATTCCATCCGCTCCTGATGGGCCTTGTGGCCCTGTAGCTCCTTGAACGCCTTGATAACCTGTTGCACCCTGAACTCCTTGTAGTCCTTGAACTCCCTGGACGCCTTGTGCACCTGTCTGTCCCACTGCTCCTTGGCAATCTAATGCATTATGTACACCATCTTCATTTTTATCTTCTCCTAAGTCCCATGTTCCGTTACCATTTAAGTCCCAGCAATCTATGCCATCTACTCCTGCTGGACCTTGTGGACCATTTGCTCCTTGAACTCCTTGTGCTCCTTGAATGCCCGTGGCGCCTTGGGGACCTGTTTGTCCAATTACTCCTTGGCAGTCTAATGCACTAACTGCACCGTCTCCATTCGTATCCTCTCCTGGATCTTTTACTCCGTTTCCATTTAAATCCCAGCAGTTGATGCCATCTAGCCCTGTCGCATTTAGTAGGTTCCAATTAGTTCCGTCATAGTACCAAAACTCATTATCAATAGTATCGAATACTAATAATCCACTGACTAGATTAGGAACTTGAGTGTGATCCACGTGATTATAGATCACACCATTTATTTCAATAGTTGCTTTACCTAAAGATTGAGCATGGCTTACTACTAAAAAATTTAATGAGAGTATAATTGTTAATACATATTTCATGATATCCTAAGTTTAAATTATATTTCTAAAACAGTTTGTCTTCTTTTATTTATTCGCAAATTATATTGAGACGACTTTAATTTATCTATCAGAATAAAGTGTCATACTGTCGAGGCATCTCTTACTGCTAATGTTCCATTAACTTGCTTCACCACAATAGATTGCGCAGTAGGATCTGAGTTCATCACAGTGATTTTGGCTTGGCCTTCGACTTCCAGATTTTGACTAAAGAGGTATAGTGGGCTTAAGACAAACAAGCATATTACACATAAATGTTTCATAGAGTAATTCTTAATTTCTATGATAATCGCTATCTCACTAATATTCATATTCAATACATTTTAAAAGCCATATATTTGAAATAACTCATTTTGATAAAGCCCGACTCATTAATTCGACGGGCTTTTACACAGAGATTCCTATTTTATCTATTTTCAATTGGCTCAATACGTTCCACTAATTCTGTAATTATTATTTGCTGGTATGTGTCTTCCATCATATTAATATCTAATTCAAACTACACGATAAGCTATACGAGGACCCATTCGTATTATTACGATTATCTACAATAATATAAATCTGTAATGGATTGGAAGAATTATTAGTATATGTAATTGTCTCAATGCTTAGATCGGTCACGGCTGCCCCTCTGATAGAGCTAGAGCTATTGGAACATGCGATCGCTATCAATAGATCTAAATCCGAACTAAAGTTGAATAGTGTCAAATTAATTGTGGTATTACCAGGAATGGTCGTTTTATGTATTCGCTCAGGGCCTATAAAAATCGGTATTCCACCGTAGCTGTCAAAATTACTATTTCCACCAACCGAAGTGAGATTAAGTGTCGTGCCACAGGTTAGCGTGTAAGGAGCAGCACATGAACCATCTTCTGTGGTATTGATGATACAGCCAGATTGGTCAGTTTCAAAGGTTGTACTCCCAGGCACACAAAATCCTGGATTAAGAATAATCATCGGTGCAGAATAAAGTGAAGATATCGCTGTCACCGTGCCACTCGTCGTTATTGAAGATGCTGCTTCTATAGTTCCTGTTGTCGTTTGATTTGTGACGTTGATATTCTGGACGCATTGAGCTGAGAGCTGTAAGGTGCTATATAGCACAAAGCATACAGTTGTGAAGTATTTCATGGGGATAGGTTTTTTTAAAGTCGATTAATCACAAAGAAATTCCTTTGACTTTCTTAATAGTATTTAAAGTTGATACGGAGTTGTGCAAGCCTTCTGCTACTAAGATAAAAAAAATATAAGACCAATAGAATACACAGTCTATTCCTTAGTCTCATTATAAGGGTAATGTGTTACCTCTTTACCCTAAAAAATAAAATTTAACATATTATAATTTATTTATATATGTAAAAAGATTACATTTGCCATTGTCGCGGCTTCCCACCATGACAAATTCCCAAAACCCAACTAAACCAGGAGTCTGACAAGATAGGACTGTTAATGTAAAACAGTAACTATTTTAATATGAAAACTCCGCTACTTTATAATCTCTTATTGAGATTGGTATCTCTTCTCATAGCGTCTTCAATCATGGTCTCACTTTTAATAATCCCCCAAGGGATAATTGCTCAATCAATAGTAGAAGATTGGACTTTATCTGATGGAGGCACTTCTAAAGTCATTAAGGATGACAAAATTTACATTTCAGGATCATCAGGCACCTCTTGCATCGATATTGCCTCTGGCAACATTGATTGGCAAAATCCTAATGCTATAGGAAGCTTAGAATGTCATAATGACAATATCTACGTCCAAAGTAGCAATACTGTTACGATACTCAATACTTCATCTGGAGCATTGCTTCAGTCGATTATGTTTCATGATAAGCCAGGCTCTTATCGATTAATCTATGATGGAAATAGAATATATTGGAGTGTCGTCACATCAGACCCTAATTTCATCATATCTACAGATGGATCTGCACATAGTGGTTCGAACGATATAGTGGCGGGATGCTATAATACTACGACTCTTTCCTCAGAGTTTTTAATTTGGATAGGAGGATCTTCGAATGAAGTACTACACTCTATGGAGCTACTTAATGGCCAATTATATTTGAGTGGTGTTACTTTTTCACTTGATTTACCTGTAACAAATGGCTCTCTTCCGCCGCAATTTTTACAAAGTGGCACTGGAGGTCTTTTAGGTTCAGTAAATACCACTTCTGGCATGATTGAAAGTTTGTCATATTACGCTGAGCCAGCAGTAGGTTTTCCTTTTGGAATCACAAATTCTACAATTATTGGATATAATTCACAGTTGTATTTATATCGAGAATCTAGACCTTCGTTTATTAGCTCTTTATTTCAAGTATTATCGCAAATAAATCTTGTGACTCTGGAATTAGATCAGACTTCTTCGATTACTGATTTTCCATTTAGTGTTCAAAATCAAATAGCAAATTTGGAAATAGATGATGATAAACTACTCATAAGTTCTAATTATAATGATGCTACCTATATTGATTCGTTCGGAAATTCCCATTCAAATGTTTCTGGAGGCCCGCGATATGGAAGTGTAATCATTTGTTATAACCTTGAAGATGAAGAAATTGAGTGGTCAAGGTATTATGCTGAGCAGTTTGATAATTCTGAAATTGCCATTAGCAATGATAAAGTCTATTATACGAGTAATTTAGAACCAGAATTTTGGGATATTACTGATGGGACATTAGGTAATGAGACTTATTTGTCGATACTTGATGGAGCTACTGGTGATATTATCAATTCTCAACATATCGGTTCTTATGATTCAGAATCTGATATTTGTGTCCAAGATGTCGATGGATGTCCACGAATAATCTTGGTTGAGCCAAGTCAGCAAGTGTCTAGTCTATTTTTAGACTTAAGATTCGATGCACCTAATACAATTAGCCCTAATGCCTATGAAGGATTTTGTCTAGGAAGTCCAATACCTGCTTTTGATGGATCGTCAATTGAGCCAGAGTCTTGTGTCTTGCCCACATACAAATGGGAGCAAAGCGTGAGCTCGTCAGGTCCATGGACTCAAGTGCCAGGCGCAGTATTAGAAGATTACACACCACCTGTTTTGGCTAATGATAGATACTACCACAGAGTAGTGTGTAACCCTTGTAGTGGCCAGACTGTCAGTACTTCTAATGTCGTACTCGTAGAAGGATCTGCATTAGTGGCTCCATCTGCTGATGCAGGGGAGATCGTCTACACATGTCCTAATACTACGGTACAAATAGGTGGTAGCCTTACAGGTAGTGGTGGAGTAGGTCCATTAACATATGAGTGGAGCTTGCCAGGATTTTTAGATGACGCTACCATAGCTAATCCAGAAGCTACGGTATCAGAAAGCACAGTCTTTTCTGTTACAGTGACTGATGGTAATGGATGTTTTGATATAGCACAGACCATAGTTAATGTCTTGCAGATCGATGCAGGAGAGGACAGAGTAATTTGTCCAAGTGGAGGTGTGGATGAAGTGATTATTGGAGATGCCCCAATACCAGGAAGCCCGATCACCTATCAATGGACACCAACTACAGGTCTATCATGTCCTACATGTGCTTCTACGATAGCTAATCCAGCTGTAACGACAGTCTATACCCTTACAGCAACAGTCACACTAACTGATGGTAATACATGTGCTGTAGATGACGTCGTAGAGGTTGAAGTTGTAGAGGAGCCTCCATTACTCGATGATATCATCGTGTGTAAGTCTGAAGCTATTCAGATAGGCACGCCTGCTCTTGATGGGTTTAGCTATTTTTGGTCAAGTAGCAATGCTAGCGTAAATGCAACATTAAGCTCAATCATAGAATCTAATCCCACTTTTCAAGGTGGCAATACAACAAATATTCCATTAGTTTATACATTAGTCCTCACTAAGGGCGGATGTATATGGGTGAGAGAACAACGAATCATTGTGATCGAGGATAGATTCAGCTATTGTCATACAGCTGGTGGAACTATCGGGATAGAGCAAACATACCTGACCGATAATGGAGCCACATATCAGTGGAGAGTGGTCAGTGGACCGAATAATATTAATGGCCAGTTAGATGGTGCTCTCATTACAGTGAATCCTTCCAATAGCCAGTCAGTTTATGAGAGGGAGGTTTGTTTAATGGGAGTCTGCTGCATCACAACTGTTGAAAGTGGCTGTGAAGATGGTGTTGATAATTTATGTAATGTTCCATTTGTATATGAACTTGGAGGTCCCTTGATGGCATGCCCAGGAGAGATCATCGATATCGGGATAGATGATACAGAAGGTTTTTTATATTCTTGGAGCAATGTGACTGATGGTAGAAATTACTGGATTGATAGTGCACAACCAGTCCTGGACAATCCGCAAATTATTGTACCTAACCTAACATCTTCATGCGGGACAAATTCAACATTAGAGTATGAGCTTATAGTGATTAATGGTGCTTGTGCAGATACTGTCAGACGTCAGATTGACATATTTTCAATAAATGCGATTGCAGGTGAAGATATTATAGCATGTCCTAACTCTACGATCACCTTAGGCCATCCAGATAATTGTCCTAATTATACTTACTCTTGGAGCCCTGTCAGCACATGGCTGAATGGTACTTCTGAAAATAGTCCTAATCCGCAAGTCCAAGTTTCAATTGATAATACTTACACAGTAACAATCACAGACAATATTACTGGTTGTGTAATTACAGATGATGTATTTATTGATGTTGAATCAAATCCAGAATTAAATATAGAAGATCAGTATTCTTTATGCACCACTGGACAGCAAGAAATCTCAGTTGAAGTATCTAATGCGGCGAGCTATAGCTGGACACCTAATAAATATTTGAGCTGTATTGATTGTCCTAATCCAGTGATAAGCAATCCTTTAATGGATATTACATACACTTTAGTGGTAGGATTTGAAGGAGGTTGTTTATCTCAGCCATTTGAGATTGATGTTATTGTTGAAGATGAGATAATAGATTTGGATGATGCAATCAAATGTGATGGAATTAATTCACGAATAAATCCTGATAGTTTAGGAGAATGTGATAACTGTACTTATAGTTGGACTCCGACTACGGGTTTGGATAATCCAACTGTGATTAATCCGTCAACATCTACTAATGTAGATATAACTTACTTATTTGAAGTTACACAGCCTGATGGTTGTATTGCTACTGGCGATATTTCAGTTATTCAAAATAGCACTACCTTAAGTTTAGAAGAGGTCAATAAATGTCCTTCAGGTGAGGTTAGAATAAATCCCAATTTGGTAGGAGAATGTGTAGGCTGTACATATACTTGGCAGCCATCTTCAAATCTTAATAGTGCATCAGTAATCAACCCTGTATCAACAACACCAACAGATCAGATTTACACTTTGGAAGTTTCCCAACCAGATGGTTGTATTATTACAGGAGAGCTTAGCGTACTTACCAATTTGACTCCATCTTCTTTTAGTTTGGACGATATTGAAGCTTGCCAGGGAGATGAAGTCCCTATCAATCCATTGATGAATGGTTCTTGTTCTGGTTGTTCTTATAGCTGGGCACCTAATGTAGGATTAGATAATAATAATGTAATCAACCCTAATTTGACCATTTCTTCGGATAGGACATATACTCTTGAAGTAACAGAGGCAAATGGTTGTATTTCAAGTCAGTCACTAGTTGTAACTTCAGATTCGGACTTCGTCAATGCTGGTTCAAATACTAAGATATGCAAAGATGATGTTTATCAGTTAGGTACATCTATTAACCCAGTAAATACACAATGGACTCCATCAGCAGGCTTGACCGGTAATCCAGGGCCACAACCCGTTTTCACTGCCACGGTAGCTGGTACATTTTCTTTTATAGCACAAGGGACTAATTCAGATGGTTGTGTAGTTTCTGATGAGGTGACAATAACCGTTATCGACCCCCCAGTTCCTGACATGTCGGATGCTGAAGCGATCTGTCAAGGTTCTTGTGTATTTATCGGCGAACCAAGAGAATCAGGTTATAGTTATTTTTGGTCACCTATCTTAGGTTTAGATGATCCATCTTCAAGTATGACTTTAGCTTGCCCATCGACAGCTACAGAATACACTGTCACAAAGGTTCATAATGGCTCTGGCTGTTTTGTACAAGCTCAGGTCATTGTGCAAGTGGAAGATACCGATCCACCTACAGTGAGTTTATCTGATCAAATGGTGTGTATTGGCGATAATGTAATGACTAATTTTTCAATTTCTCCAGTTGGTGGAGATTATACTATTGAATGGTCACCTCTAATCGGTTTGACATCGCCATTCACGATTGATCCTGGTTTAGACATAAGTTTACTTTCCGCCGGAGTACATACTTATCAGTTGACAGTGTTTGATAATGTTACGGGATGCTCAGTTATTGATCAGTTTGAGATTGATCTTACCGACGATAGTTTGTTAGAGATAAATGCTGGAACATATATTATTGATTGTGAACAACCGACATTAAACCTTAATTCAATAGTATCAGATCCTGCAATAGTTCAATCGTATTCGTGGATAACTCAAGGTGATGGTTCATTTACCTCTACGAACACAGCTCAATCAACCTATAGTTTTGGACAAAATGATTTATTGGCAAATAGTGTAGATTTAATTATTGAAGTAATGTCCACCTGTGGTAATACATTTCAAGCTACTACTACAGTAGAATGGGATGAATCAGCGATCATAGAGTTTGATCAAGTATCTGAAGTATGTGAAGGTGATGATATCACAATTGTCCCTGATATAACAAGCGATGCTACAATAATTTCATTTTCATGGACAGGACCTAACAGTTTTATGAATGCATCTAATCAAATAACGATATCTAACTTTACATCAGCAAATCAAGGGACGTATACGCTGGAAATCGAAGATGAAAATGGTTGTATTTCGTCTCAACAATTCACACTAGATTTTACTGATAATGATCCTCCTGTATGTCTGCTTCAGAATATTATTGTTCAACTTGATTCCGATGGAAATACACCTTCTATTACTTTTGGTGAAATAGATGCTGGTAGTTCTGATAATTGCGGGTTTACGGTTGAGGACTTTTCCGCTCAATTTGATTGTACAAATATTGGGGATAACAATCTTGATATCATTTTGACGGATTCTGTTAATGATGTATTATCTACAAATTGTAGCACAACAATTACAGTCGAGGATAATGTACCACCTATGTGCGTCACGCAAAATATCTCTGTTTCGTTAATTGGCGGTGTTTATGATCTTTTAGCGTCCGAAGTTGATTTAGGTAGTTCTGATAATTGTGAAGTTAGTTTATCTGTGTTGCCATTTACATTTAATTGCACTAACCTAGGTGATAATGTAGTTACATTGACCGTTTCAGATCCTTCAGGAAACACATCATCATGTGACGCCACTGTAACCATCAATGAACAAAGTGCACCTACTTGTTTACTTCAAGATATTACCTTGCAAATAGATGGAAATGCTAATGTCCCTTCACTAGTATTTGCTGATGTTGATAACGGAAGCAGTAATAATTGTGGTTTTACATCAAGCATTACCCCAACAGTGTTTGATTGTTCAGATATTGGTAATAATGTAGTCAATGTAATACTTACTGACATTAACAATCAACAACTAGTTACAAACTGTACGACAACAGTAACAATTGAAGATAATGTCTCACCTTTCTGCCTCCCTAAAGATATCACAGTTTCTCTCTCGGGAGGAATATATGCCTTAACGGCGGCAGAACTGGATGGCGGCAGTACTGATAATTGCTCAGTAGACCTATCTATACCACCCACAACTTTCGACTGTATGGATATGGGAAGTCCAGTGATTGTGACACTCTCAGCCACAGACCCATCTGGTAATACGTCGAGCTGTACAGCTGATGTGACAGTTATGTCTGAGGCTGCACCTGTGTGTATGACACAAAGTATTACCATCAATTTAGATGCTAATGGTCAGGCCAACTATGTCGCCGAGGATATTGATAATGGTAGCTCAGCGGAATGTGGTGGGGTGACTCTATATGCCACACCGACGACCTTTGACTGTAGTCAGATCGGAGCGAATACGGTTATGCTAACAGTTACTGATGACTCAGGTAGAAGTAGTACATGTATGGCTATGGTGACAGTCTTGGATGATGTAGATCCGACATGTGTGCCTATAGATATCACTGTTAGTCTTGATCATGATGGTTTATCAACCATTACAGTCTCTGATATAGATGATGGAAGTACTGATAACTGTTCTGTTCAGACAGTGTCTATTAGTCAAAACCAATTCACTTGTTCAGATAGTGGAATAGTTCCAGTAACACTCACAGTCACAGATGCATCTGGCAATATCACAGAATGTACAGGCAACGTCACCGTACAAGATACGTTGGCACCAATCTGCCCCACAGGAGTAGATTTAAATATGCAGCTTAAACCTGGTCAATGTGATACAGTTTTGACGGTAGAAATACCGATGCCAATAGATAATTGTGATCCGAATCCAACAACAACAATCATAACACAGTTAGGTACGGGCTCGGCAAATACCAATACAGGCACTTTTGCAATAGGCACCCATACAATAGACTACCAAGTATCAGATTCATATGGTAATATAGATACCTGCTCCTTCAATATAGAAGTCTTAGAGCATGTGCCAGAGGCCATGCCTTGCTTCAGTGATATCAATCTAAGTCTTGATCCACTGACTTGTGAAGCTGTTCTGACACCTGAGATGCTACTGCTATCATTGGACGATATTGGCTGTGTCGATAGCTGTACCATCACCGTTAAAGATGCGCATGGCAATGTACTCCCTGATCTAATCACGGGAGATGCCATCGGCAAGAACTATACCTATGAGATCTGCTGTGGTGGCTACTGCTGCTGGGGTAATATC
>ENA-ORXT01004874-ORXT01004874.1-marine-metagenome-genome-assembly--contig:-NODE-4874-length-13561-cov-2.971744_pt1 | contig 13561 bp, 12 predicted proteins | sample MGYA00237868_ERZ511482 | MGnify/ENA metagenome assembly ERZ511482 | reverse complement strand
AAGGGTCATAAAGTGCTATTTATTCCCCATTTGTCCATCCTCGAGGCACTATATGACAGGACATACTAACACCATAAGCTGTTGCCTGCTGGCAAATCTGCCCTAATCAGTTGATAACTAGGTTTCTAAATCATAAATTCGCAGCCACTAACACAACGATTTGAGTCATGGGAAGAGCCTTTGAATATAGAAAAGCAACAAAATTTGCCCGATGGGACAAGATGGCCAAGGCCTTCTCCAAGGCCGGCAAGCACATCACCATCGCCGTAAAACAAGCCGGCCCAGACCCCGACACCAATGTCGCCCTGAGGAGAGCCATACAGAATGCCAAGGCTGTTCAGATGCCCAAAGATCGTATCGCAGCAGCCATCAAGAAGGCTTCAGACAAGGATACCAGTAATTATGAGGAAGTCGTACTGGAAGGCATGGCACCACACGGCATTGCCATGGTCGTAGAGACCGCTACGGATAATAATCAGAGAACCGTGGCGAATGTAAGATCCTACTTCAGCAAGAAGGGCGGTTCCATGGGCACCAAGGGGATGCATGATTTCTTATTTGACAGAAAAGGGGTTTTCTATATTCCACTGGAACAGATAAGTGACCCAGAAGAGATAGAACTTGAATTCATAGATCACGGTCTCGAGGCCATAGAAAAGGACACGGTAGAGGAAGAAGAAATGTACAAAGTGCAGGTGGCTTTTGAAGACTTCGGAAAAATGCAGCAAGCTCTGGAAGAAGCCAAGATAGAGGTCAAGAATTCTGAACTAGAACGTATTCCCACAATAACCAAAGAATTATCTGAAGAGCAAGTGGATGAAGTGCTGGCACTGATAGATCTGATGGAGCAGGATGACGATGTGAGTAGCATTTATCATAATCTGGCGTAAGGGGGAGGGTGTGCTTTATGTGGAATGTTCCAGTTCCCCTGAGACCAATAATAAGTTTCATCTCATTATTTCTCCTCACGGAAATATACTTTATTTGAGCTTGTGATACTTTAGAGTGACGGGTTTCCGACAAGCCAATCCAGATTATCTATCGGACTAATGGATGACCTCGGTATAGAATTTTACGTACCCGATTCCAATAGAGGAAATGATTGCGACACGATACAAATTTATGGATCAATAGCCATCCATATACAAACTGTAAGGAGAAAAGCTTTCATAGAAAGAATAGTCGCCTATGATCTCTATTTATTGAAAAGTGCAGAGTCACCAGAAGAATTATTACCACTACGAACTATAAAAAAATCCTTTCCAATATTCCTTTGAGCTCTAGTTCCTAGACTAGACACAGTACTACCTTTTGGGTTTGATTCTTGAAACTCTGGAACCTTAAGATTTTAAAAACTTTGATACCCCTCCTAATTCCACCATACTGCATACCCACGCTTCTTTAGACTATTAGCTAGATTTCTTTCGAGGGCAGTTGCTGCTGATCTGGTCAATGGATTGAAATTGGCATAGAGTGAAGGCCTCAGATATAGCCCGTACTTCTCTACGATGCGGGAAGAGACTTTGTAACCTTGCTTGTTGCGGGCGCCTTTGATGTGCTTGGTGAAGCGCTCATTGGGGGAGTGGGCGGTCATTCCGACATATAGACAGGCAGAACCGGCTCTGAATTGCGGGTTGGCTGCTCTGAATTTCTTGTTTTCGTCCCAGACTCTCTTGGAGAGTTCTATGACGTAAACGTTGTGAGTGAGTTTGTCATTGGAGCGAGAAGGCTGATTTTCTTCAGGCTCCGGAGAGGTTTGTTTTTGCTTGAATAATGACTTGAATAGCATATCAGGCGGTTTATATAACTTATGGTTGTCAAAAACAAGGCCAAGGTTGTGGGCCTGGTTTAGATGAGAGCTGAGCCAATTACTATTCCTAATTATTCACTAGTTAGTTAATTCACACCAAAAGGACAGGAATATATTTCTTGGCTGTGATATTGAAATCATAAATGGTGCTGATAACAGATTCGTTACATACATTAAAAAAATATTTAATGTATTTCTTGCTGATATATACTACATTCTCCCGATTTTAGCATTTTCTAATATGAATATCAAGATATGAAGAGTCACCTTATATCAGGCGGTTGCGGCTTTGTGGGCAGTAATATGGTCAAGAGGTTATATAACACAACAGAGGATAGGATCTTATGGGTGGATAATTTGTCTGTGGGCACAGATCCCGAAAACTGGCTGAATGTCCCTCTCCAGAGGGAGGATAAAAATATGAAAGTCTACGGTGAGGATGAGCGACTCATCTATTTCAAGAGTGATTTTATTGATGTTCTCAGAAATTTGATTAAAAATCCTGAATGGTTTCACACAGAATACGGTATTCCTGCAGTGGAGTTTGAGGATGTATTCCATTTTGCTGCTATCGTAGGGGGCAGAGCAATGATAGACGGTGATCCCATGAAGGTGGCTCTGGACCTGTCCATAGATGCAGAATTTTTCTATTGGGCGAGTCGTGCCAAGCCTGCCCGCATTCTTTACCCAAGTTCCAGCGCCGCTTACCCCATCAGTAAGCAGACAGAATCCAATGCGATCCAACTGAAGGAGACAGATATTAATTTTGCCAATATGGGTGAGCCGGACATGACCTATGGCTGGACCAAGCTCACAGGAGAATTCCTGGCCAAAATCGCCGCCGCTCACTATGGTCTCAAGATTACTTGCATAAGACCTTTCTCAGGTTATGGAGAAGATCAGAACTACACCTATCCCATCCCAGCCATTGCCAAGAGAGCGGTATTCAAAGAAACACCTTTTGAAGTATGGGGGACAGGACTTCAGGGTAGGGACTTCGTACATATCGATGATGTGATAGATTGTAGCTTGACAGCGATGGAGACCATCCATGATGGCTCAGCCATAAATATAGGTATGGGGAAGTTGACAACATTCAGAGAGATCATTGAAATCTTCACAGGCTTTGCAGGGTATGACCCTCCGATCAAATGTCTCCTGGACAAACCGGTCGGAGTCTTCTCTCGTTATTGCAGTATGGATCATGTCAAAGAAACACTGAACTGGGAACCGAAGATCAGTCTAGAACAAGGCTTGCGACGTGTCTATGATGCTGTCGCCAAAAAAGAGTTACCTCAGAGCTAAGATGAGTGAGCAACATACTATCGTTTGTTTTGGAGCAGGGCCAGCGTTCAAAGGTGGCATGTCGAATTACAACACTTCACTGGCCAAAACCTTTGCCAAGCGGGATGATGTCAAAGTACATATTGTCTCATGGTCGCAACAATATCCTAGCATAGTTCCTAGAGAGTTCAAAGACAAAGTAAGTAAGGTGGATTTTCTGGAAGGAACGGATATTTCTTGTAAGTACATCACGAATTATAATAACCCTGCTTCCTACTCGGCAACTGCAAGATATATTGCGGACTTCAATCCGGACAAGGTCATCATACAATGGTCCATCGCTCTACAGGGCTTACCCATCAGTCGCATAATAAAGACTCTGAAAAAAATTTCCGACTGTGAGATCATTTTGGATTTGCACTTTGTCAAACAAAAAGAAAAAAGTGCGATAGATGATCGTTTTACCCGGCTGGGACTCAAAGGTGCTGATAGCTATATCGTCCATGCCTTGAATACTTTCAAAGAGCTAAAAGAAATTTTTCCCAAAAGGAAATTTGAGTTGTCTGAGAACGGAGTAAGGGTCAACAAGAAAGATGTATATCCAGTGATTAAACTGTTCCATCCCATCTATGATTTGTATAAACCAGACCCAGACTTTGATGTGGCGCAATTTAAAATTAAAAATAAAGTAAGCCAGAAGGCCCTCTTGTTTTTTGGGTTCATCAGAAAATATAAAGGTTTACATAATGCCATCAAAGCTTTTGACATCGTTGCCAAACAAAGAGACGATGTCACCTTTATGATTTGCGGAGAGCTATTCTGGAACACTTTGGATTCCAAAAGTCTTTTGACGAAAGTAAAACAAGCCACTTTTGCAGTGGCTAAGAAAATATTCTTGGGTAACCAAGAAGACGAAAAGAATTATAATCCGCTAGCACTGATAGCTGAGCTGGGCTTAGAGGAGAGGACGATGGTGGTGAGTGAATACATACCTAATGAAGATGTCAGTAAATATTTTCAGGTGGCTGATGCTGTCGTATTATATTATTCCAGGGCGACACCTTCGGGTATAGAGTCGCTGAGTTATAATTTTGATATTCCTATTCTAGCGACTAAGGTTGGGCACTTCCCTGAGACGATCACAGAAGGGGAAAATGGTTATCTCGCAGAAGCGGAAAACATTGCGTCTATGGCAGCTACTATGCTGAGAATATTGGATGATCCCATTCCTGCGGAAAATGTCAATCGATACAAGGAAAAACTCAGTTGGGAATCTTATGTTGCGGCTATTCTGGCTGGCTGATAAATATTACTGCGCATGTATAATCTCTTATCTATACTAAGCCTCATGTCGATCGCTTTAAATGTAAGTGTAAATTACAATCCCTTCTTCATACCGACACCAGTGAAAGGGAGTGAAAGCAACTCCGTTATTACAATAATGCCTACTAGAATATCTGGAGATAATTAGTCCTCGACTACACCCTTGAACTTTCATAACCGAAATCAATCTTACTCCTGCAACGCTTCTATCTGCTTCATCACCTCTGCAGCTTCGGCATACTTCTCATCTGATTTGGTCCGGTCCAATTTAGAAAGTTCGAAGGCTTCCTTATTGAGTTTTTCATATTGCTTTTGTAGCTTTTCGAGAGGCGTTTTTTTCCAGAACATTTTATTAGAATTTTAGAATTGAAAGTCAATAAATGAATCAGTTATACTTTTAATGTCGACAGCCCACCATCCATATGAATGATTTGACCAGTTATGTTTCTAGCTTCAGAGCTCATCAGATAACAAGCCAAGGCAGCCACTTCATCTGCTTGTAATATGTCTTTCATAGGGTGCCTGGCTTTGAGCTTATCGATAGCCTGCTCATTGCGCATGAGGCCAGCCGCCAAGGATGTATTGGTCACAGTGGGCGCTATGCAGTTGACTCTTATTTTAGGTGCAAATTCAGCAGCCAGAGATTTGGTGAGCCCTTCGATGGCCGCTTTGGCAGTGGCGACTGAAGCGTGAAATGGCATACCCTGGGCAACAGCGACAGTACTGAATAAGATAATGGAGGCATTGTCCATTTTTTTGAGTTGGCGATGATATTTCTTGATGGCTTTGACGGCGCCCATGACATTGAGCTCTATATCTGTCCTGAAATCCTCTAGTGAGAGTGAGGAGAGGGGTTTGAGATTGATGGTGCCTGGGCAGTAGACCAGACTACTCAGGTCATCGATTTCAGGAAGTTCATCATTTAGAATGTCCATTTGTATTTGCTCGACCTCCGAAATATCGATTGGAGTGCGACTGATATTCCATATCTGTCTCTTATTCAGTTCCTTTTGTATGATGGATTTTCCTATGCCTTTACTACCACCAATTACAAGTAAGCCTTTATTATTCATTGTTTAATTATATTACAAGGAAACAAAGAATCACCTGAATGGTTTTGAATGTAACTATTGACCAATAGAGGACAACAAAATGCTGTTTTGTAAGCTTTAACGTTTGTATTTGTGGCAATTCACATACGCAATAGGTTATATTTGCTGAAAGGTCCAATAGACCGCACACCTTAATAACATTGAGTTTTTCAAACGAAATATCAGAACTAGTCTATCAGGACTATCTTTGTATAGAGCCTAAGGACTTTCAGGAGCGCATCAGGTTCTTTGATCATAACCGTAAGGATATAGATCAGTTACCATATGAAATGCGCCTTGAGATGAGTATAGAATATACAGTTGCCTTATTTGAGGTCGGAGATTATTTTGCTTTCCTCAAGAGGGTGGACCAGCTTCTAGCACTCAGTATTCACGACAATCTATTCAGTATAGATGGAGATGACATCTATCAAGAGCTCCTCTTCCGTAAGGCTTGTTCCTTGCATAACATTGTGGATTACCACGGTGCCGACCACGTTTTTTCTGAACTCATCAGAATAGATGTGAATAACAAGACCTACAAGCAGTCTTACTACAAGAACAAAGTCAGTCAATTAAGATACCTCGGCCAGAAAGTGAGAACAACCATAATCCTGTTGCTTATGTTAACGGGCATCATGATCGGTATCGAACTACTGATAGTGCTTCCATTTTTTCCTGAGTATTCTGGAAAGATGGAATGGATAAGGAACGGCTTGTTCATATCAGCTGTCGGAGGCATTTTGCTTCAGGAATTGACGATCAGATTCAGAGCGGTTAAGAACATCAAGAAACTTTCCAATAAAGCTTAGTGTCAATTAAACTATAATCATCCATCGTCGCTCGGTCAACATATCGGTAAGAAATATTATGATATAAATTTCCTCCGATTCGATAATCAATTCCTGCGGTAAATTGATGATTCAAATTTTCCAAAACATATCGTGAAATCCCAATGATATTCTCAGGAACTTCAGCATCAATATAAGTATAACCTAGTCGAATATTTTTAACAAAAAAATCTTTCCCAAAACGTGTAGTTGGATTAAAATCTAAGCTCGCATCAATTCCCATCATCGTCAAACCTGCAATATTATTTGGCTGCCATTGCAGCGTATCAGCAGCTTTTGTCCAATCAATCAAATCAGTTCCATCTCGCAAAAACCAACTCAAATTTGCTCGAATTCCAGCCGCATCATATTTCACTCCAAACTCGTAAGAAAGAGAAGATTCTGGTGCTAAATTTTCATTCCCCAAGTTTCCTGCATCCTCATAAAATAAATCGGTAAAAGTTGGAATTCGCCAAGTGTACCCCATGTTACCAAATAGTTTTACTCCTGTCGATATTTTATAACCTACATCAACTCCAGGGAAAATATGTGTGCCAAAATCAGAATATTGACTAATGGCAATTCCAGGAGTTACATCTATTTTTCCATTCAAAAAACTAGCTCGATGTTCCAAAAATAAAGTCGCAATTCGACGATCTCTTTTCCCTAAATTATTACTTCTCAAATAGACCGAACTCAATTCAACTCCCACTCCTGTCGCTCCTGCTTTGCTATAAAAATCAGCGTGACTTTCCACCGTCAATACATTACTAATATGCAAGTTTCGATAGAAAGTAGGTTCAGCTCTTTTCAATAAATATTCATCTTGATTTCGTCGCCAATTGAACCTTGTTTTGATGGCAAATTTATCACTCACTTTTTGATGACCGATGTTAAAAAGACTCGTTTGAACTTCTTCATATTGATCTTTCCAAAATTCAGACGTACCGCCATAAAAACGATTCGCACCAAATTCTCGCTCAGAAAAAGTTCCCATCATATCTAATTTTTGCGTAGCGTCAATCTTATATTCTGCTTGATAAAAGTAATTTGAAATATCATAATCTGAATTAAAACGATAGCCATCAGAGAAGTGACGACCGAAAGAAAAGTACTGATTAAAATCTCCTTTTGGCAAAGCAGCAGAAATGGAAACACTTCCCAAACTATTCTGACCACCTACCAAATTGATATTGACAAATGCTTTATCGGGCGTTCTGGTCACAATATTGATCGCTCCCGCAAATGCATTTGCACCATAAATTCGAGCAGCTGGGCCTTTCAAAATTTCGATACGTTCGATATTATCCATGTTGAGTGGAAGGTTCATTGCATGGTGACCAGTTTGTGGATCCGCCATTTTTACGCCATTGATCAAAATCAAAACTTGGTCAAAAGTACCACCTCGCAAACTCACATCGGCTTGGACTCCATGTACGCCTCGTTGGCGAATGTCAAGACCTGCCACATGTTGAAGTGCTTCGGATACGCTGTGAACTGGCGTATTTTCCAATTGTTGGCGAGTAATAATATTGATGGTATTGGAACTTTCGGAAACGGGTAATTGCAGTCGATTGGCTTGAATAATAATTTCTTCAATTTCGACTTTGGTAGTATCGCCGTTCATTTGTGCGGATGCTGAAATGGTAAAAAACAGCATCAAAATTGGTAGTAATTTTTCTCTCATAAAATTGTTTGGTTGGTTATAAAAAAATGCAAAGTTAATCGAAGATTGAGGTTGACCAATTTTATTGTAAGGTTTTTTATTCAAGTGTCTTTTAGAGGGTAAAGGGAATATCGAACTGACGGCAAGGCAGGTATCGAATAAGGAACAAGGATTTGAGAAGTTTGACGATGTTAGTTTTGTACTCGCTATGAGAAGTATCTTCAAAATTTCTTAATTCTCAAATCCTTGTTCGATAGTCAGTTTTTCTCCCCAAATTTTATGTCTAAATTTACACTATGAAAAATCAAAACCTTCATCAATTTCATTTTTGCAAAAAAATAATCTACCTAACTTTTTGCCTTTCTATTTTTTCTTCTTCAAATCTTTTTTCCCAAACTCAAGGGAAACGATTGACCATTATTCACACCAATGATTTGCAATCTCGCTTGTTGGGATTTGCACCCAATTCAGATTTTACGCCACTCATAATGAATGATGATAAAACGGTTGGAGGCATCGCAAGAGTTGCCAATGTGATTCGAAGTCAGCGAGCAAAAGCACCTGAGCGAACCTTAGTTCTGGATGGTGGCGATTGGATGATGGGAACTTTGTTTCAAACGATTAGTACATTTGAAGGAGCAGAGTTGCGACTGATGCAAGCGATTGGTTATGATGCTGCGGTGATCGGAAATCACGAATTTGATTTTCATTGTGATGGCTTGGCAGACATCATCGAGTCGGCGCTGAAACATGGAGATATTCCTCAATTGGTTTTGTCGAATGGAAATTTTAGTGCAGAAAAAACACAAGATGATCGACTCGAAGCATTGTTTAAAAAAGGAAAAATCTTGCCTCATTTTATCATGGAGAAAAATGGAATTCGAATTGGGATGTTTGGATTATTGGGAAAAGAGGCAGCAAGTGTTGCTCCATATTCCAAGCCAATGACTTTTGATGATCCAATTGAATCTGCCAAAATGGTGACTGCATTTTTGAAAAACAAAGAAAAAGTAGATGTGATAATTTGCATGACACACTCAGGAATTTGGCATGTGGAAGATGGCTCTTGGGGAGGTGAAGATGTAGATTTGGCGAGAGCAGTTCCAGCAATAGATGTGGTGATAAGTGGGCATTCTCACACATCACTTCCCGAACCAATTATGGTCAATGGAATACCCATAGTTCAAGCTGGATCAGAAGGAGAATATGTAGGCGTTTTGGAAATGCAATATCAAGCTGGAGAAATACAAATGACTGATTATCAATTAGTTAGGGTTGATGATTCCTTCGCAACGGAAGCAGATATTAATTCGATGGTGGATAGTTTTCAACTGACGATTGATGATAAAGTTTTGGAAAAATACAAGGTTAAATTCACCGATGTTTTAGCAGAAACGGAATTTGATTTGACCATTTCAAGGAAGAGTTTGGTGGAAAGTAATTTAGGTACTTTTGCAGCAGATGCCATTCGATTTGGTGTTGAAAAATTTTCGGAAAATCCTGAAATTCCAGTTGTTGGATTAACTACTGCAGGTTTGATTAGAGACAATCTTTTGGCAGGCGAAAGAGGCATGCAACAAGTTTCTGATCTTTATCGAATCATGCCATTAGGAAGGGGAGTGTTGGATGAAGATCCAGGTTATCCTTTGGCAAAAGGCTTTATCACGCCAGCGGAATTAAAAAGTGTTTTGGAAATTTTACTCATTGCACCTTCGATTAAAGGGAATAGTCATTTTCCATTTTTTTCTGGATTGCGTTTCAAATATAATCCGAATCGAGTACCCTTGGATCAAGTTTACGAAGTGGAAATTGGCAATGAAAAAGATGGGTACACCTTGTTAGATATTTCTTCTGATGAAGGACTTGTTGCCATCGGAGCGAACACATATATTTATGAGTCGATTAATTTGATTGGAGAAATTAGCAAAGGATTGTTGAGTGTGATTCCAAAAAATGCTGACGGAACACCTATCGAAAACATCAATGATGCATTATTAGATTTTTCCAAAACACAACCTGGCATTCAAGAAGTAAAAGAATGGAGTTCGTTATTTGAGTTGACGAAAAATTTTCCTGATGTGAATGGAAATGGGTTTCCAGATTTTCCAGAATTTTATAAAAAAGGAGAAGTTCGACAAATTGAAATGGCTAGTTGGAGTCCAATTTTAATGTATAGTAATGCGACGAAAGTGATGTGGGGAACGACTTTAATTTTTCTGTTGATTGCTTGGTTTTTTATTTGGTTGATTCGAAGGTTTCGGAGAAAGAGAGTGGAGGTTTAAATGTCATTTATTGTTATCGGTCTAGCACTATGGTGAATTCTCAAAATATCAATTCTTTCATCAGATACGACATGATAAACGACTCTATAATTAGACACGATAATTTCTCGTACATTTTTATAATCTAATTTAGGGACAACTCGTCCAAGATTTGGAAAGAGTTCAAGAAGATCAATTTTTGCTACAATTTTTTGAACGACGACTTTTGCTAGAGATTCTGATTGAGAGGAAAGAAATTAAATGATATTTTGAATATCCTCATTGGCGAGTTTAGTCCAATTTATTTGAGCCATTTTTTCAATTGGTCTTTTACGTCTTGGTGAGAGATTACTTGATTATTTTTTGATTGCTCTAAGCCCATTTCTATTTTATGTAAAAATAATAATTTGTCCATCAAGTCTTCAATGGAAAAATGATCAGGCATTTCTTTGATATATTTTAAAACATCTTCTTTTGCTAACATAATTTTTTTTTCTAAAAACGATTTGTAATTTAACAAAATTATGGAAAAATAAGTTTTAATGCTTTTACTTTTAAAAAAAACATTTTCTTCTTTTCCTATTTTTACAAAAAAAACAAAATGCTCAAAAATAAAATACAATCCCTCTCTGAAAAATACCACCAAGACACCATCGCCCTCCGTCGGCACATTCACCAAAATCCAGAACTCAGTTTTCAAGAAATCGAAACTGGAAAATTCATTGCTGAACAACTCAAAGAAATGGAAATTCCTCACCAACATGGTGTCGCTGAAAATGGAGTGGTCGCACTAATAAAAGGAACAAAAGGAAATACAAAAGGTCGAAAAAAAGTCGTTGCCCTGCGAGCTGACATTGATGCCTTGCCAATTTTGGAAGCGAATAAAGTTGCCTACAAATCTAAAAACAAAGGTGTGATGCATGCTTGCGGACACGATGTGCATAGTTCGTCTTTGTTGGGAACTGCGAGAATTTTAAATGAAGTGCGTGACCAATTTGATGGAACGATAAAATTAATTTTCCAACCTGCTGAAGAGAAAATGCCAGGCGGCGCAAGCATCATGATTGCAGAAGGTGTTTTGGAAAAACCTAAACCAATGAGCATTTTTGGACAACATGTTCACCCACCTTTGGAAGTTGGGAAAATCGGAATGCGACCTGGCATGTACATGGCTTCGGCGGACGAATTATATTTGACGGTGAAGGGTAGGGGAGGACATGGTGCGATGCCACATGAATGCATTGATCCGATTTTGATGGCGTCACATTTGGTGGTGGCATTGCAACAAATAGTGAGTCGAAATGGAAATCCCACGGTTCCCTCAGTTTTGACTTTTGGAAAAATAAATTCAACTGGCGGTGCGACGAATATCATTCCCAACGAAGTAAAACTCATGGGAACGTTCCGAACAATGGATGAAAAATGGCGAATGGAAGCCCACGACTTAATGAAAAAAATGGTCAAAAACATGGCGAAAGCAATGGGCGGAATTGCCAAATTAAATGTAGTCGTCGGCTATCCATTTTTGATCAACGATGAAATTCTAACAATGCGTACACGTAAATTTTCTGAAGAATATTTAGGTGCTGAAAATGTGGTGGACTTGCCGATCAGAATGACTGCGGAAGATTTTTCTTATTATTCTCAAAAAATGCCAGCTTGTTTTTATCGACTCGGAACAGGTAATGTGAAAAAAGGAATTACGAGTCCTGTGCATACGAATACTTTTGATGTGGATGAAGATTGTTTGAAATTGAGTACGGGATTGATGGCTTGGTTGGCGGTGAATGAACTTCATGAATAACCAATATTCAATAAGGAATAACCAATGTCCAACTTTTGAAAACTTAATCTTCTTTTGTCGGAATTGGATATTCCTTGTTGGATATTCGATATTCAAAAAACGTAGTTCAACCTTGAAAATTTAATGTTCATCGAAACTTTACTTTTCCAAAAAAATGAAAGACTAAATTCGGGATTCATATCAAGAAATTCATAGTTCATCATTTATCATTCATAATTAATTAAAAATGATTACGATAATAAAAATCATCAAGGAGAGTATTATTCAAGCATTTCAACAACTAGTTGGAAGTAAGCTGAGAAGTTTTCTTTCCTTGTTGGGAATTACGATTGGGATATTTTGTATCATCATTGTTTTGTCAGCGGTGGATTCCTTGGAAAGAAATGTGCGGGGAAGTTTTGATAAATTAGGAAATGATGTGATCTATGTGGACAAGCAACCTTGGGACGAAGATCCAGGATCAAGTTGGTGGAAATATTTCCGTCGTCCAAATCCAAGTTTTCAGGAATTTGAATTGATTAAGAAAAAAGCAAAAGGCGTAGACTTGGCATGTTACACCGCCAACATTGGTAGCCGAACGCTGAAGTATCGCTCTAATAGTGTCTCGGGTGCAGGCGTGGCAGGAGGTACTTATGACTTTGCGCAGATGTATAATGTAGTGATGGAAAAAGGGAGATATTATACACCCTCTGAATATTCGACGGGCGCAAATAAAGTTGTCCTTGGGAATACTGTTGCCAATGAACTTTTTGGAAATTTAGAACCGATCGGGAAGAAAGTATCCATCAATGGAGTTAAACTGGAAGTCATCGGAATAATCGAAAAAGGAGGAGAAGACTTATTGCAAGTGATGCAATTAGATGACGTGGTTTTGATTTCTTATAATCTAGCGAGGAAGTTTGCGAAGGTGGATAGGAACAATGGAAACTTAGCAGTCAAAGCAAAAGAGGGGGTTAATTTAGATGATCTGGAAGATGAAATTACTGGGTTATTGCGAGCAAGTCGAAGATTAAAACCAAGGGAGGATAGTAATTTTGCTTTGAATAAAAATAATGATCTTGAAGTTGCGATAAGAGCATATTTAGCTATAGGACCAAGTGATGAAAAAGATGAGGAAGGTCTAGATGAAGAGAAATTAGTTTTAGTAGGTGCTGTAGAAATGGAAGAAATAAATGAAGCTGGTGCTAAAGAAAAATATCATCAAGACCAATTGACTGGGCGCAGTGCCCCTGGAATAACTATTAGTGGCAGTGGAGCCTTTGATCTAACGAGACCTTGTCCAAGATGGTGCGACAAAAATAGTCCATTAAACCACAACTAATTATTATTTATGGAAACAATTGGTGAGCGGCTACACGTGCTAATTTCTGTATTTACAGTAATTAACCTTTTATTATATTGTTTTAGTGCGATAAGCAATAAATTTCCTAAACAGGTATTAATATTAACGCTCTATATTTTTTCATTATTTGTAACTCATTATTATATGAGC
>ENA-ORXT01004872-ORXT01004872.1-marine-metagenome-genome-assembly--contig:-NODE-4872-length-13562-cov-27.818020_pt1 | contig 13562 bp, 9 predicted proteins | sample MGYA00237868_ERZ511482 | MGnify/ENA metagenome assembly ERZ511482 | reverse complement strand
TTGGTGGGGAATTTGGCATATTGTTTCGGGCTTAACAATTGCTTTTTTGTGGCAAAGAGTAGGGGAGTAATTGAGTAACATTAAAATGTTTATAATTATTAAAGATAAAAAAATGCCCAGAACAGGACTACTACTCATTAGAAAATATTGCAGATGCAATTGGAAATAAGCGAAATGAAAAACAGCAAATTTGCTTCCACACATATTTGGAAAATTTTCTAATTAATAATCCCGATAACCTACAATATGGAACGCTAAAGAAATATAAAACCCTTCAATTTCATTTAAACAGCTATTCTGCTGCACTATCATTTGAGGATATTTCACCCGAATTTTTAAGGAAGTTTGTAAGCCATTTAAAGGATAAGTTTAACCTTCGCATAAATTCCGTTCATTCACTAATGAAGAACATCCGCAAGCTAATGGTAAGAGAATATAATTTGGGTACTATTAAGGATCATCCATTTAAAAAGTATAAGCTAAAAACTGAAACAACTAAAAGAGACTATATAACTACAGATGAAATAAAATCTATTGAAGAATACCAACCTACCAATCCATCACAGCAAATTGCTAAAGATTTATTTGTTTTTGCGCTGTACACAGGACTTAGATTTTCTGACATCTGCTTTATAACACCTGATAATATTATTGAATCAACAAATGTACATGGCGATAAAGTACATAAGCTATATTTCACTATGTCAAAAACGGGTGAACCCATATCATTTAAGCTGCCAAATAAGGCTTTTGCAATACTTCAAAAATATAATCTAACAGATGATAGCAAATTTATATTTCCAGTAATTAATCTACCCCCAGAAAGTAGCAATGATAGGTTAATACAAAAGAAAGAAAGCCGCAATGCCTACATCAATAAAATATTAAAAGAAATAGCTGCTGCTGTTGGAATAACTAAAAATGTATCTTTTCACATTTCCCGCCATTCTTTTGCTACTAAAGCCTTAACTTTGGGTATTAATATGGAAGTCGTCTCAAAGCTGTTAGGACACGCTGATTTAAAGACTACACAGATTTATGCTAAGATAGTGGACAAGGCTAAAGACGATGCTATGGACTTATTTAATTGACACAAATGCACTTTGATTTTAAAGCACGGACGGACTATATAAATGACGTTGAAAAATTTGAATACTCTTTTAAGGGTACATTTAATCCTAAATTAGCTGCTGCAAGAAATGAAGATTATGATGTTATGAATATATACAACAGTCCACCACCAAATTCCAGTTTATATCTTTATCATTATAAAATTAATGATTCAATATTTTACCAGCTAAAAAGTGGTTTGTACGAATTTTATGCAAAAAATTATGATAAGAGCCGTAAGGATTACCATAGTGGACTTAGGAATAAATTACTAAATTCTGCAAACAATAAGTTATTAATTGCTTACTTAAAATTTGATTTAGAACTGCTTAAAAATTTCTTTGAAAAACACAATCTTGAAAAAGATAATATTAATAAATTTAGTCCTAAAGAAATTGAATTAGAAGGGCCAAGAATGGACTTTGTAGTTGATGAAGTAACTGGCGAAAATTACCAAAATGGTAATGCAATTTTCAAAAAAAAATTCTACGATCCGCCACATTCCTACTATATAAAAAAGTCTTACGATAGTTTAATTGAAAATTTAAATACAACAATTAAGTATATTCAAACAAATTTGTCACATTTAGATTATATGGTAAAACCGCCAAACAAAATAGTTGGATTTGATACCAGACTAAATACTTGCAAAATAGATGACCTAAAGCCGATTTATGATATTTTGTATAATGGTGGAAGGGGATTGATTGTTAAAGGTAACTTAGAAGATTTCTATAATATATTTACTAACCGAGAAGTAGAAAATACAATATTATGGAGGTACAGGAAGCAGAACCACTTAGTACATTTTCTAAAAATGTTAAATATTTCTGCCTCACCAATTTATAATAATACAGAATATCGTGTAAGTGCGATTGATTATTTCATAATTCAAACAAAAAAAGATGCTTTAGCAGGCAAAAAACTAACTATAGAAGCATTTGACGGCTCACACCAGGCTCCAGCAGATGCTACAATAATTCAAAAAGCTGCACAAAAATTAATAAATATTTCTTAGTGCTTGAAGTTATCAAATTATTTGAACACCTATAAATAGGGTGTTTATTTCAATATTACTTAGTGTATCTCTTATACATATAGCTAATAAATTGCATATTATATTTACCTATCCTACCTTTGTGCAACAATACGAATGAAAATGTATTTGATAACAAAAATAAAAAATAAATGGAAGTAGAAATTTTATTAAAATCAGATTTAGAAATATTCAAGGACAAGCTAATTACCGAGCTAAAGCAACTCTTTAAACCAGAAACCTGCAAAAAAGAAAAGATGGACTGGATAACTGATGCAGAAGCGCAAAAACTTCTATCAATTAGCCGGACGAAATTGTACCAACTTAGAAAAGATGGGGAATTACATTATTCTACAATAGGTGGTCGAGTTTATTACAGGCTGGACGACATCCATCATTTACTAAATAAAAACGCAACGAAGTATGATTGAAGCAAAAAAATACAGCTTAATTACCAACAAGGTAGAAGTAGTAAATGAACTTAGCACCAAAGAATTGATAACAGGAATCACTTCAAACCAAAAAGTGCAAGAAAAAGTAAGTGAAATAAGACAACACCTATCAGAGGGTAACAAACCAAAGGCAGATGAATTAAAGAAAGGCTTAATGGGTTTTACACCGTCTGGAACATTCAATGGTAGAAGGTCAGCAGAAAACATTAAAGAATATTCCAATCTGATTATACTTGATATTGATAAGGTAGATGATGCAGAAGATGTAAAAAACGCTGCAAGTCTGATAACCTATACAATGATGGCTTTTTTATCACCATCGGGTAGCGGTGTAAAAATTTTGGCGGAACACAACGCAGGGTTGGACAATCACAAAATAGCTTTTGAAAGCGTTGTAAATTACTATGAGAAGGAGTTAAATGTAAAAATAGATCCTTCTGGTAAAGATATTGCAAGGCTTTGTTTCTTTAGCCACGACACGGATTTATTTTATAATGAAGATGCAGAAACATTTAATGTTTTGATTGATTTCACTAAAAATAAAAAAGAAGCAAAAAATGTAAACTTGCATAGTGAAAATTTGCTTGAAGAAATCCAATCAATAACAGAAAAATATGTTGTATTTGAAGATGGAAGCAGAAACAACTTTGTGTACAGTTTCGCTTGCAACTGTAATAGGAAGGGTATAGATTACGATTCAACATTTGAATATGCTTTAAATGAATTTGAACATAATGATTTTAGTGCCAAAGAAATTAAAAATGCCGTAAGTAGTGCGTACAAAAATGAAAGTGAGTTTGGTATTGATCTGGCAGGATTGGCAGGAACGGCACAATTGGCAACCTTGCCAATAACAAGTTGGAGAGATAACCCTACGATTGATGATTTAGTGTATGAACAGTTGCCAGATTTTTTAAAAAGTGCAACAGATTTATATACAACTAATAGAAGGAGGGATATTTTTCTTTTAGCATCATTATCCGCATTGTCTGGTTGTTTTCCAAATGCTAAAGGGCTTTACGAAGGTAATTATATATATCCTAATTTATATTTATTTGTAACAGCAAAACCTGGAAGTGGAAAAGGGATTCTTGGTGACGGTCGAAAGCTAATTGACCAAATTAATAAAGAAAAAGTGGAGACCTATAAAAATGATTTACAGCAATATGAAACAGATGTTACAGCCTGTGAAGAAGATATTAGCTGTAACCAAACTTACGATAGACCACAATCAGACAGACTGATAATACCTGCTAATTCAAGCACCGCCGCTTTATTAAAAGCCATAAAAGAAAATAACGGATATATAGTTTTGTTTGAATCGGAAGCTGATACATTGGCAAATACAATGTCGAAAGAATGGGGAAACTTTGACGATATGTTGCGTAAGGCATTTCACCACGAGGCAATTTCATCTTTGCGAAAACAAGATGATGAATTAATTGAGATAGAGAAACCTAAAATTAGTCTGATATTATCGGGAACACCTAACCAATTAACTAAGCTCATACAGAGCGCAGAGAATGGTTTGCTTTCAAGATTTATTTACTATGCTTTTGATGCTGAAAAGAAATGGATTAGTCCATTTGGAAATTCCCAAAAAACTAAGTTTAATATGCTTGAAAAGTTATCTAATAAAGCGGTTGATTTGTATAATTTCAATTTTGATAATCCATTTGAAATGAAGTTTTCAAGTGAGCAGGTTTATGAGTTTGATAATTTTCTGGGAACTGTGTATGAAGGTGAATTAGAAAATGAATATGAATCTGGGGTGGTTGCAAGAATGGGGTTAATACTGTTTAGAATTTGTTTAACGCTAACGGCAATTAGAAGATTTGAAAGTCAAAGTAAAGAAAAAGTAATTGTATGCAGCGATATAGATTTTAATATCGCAAAGAGCATTGTTGAAACTTCCATTGCTCATTCAAGAGCTGCATTAAATTATATTGAAAGTCGCAAGGTTGTTTCTGGTGGCGATTTATTTTTTGACAAATTACCTAACAGTTTTAAGAGAAGCCAAGCCAATAAAATAGGTAAAGAAATTGGCATAGCAGAAAGAACTGTATATAATAGGTTAAATAAATTAATTGGTAGTGGAAAACTTGAATCACCCAAAAAAGGTGAATATAAAAAGGCTAATGGCAAGTGTGCCAATGTTGCCAATACTGCCGTTGTTGCCAGTTAGGTGAATTTTATTTAATGGATTTAATGTAAAACAATGACAAAAAAAATAAATTACAATTTTAATAAAGCACCATACATTGTCTTCTGGAAAGAGGACAAGGGAAAGATTGAATTACAACCAACCCAACTAATAAAGTTGTTCGATAAGTTTGGTTTTAAAAAGATAAGATATAGGGTTAGCGAGTATAAGTGGATTAAACTTGAAAACAATATTATTGATGAAGTTGATTTGACAGACATTATCGATTTTGTTAAACAGTACTTAACCCATTTTGAAGAATACGAGGTGATTAATGCTTTGTTCAGTTCCAAATCAAAGCTAACAAAGTATTTAATTACATTTGTTGAAACAGTACATTTTGATTTACATGGCGATAGTAAGACTGCTATATATTTTTATTTTAAGAATGGTTTTGTAGAAGTATCAAAAGATGAAATTAAGCTAAAGCCATACACGGAGTTAACCGCTCCGATTTGGTCAAGCCAAATACTGGATTATGATTTTGAAATAACAAGCAACACAAGCGACTTTGAAACCTTTTGTAGCAACTTGGCTGGTAATGATGAACACAGGGTTAAGTGTTTCGGAACACAGCTTGGCTATATGTTGAGTAGATTCAAAGACCCAACCATAACTAAGGCTTGGATATTGACCGACAAGAATGTTAGTTTTGCAAGCAGCGCAAATGGTGGTACTGGAAAGAGCCTCATAGGACAAGCATTATCTAAAGTTCGCAATGTGGCAACCATTGAAGGTAAGTCAATAAGCAAGCGTTTAAAGTCTTGGTATTTGTGGCAACAGGTAGATAGAGATACTAATCTGATTTGTATTGATGATTTGGAAAAGGGCGTACACTATTCAAATTTTTATTCAATACTTACCAATGGAATAGATATTGAAAAAAGGGGTAAGCCATTGTTTAGAATTGAGTATGCCGAAAGCCCTAAAATACTTATAACGTCAAACCATCCAGTAAGGGGCGACATAGGAAACAGCGATGCAAGAAGAAGATTAGAATTTGAAGTATCAGACCATTATGGCGCATTTAATAGCCCTATTGATGAGTTTGGCAAACAGTTTTTTTTAGAGTGGGAAAATGAAGATTGGAATAAATTTTTTAATTATATAACAAAATGCTGCCAAAGTTTTATTAAAAATGGTTTGCTCGAAGTTGCACCGTATAACAAAGGCTTTAAATATGTTTCCAGTAAAACAGGACACGAGTTTGTAGCTTTTGCTGATGAATATTTAATACCGGGCAAAAGGTTTGATAAGGCTGATTTGTTGCAGAAATTAAAAAATGAATATCCTCAATACAAGCAAATTACTTCTAATAGGTTAACTAAGTGGATTGAGCTTTACAGTACTTACCGTGAGATACCAGTCGTTCAAAAAAAGAGCAACGGTAAATATTTGGTGATTATTCCAGATAAAAAAGTTGAGCAAATTTCCGAACCGAAGTTATTGGAAAAAGCAGCTTAAAAAGTGCCAAAGTGCCATTTTAATTTGAATTATAGTCCGGGTTTAATTATTTGGGCTTTTTTATATGCTCAGTTATAACCATTCCATAACGCCACCGTGCCGGGAGCAAGTACCTCTACGACTACGACTAAAACTATATGTACCATCCCAACAAATAGCGGTTGACCCTGCTGGATTTCCTGTATAATGGGTTGGGGATTGTACAGTTTCGCCAAAGCTATTTTGATAATATTCAATTGGTTCAGTTGGCTGTGCTGATTGATATTTACTTGTAGAATAAGTTGTTTTAAGCAATGGTAAAGTTCAAATAGGAAGCTGCCATTCCTACATGAATTTTCTGTTTTGCATCAATAGAGGTTGGTTTTTGAGATTTTAATAAAACGATTGATTTTCGAAATATTAATATTCAAACAGAAATACTGAATATATACAACTAAAGATTTTAGATTATCAAAAAAAGTAAGATATTGTGTATTTTTATAGTTTGTAACTAACTAATTCTTATTTTAAACCTACATAAACAATCAAAGACTTAAAAATGGAAAATAATTTTCTGCAATCAATTTTAAAATCTGGTCTCTTTGATATTGGCGATAGTGATGATAGGCTAAAATGGCTCAATCAATCAGTTACCCAATTAGTAAAGTATTTAAAGAAAAATCATCCTTTGATACCAAAATTTTCATTGGTGGCATTAGACCCTAATATTTCTGATAGTGAGCCAATTTTGAGTGATGTTGAAAATATTGTTACCAAATACTGGAAAGCTCTCAGAGGGAAGTATCCCGATATGCCTAGAAATATTCATAGAGGGGTTATATTAAATGCCTTGTATAAACTTGGTAATGAAGATCCAATTTTAGCAAGAATAATCTATCTTACATCATCAAATTATTACCCTTATGCCAAACTTGGAAAGGAAAAAGAGATAGTAGAAACTCTATTAACTGAGTTAGGAGAAATTGCAGAAATTCATGCTATTGAAGAATGGTCTCTAATTGAAGAAGAACTAAAAATAAAAATTGGTAATCTTAAATTCACTAATTTGAAATTAGGTGAAGCTGCATTCGATACGACAATTTTAAAACCAAAACTCATAGAAGCAGCTAAACATAGCCCCGATGGGGGAAATCAAGTGGAACATACTGAAAATTGGAGCAACCATTTTGCAACTAATGCTACTGAGGGAATAGCAAACTCTGTCACGGATGCATTGGAGAAATTCAGTAACACAATATCTCCATCATCAATAGAAGATCCAATTAATAAGTTTTTCGGGGGGGTCAAAAAATCAATAGATGCTGTATTAAAGTTGTCTTTTTCATCAATGATTGCAGTAGAAAGAAGGAGCCGGCTCTTATGGTGGAAAGAGACTCTTTATTCACCGTCATTGAAGAAGAGTTATCGTGACTTTTCTAAAAACATACTTCCTTTAATTATGGGATATGACTTAGATAGTCAAGTAGCCAAAATAACTCCTATAAGTGTTGACTATCTCTTGAAAGACACCCTATACATACTAAACGAAAAAAATAATAAGACTATAAAATTTAAAGACTTCTTAATTCAATTGGACAAAGATCCATTAAAAAATGATCTCTTAGAATGTTTCACAGAAATAAACGAGACTGATGGTAGAATTAGCATTACTGACTTCATTGTTCTATTCATGAATAAAAAAGTTAAGGCTACAGAATTCAAACTTAGAACTGGTATTATGAAAGATGCTGAGATTTCTGTAAGTGACCTTTCCGTTGCAATATTCCATGATTTATTAACTAAAAGGCTAACCTCTAAGTAATATGGCTGGAAAATGTTCACAACCATCGTGTTTTCCCGAAGAATTAGGATGCAATGTTGAGGGCTGTGCAAAACTCACAGACTGTAAGTATTTCGATAAAAAAGAATCCTCTAATAAAGAAAATAAGCAACCATCAATTGGAGAAGGGTACAGAATTTCATGGACAGGCAACACTTTTGGGCTGATTGATTTAAACTTCCTTACGGCATCTTACAAACCAATAATAATTGGGATTACAGGAGTGGCGAATGCTGGTAAAACTACATTCTTATCGTCTTTGTACTGCTTGATAAGACATGGTTCCAAAATAGGAGACTACAGTTTTGCAGGTTCTCTGACTTTAAACGGGTGGGAAGATATTGCATGGTATCTAAGTTGGAAAAGTAATGGGGAGATACAGTTTCCTGAACACACAACAAGTAATTCGGGAAGAGTACCAGGCTTATTGCATATATCCTTGAAAAATGAAAGCAGAGAAAAAATAGATTTAATTTTTACTGATGCACCTGGTGAATGGTTTGGCTATTGGAGTAATAATGTGGAAAGTGAAAATGCAAAGGGTGCAAAGTGGATATACCAATATTGTGACGGCTTTTTGCTTTTTGCTGATTGTGATATGCTTTCAGGGAATAAAAGAGGTAATGCTAAACGTCAGTTGAAACAAGTTGCTGATAGACTTTTAGAAGATTTAGGTGATAGACCATTGGGACTAGTTTGGTCAAAATCGGATATTGATTTAGCTAAAGAAACCAAAAAACAAATTGTAACCCACATCAAAAGCTCTCCATTTAAGCATTTTGAACAGTTTGAGACAAGCGTACAAGAAGGAAACAACGGAAAATTCCATAAAAACATCTTGCAATCAATAAATTGGGTTGTTGAAATGTTAAATGGAAATTACAATGCCCAATCAATAATTCCAGTTTTGAAATCAGAGGATATCTTTCTTTCTAAAAGATCAATAAATGAATAATATTTCGAAAAATAACGTTCTGGTTTTAGGTGGTCCGCATACAGGGAAAACTCATTTCGGAGCTCAATTATACGGTCGGCTAAATAGCCGTCAGTTTGAATTTAAAATTGACCCTAGATATCGACCATCTGATCTTACGATTTTTGAAAATGCGCTAAGCAGTCTTTATGACGGGAGAAGGGCTGATCATACTGAGGCTGGTGCAAACAGAAGTATAGAACTAAAAGTGGCTAATGATAATGGACGAGAAATAGTGTTTACTTTTCCAGACTATGCTGGAGAACAAATTACGTCAATTGTGAAAAACCGTATTGTTAATAATACTTGGCATAGTTATATTGAAAATAGTACTTCATGGGTAATATTTATTCGTCTAGGAGAGCTGACACCAATAGAGGATATAATCGATAAAGGCATTCCGAGTGCCGAAGAAATTCAAAAGAGAAGCAGTGAAACACCACCAATTAAGGTTTCTGATGCTGCTTTTTTTACGGAATTGCTTCAAATGCTGATATACATTAAGGGGCTTTCAACTTTTAATAAAATACACACTCCGAATATAACTGTATTACTCTCATGTTGGGATGAATTGAAACAAGCAAAAGGCACAGTTCCATCAAACTTGCTAAAAGAGAGATTACCTATGCTTTTTAATTTTTTGGAAAATAATTGGCAAAAAGATTCTCTCTCTATATTAGGCTTATCATCTACAGAAAAATCATTAAATGACGATCCAGATGATGAATACATTGATAAGACGCCAATCAAGTTTGGTTATTTAGTAAATAAATCTGGTGAGAGAACTAATGATCTAACCTTATCAATTGGAGAGTTTTTGGGTCATGAGTAAAATAAATATTCATCAAGCATTTTATGGTGAAGTGAACAATGCTCACTATCGAATTCATCAAACTATTGATGATCCAGAGCTTACTTCATTTCTGATCAGATTTACTGACCGGCCAGGAGCACTAACTCCTGGAGTTGAACTAAAACCCTATATTTCAGGGTCTTTATTTGGAGACTATTACATTTTTTCGAAAACTTTCCCAGACCCATTTGCCAAGAGATCAGGAATGGTAATTACTCATTGTTTGATTACTGAACTTGCCTCAGTTAAAGAAATCAATTTTCTCAATGACATTTTTAAACATTTTATATCTGTAGTTCCTGAAGTTAAGAACAGTTTAGCTCCATTAGTAATTGATTTGAAAAATTCTGATTTCACATACGTAAAAATGCAACCAATTTATCTCCAAAAAGCACTTTCAACATTTATTAAAGGTGACTTACCTATTCTCTTTTCAGGGCAACTTGATTCTTTTGTTACTGTTTTACAAAAGATATGGAATTTTCCAATAAAATCGTTCAGAGAAAAGATGAAATTTAGGGCAAGTTTCTCTCCTATTGATATAAGTGATGCCAATGATTTGACAATTGTAATGATTCAAAATGATTTTTTATCAAAACGGCATTCACATCATATAATCAGTGAGCAAGAACAAGAATTAATTGAAATAACTAAGAATTCAGAAGCGTTGTTTCTTGGCAATCAAAAGCAAAACCCTTTTTATATTTTTCTTGAATCCCTTGGTACTAACCTCAGCGAACATGATAGTTATGTAAAAGGCGAGTTGCTTTATACAGATTTTGTATCATTAAAAAATCTACAAGATACAAATGCACTTAGACAAGACCTTAGAATTCTTGCCAAATTATCTCCGAATAAGAATTCTGGTAAGAGCATAAAGTCAAAATTTATAGAAAAGCTGAAAGAATTTGTGATTTCCGGGGTAGAAATGAATGCCAAAGGTCTTAGAAATATACAATGGGGCAGCTTTGATCAAGGTGAAGAAATTGGTAAAACACTCGTTACAGGAATTATAGAAAACTCCCTAAACGACCCTACGTTTCAGTATACCGATCAATTAGCGGAGATTGCTCAACTTTCAGTTAATGAACCTCATAAAAACTGGTGGCATCTATCTATAGAAAAGGGTTTTAAAGTGAATGCAGCTAAGGATAATCCAGTTATCCAAAATTCTATTTGGAAGCTTTTGTTCTTATCCAAGGAATCTTTAGACAATATTTTATCATTCCTTGCTTCAGATAAATCTACAGAATCACTCCTAAGAAAATATTTACCAGTAAACATTAAACCCGAAAATGGGTATGAAATTTTACCAATACTTCAAAAAAGGAAATGGTATTTACTTCACGCTGAAATTCTTTTAAAAGTAAACACCCTTCCAAAAGCTATTGAAAAACAATTGGTTATTGAGAAGGATTTGACCTTCGCAGATTCAATAGGAACAAAATATCTGCTTAAGAAAACAGATGACCAAGAACTTCTAAAGATTACTATAGAGTTATGCAATGAGAAATTAATTACAAAACTAACTACTGTAATTTTAGAAAATGAAACTCTCCTTAAGGATATAGACTTAAAGGTTTCATGTTGGATAAATATTTGGACTCGCGTTCTTGAAGAAAAGCAAGATTTAAAGTATGGTATAAAAGGCAAAGAAAAATCAATAGTATATAGTATACTTGACCTTTCAATTGGTGGGGAGAAAATTAAAGATATCGTATTTAAACTAATAGCAAAAACTGAATATTCAGATATTTCAGGTTATAAGAATCGGAAGAACGCTTGGGAATTTATTCCAATTAATTCAAGAGACAAATTCATTGAATCCACATCGGAATCAGTTCTGCTTAATTTACTTCAGGATAAAATTGAAGCAAGTTCTATTGAATCAGTACCGAAAAATCATATTATTTCTACTCGTTTCATGAAACGGTTCTTGAGTCTTAATAAAAGCAACATTAAACATGTGCTAAAGGTTTTTGAAAGCTTTCCGAATCTTCGTGAAAGCTTTTTAAGCGGTTATATCAATAATTATCAATCACAAATTTCCAAAAATCAATCTGAGCGACTTGGTAATATTATTGTTAATAGAAATTTTACAACTTCAGCAAGGAATGTTTATGATAAATCTCAGTACTATAAGTCCTTTTCACTTGCATTCTTGATTTGTAAAAATCTTGTAAAACTGAGTTGGTGGGAATCTATTTTGGCTCCTCGTGTTCAAAAACCAACTTCAAATTATTACTACATGAAAGAATTTGAGAAAGTATCTGTAACTCCAATAGAATCGCTTCCTACCATTGTAATTTTAACAGCTATTCAAGAAGAGTACATGGCTGTCAAATCCTTCCTAAAAGAAGTAGTCGAAGCTGATCGTAATGATACAACTTATGAAGCTGGTATATTTAATTTAAATGATAAGGACATAGCTAAAATTATTATTCGTGAATGTGGAGCGAAAAATACAATTGCAGCACAAGAAACAGAAAGGGCTATAAGTAATTTTCAGCCAGCAGCAATATTTTTTGTTGGTATTGCAGGATCTAGAAAACCCAATGATTTTTCACTTGGCGATGTAATTTTCCCGGAGAAAATTTATTCTTATGAAGCTGGAAAATCTGAAAAGGAAATTTTTAATGCACGACCCGACTTAGCTGGAACTTCATTTGTTCTTTATGAAATAGCCAAAAAAGAAAGAAGAAAGAATGATTGGAAATCAATTATAAAAAATGATAGTTCATCCGTTGTTAAAGCAGATTTAGGCATAATAGCCTCTGGCGAAAAATTAGTTGAACACTATGAATCAGATATTGGAAGAATTTTAACTGAGTATTTCAATGATACGTCCGCTGTTGAAATGGAGGGATTTGGATTCGCAAAGGCAGCCACAAGACAAGGAAGAACCACAAGTCAAATGATGGTAGGTGTTGTTAGAGGAATCTCCGACATTATTGAGCAACCTAATAAAAAGAAAAAAGGAAAGAAAAGCGACATAAGCGATAGAAGACCAGAAAATGCCAAACAATTAGCCTCCGAAAATGCTGCTGCTTTTACTTACTGGCTAATATTTAAAGCATTTCCATTGCATTTTTAATTTTGCATACCCATCAACATCTTCTCCGGCGTAAATGACGCATGATAGTCTTCCGGCTCAAAATAGGGATTAAATTACTGCACAGCATCTAACAAAGTAAAGTAAGTCCCAATACGATACAACAATGGTGGCTCCCCAACCGCTTTCCATTTAAGTTTAAAGGTTGATAATCGTTTCTATTCTATAGAAGAAGCACCAAAAATACAAGCTTTAGTTAGAAACCGGAAGTAAATATCACTTAGTGCTAAGTAGCTCTGCGCTTGGTAAATTACCCTAATTGCCAATTATTAATTAGACATTAAGTAATACAGTATCACATTTTCCCAACCAAATTTTTTATAGCCTACATCAATTAAAAATCTTCAATTCAATTTGTAGAAGATATGCCCCCCTGTCAAATCTTATTTAAAGAGCTAACAGGCTTATCTCACTAAACACAGACCCAAACAAATCGTCGAGTTTTTGAAGTAGCCCCGTGCGCTTCAACTTTATTCATTAACAATTTAATTTATTTAATTATGGTAACCATATCAAGTTACAGATTAGCTACAAATCAAG
>ENA-ORXT01004871-ORXT01004871.1-marine-metagenome-genome-assembly--contig:-NODE-4871-length-13565-cov-3.647909_pt1 | contig 13565 bp, 8 predicted proteins | sample MGYA00237868_ERZ511482 | MGnify/ENA metagenome assembly ERZ511482 | reverse complement strand
AATAATCCTCCACTATGAGTTCTATATTTGGGGCATGGCAAATAAACAAAAAGCCAATAGCGCCTACTTCTGTCCAAGAAGCTGTCGAAAAAAAATTTTCGAGAAAATATGGTCAAAGGTTTTCATAAAGAAGGGGTGCTGTGGCAATTTTTGCAACAGTTGGTGCAGACGGTCCCGGTGTATATTTTGCGCCGTCCGAAAAACACGCCTATACCTGTTTTTGGAGATTTTGTGGAGGAAGTATTAAAAAAGACAAGCAAGCTAAAACAAGGGAGCGTCTGAATTTACAAAAAAAATAGAACGCGCGAAAAGGTGGGAAAAGGCTATTATTAAGAAGGGGAACAAAAGGTCAAAAATCGCAAAGTTGGTGCAGCCAGATAACGATGGTTCGTTCGACCCTGCCTGAGCAACAATGCAAATACGGGACAAGGGTTAAAATTAGAGGACGTAATCAGAGCCGCAGGCCGCAAGATAAAGTGACAAAAGCGAATGCATACAGCCCCCCCCCAAACGCCGCAGGGCTGTTAAGTTCTGTTTCACAAGGCCCAAAGTGTTAAATTTTCGTTGAAAAAAATGACGAAAAATTAACTAAAATGGTCTGTTTTGGCCTTTATCCTAGAATTTTGTTTCTGTTGTTTTAATTATAGAAAATAATCCAAAATATTATTTTGAATACGCTCTAAATTTTAACAGTATTAAGAATAAAATTCTTCGCTAAAAATTTGCCAAACAGAACTTAACAGCCCTGCCAAACGCCGGGAGCCGAAAACAAGAAGCGAAGGCAATGACCCGGATTAGACACCCTTGAAAAAAGGCACGTAATAAATTTTCTTATTTTTAAACCCTAATATATAATATGATGCAGAAAAAAAAAAGATGGAGCACCCCACTGGTATACCACATGCACGAAGGGTAAGCAGTACGGGGCGGCGGCAAGGCAGGTTCAAAGGCGGGCGTGAATTGGACAAAAGCAATGGGCTCCCCCAGGCCGTTGTTGGATAACGGGAAATAATACACGGAAGTGAAATCCGGAGCGTACAATTGGAGTCACAGCAAAGCCAGGGCATCACACCCCAAAGCCATGAAAAGTGTGACGGTATGGGCGGACGGCACAGTAGCAGGGTGGGACGCGTTCAATTAAGCAGCGACGGGGTGTAGCTAAGCCAAGCAGCAAGTCTATTAATGTAAGGCTATTCATCCCAATGCATCAAGAAGAAGCATTTTGCTCATAAAGCTGGGATGTTAGATAGCAGAAAAAGGGAGGAGGACCGATAGGACTTCCTCCATTATTCTGAGGCAAAGATACAAAAAACACAAAATAATTATAATCACCAATAATCCTCCACTATGAGTTCTATATTTGGGGCATGGCAAATAAACAAAAAGCCAATAGCGCCTACTTCTGTCCAACAAGCTATCGAAAAAACGGCTTGGTGGAATCCTGACCAACAAGGACATTACCACGAACAACATATTTTCTTAGCACATCAGTTATTAGCCACTAGCTCGCAGCAAGCGCAAGAGCTACAACCTTACCAAGATGCCCTTGCTCAATTATATATAGTCGCAGACGCTAGACTAGACAATCGGAAAGAGTTACAAGGTTTGTTGGGTATTAAGGATAATCAACTACCTGATGCGCAATTGATATTGGCGGCCTATAAACGCTATGGAAAAGATTGCGTACAGCACCTTATAGGTGCCTTTGCCTTTGCTATCTGGGATGAAAAAGAACAGCAACTATTTTGCGTTAGAGACCAAATGGGGGTGAAGCCTTTTAATTATTATTTCCAAAACCAGTTATTTGCTTTTGGGACCCAGAAAAAAAGTATTCTAGCTTTAGCTGATATTGATAAAACGGCGAATTGGCGCTATATCTTCAACCACCTATCTAGTATTGGCGTGCCGCCGAACACAACAGAGTACCAGCATTTACAAAAACTACCACCGGCGCACTACCTAATAGTCAATCAAGCTGGCATGCAGCTACAGCAATATTGGGAGCTAGATATACAGCAGACGACAACCTACCAAAAAGACGAAGACTACATTGCTCATTTTCGAGAACTCTTTCAACAAGCCATCGCAGACCGCTTAGTGGGTAATCAAGCCGTAGGGGCACATTTGAGTGGTGGCTTGGATTCTTCTGGTATCACTTCCTTTGCCGATGCCATTTGCAAAAAAAAGAACCAGCCTTTTCATGCTTTTGCTTATAGTGTGCCTATAGATTTCGTAACGGATAAACCAGAGCGGGTAGAAGAAAATTTGTTGGCTTTTGATGTAGTAGACTATTGCAGATTAGCTAATTTTCATAATGTTACGAATCCTATCGAACGGACGTTCCGAGAGGTCATAGAGCAAGAAACAATCGCTTGTGATGGCTATTCGCAGAGCAATAATGTGAATACCGAATATGAAATACAAGCGGCCGCTCAAGCACAAGGGGTAGGGGTGCTGCTGTCAGGTTTTCCTGGGGATGAATTGGTGACTTCCTTCTGCCGACCTTTTTATTTAGAATATTTGGAAAGAGGGCAGTTGGGTGCTTATTTTTTCAGTAAGGACAAAAGTCGGCATCAGTATAAAGAAAAAGCACAAGCATTAGTAGCGGCAAAGGCAGTCAATTGGTTTCCGAATTTATCCAAACAGATGGCGCAGTGGTATGTAGAGCGCAGAGCGAAAGGTCGCAAATATGTAGGGGCATACCCCATCCTCAATAAAGACTATTTTAGTGAAGACCCTGGGCGAGCAATGGTTTTGAAAAAAGAGATATATCCAATGAACCATGCCCAATTTCCAACGAGTTTAAAAGCGTATCAACGCAACCATGTCTGTCGTCCCCATACCACCAGAAGGATGGAATCAGAAACCTTGGGAGGATTGCGCTTTAAAGTGGAATATCGCTATCCGATGACAGATATTCGCTTATTGCAATATGTGCTATCGGTGCCCGTTGAGCAAAAAATCTCTTCGGATATGTCTAGAAGAATATATCGTCGCTCAATGGAAGGGTATTTACCAGATAGCATCCGATTGCGGGATGTAAAAAACAGAGGCAGCCTAAAGCCCATGAATATGTTACATCCCCCAAAAGCTCAAGAAGATTCAAAAGTGGGTCTATGGGAAACTATCAAAGACCACCAAGCTGCCCCTTATGTAAATATGGAATTTATGGACAAATATATTAGTAGTAAACGCTCTCCTTATGGCATGTACAACTGGTTTTTATTGGGGCAGTTGGGGGTGGAAGGAAAATTGGTGTTTTAGAAGGAGGGGATTTGATTTGTTTTTTTATGAAAAAACAAATCAAATCCCCTCCCTCTAAAGAACCTATATGTAGAACTAACAACAACTTATAATTCATGAAACAAGCCGCTGTTTTAATAGAACAGGCGCTAAAGGTCTATCTAGGCACAAAAGAGCTAGATGCTTTTAGAGCAGATTTACGAAAGGAAACAGTAGATTGGCCAGCCATTATACAAATTACCTATAAGCATAAATTGCAACCGATATTGCATAAAGTATTGAAAGAGGTACAAGAAGAAGCGATACCTATTCTTCCGCGACTCAAACGATATAGGATGCAACAAATGCGGCGTAGCTTATTTAAGCTAAAAGAGTTGCAACGAACGATAGCTACTTTTGACGCAGCAGGTATTACGATTACGCCTTACAAAGGAATGGCCTTTGCTCAATGCTTCTATGGGGATATTACTTTGCGTGCCTCGGTAGATATAGATATGGCGATTACTTTAGCGGATATCCCCGCTTCTTTTGCCCTTATGCGTGCATTAGGTTATGTGGAACATTCCAAAGAAAAAGAAGGGGCTTCTAGCGAAACGGAAGTATTAGAGAAAGCTAGAGCCTACCATATAGATTATTCTTGGGTGCTTTATGAAGGTGAAAAAATTATCTGTAATATAGAATTTCATTGGCAGCCTTCGCATCCCGTTTTACAAGTACCGCTCACTTTTGTAGACTTGCCTGTGGATGCCTATACAAATATACAGATAGGGGGGCAAGAAATATCCACTTTTACAAAGCCTTACCTAGCGCTATTTACCCTGATTCATCATGGATTGATTGATACCTGGGGGCAATATCGACACCTCTTAGATTTTGCGATGATCATGAAAGGTTTAACAAAGGAGGAGTTTATTATTTTTAAAAAGATGCTAGAAAAATATCAATTACAACAATGTTTTTACATGGGTTTGCATCTTGTAGAACAACTACTCGAATTGCCTGTGTCTGCTAGTGGTTACCAAGCTAATAAGCATCGAAAAATGGGTACGCAATTAATGGCTGCTTTGCACGATGATAGCCTTGCCGGTAAGTGGTCGGAGAATCCTCGCAAGCTTTTGTATCATTTGCGGATGCGGGATACGGTGGGGCAGCGGGTGCGGACGGGGGGGAGCTTGCTTTGGTTTAAAATGAAGTTTTCATGAGCCATAATTTAACAGACAAGCAGGAAGTCTCCTATTGGATATGGTTGCCACTATTATTTATTTTAGGGGTCTTAACCTTAATGGTGCCTCCTACGTGGATAAAAGACTGGGATAATTATCAGTTTATTATCTTCTCGGCAGTGCCTGTTTTATATTTTGGTCTTTCTTTGCTTGGCATTTTTAAAATGCCTATCAGAATAATTAAGTCCGATATTGCTTGGTTAGTATTTATAGGCATAGGGTTCTTATCTTATTTATGGGCTACGAATGGTTCCTTAATATGGTATCAAGCATTTGGTTGGTTGACGTTGTTTTTTTGGCTATTATTATTTCGTGCGATACCAACGCAGGAGAAAGGCAAAGACTATGTACAAGGTTTTTTTATAGTCTTATTTTTTGTGCTAACACTTCCTGTAATTTGGCATTTATTTGAGGGGCGAATAAATTGGAGGGGCGATTTTGGTTATCATCGAAATTATGTAGGAAGTTATCTATTGAGTATGTATCCTTTCCTATTATTTGCGTCATTTAAAACGCCATTATTTAGAATAACTCAAATACTCGGAACGATTATAATATTCTACATCCTTTCCCATACTAATAGCAGAGGAGCTATTATTGCATTGTGCGTTATTTGTTTTTATTATCTATGGAATACTAATTGGAATAACAAACTAAAGAAAAGTCTTTTGTTAGGAGGAGGAATAGGGATGCTAAGTATATTAGCTGTTGGCTTGTTGATGCCAAGTAGTTTTAGAGGTGTACAGTTGCTAAATGAATTTAATGGAGCTAACGAGTTAGACCGCTGGTACATGGTAAGAAATTCTATTTGGTTGTTTTTGGAGCATCCTTTAACAGGTATCGGTTTCGGAAATTGGAAGTTAGAAGCATACAAATACGGGGTTAGTGAATTTAGTGACCTGAATGCCCCTTCAAATTTTGCTCGCTATGGCAATCATAACTTATACAGCCAACATTTAGCGGAGTTAGGATTAATAGGCTTTCTTGCTTTTTTTGCTGCGATAGGAAGTGCATTGTGGTATGGATTACGATTTTCTAAGCACTTATCCAGTTTACAAAAAGCAGCCTATAGTTCTTTATTGATTTATTTAATCACTTCTTTTTTTTATCAGAGCCCCAATTTTTTTCAATATTATTTTAGTGGCTTACAATTATTAGCATTCATCAGTCTAGGGATACTAACTAGCAATGACTCTACCTACAATAAGACACTTGGTGGTTATGGAAAAATTATTTTGTGTTTGCTTTCAATAGCTTGTTTGACTTGGTTTGTTTATGCAAAAAAAACACATGATCTTTATTTAAAAGCTGCTGCAAAAGTATGGACAGACAAACAGAAAACAATTATCGAAATAGAGCACCTATATCATCCAGTTTTCAAAAGGACACATGGGACTAGTTTGTCATTGGATTACAAATTAGCATATCTCTACGCATCGCAAAGATCTTATGAGAAGACAATATTTTACTACGAGCATGCACTAGAAGTAGCTCCTTATGATGAAAATATTTTACTCGCTTACGGACGTTTTTTGTCGAATATCAAGAAAGAATTTTCCCAAGCAAAAGCAGTCGTTTTAAAAGCTTATGCCATACAAAAAAATAGTTACGCAACAAATTTACTATTAGCCCAAATCGCTTTTAAGGAAACTAATTATGAAGAAGCACGAGAATACCTTAAAGCCTTTGATAAATTGATAGAACGTATCTATAATAGTTCTTCTATTAGGAATAGAAATAAAGGCCAACTGCAGCGTTTAAAGCTAAAAGAATCGGATGCTTTAACAAACAAAGACAAATCTATCAATAATCTTTTAATCGTAAAACTTGATTCTTTAGCTGAAGCTGCCAATATCTTACAAAAAGAAGAACTTAGCAAGTACAAAGCAAATAACAAAACACAACGGAGCTACTTGCTGCAAGTAAATTTACTGCAAGCACAAATAGCCACTCATTATAAAGAATGGAAAGTGGCAAGTGATTATTGGGAAAAAGCGCTAGTTAATAGTGATAGACCTTCCTTTTGATGGTATTATAGTTTAATGAGTTGTTATGATGCGCTTAATGAAAAAGACCAAGTAATTCGAGTTGCAGCGCTTCTTCTCCAAACAAAGCCGTTACCAGATAGTATTTTACGCGATACAGCTACTATCTTACTAAAATATAAAGAAAGTGCTTTAGCTAAAATGGCTACTGATAGGGTAGCAAATAAGAAATAGATACAATATGACTATGAGTTTACAAAGAGACGATTTACCAACAACTGCAGGTTTATTGCAACAAATAAAGCTAGCTTTTGACGCCCAAAAATATCCACAAGTAATTGCTGAATCCCTTAAAGCAATAAATAATAATAAGGCAAATCAGTGGATTGTTCGATTTTTAATCCTTGCTTATCATAAAACTAATCAATGGGACTTAGCCGAACCTCATTGTAAATACCTTAAAAAAGAGTACCCCACATTTGAGCATACTAAGGCATTATTAGCAGAAACCTATCAATTTTCTGGACGAGCAGAACAAGCAATTCCTCTTTGGGAAGCAGCAATAGCTTTAAACGCTAAAATGATAACTTGGCAATTTAGGTTGGCACAATGCCATCACCAATTAAAACACCCTAGTATAACAATTAATCTACTAGAAAAATTATTGGATAAATCTGAAGTGCTACCAGAATGGATGGTGGTTAGTTCTTTGAATATTTTATTAAAATACAACCAAACTCAACTAATTGATTTACATTTAGGAAAAGTAGCTACTACGAATCCACAGCATTTTTATATACAGGCGAGCGTAAGTAAAATACAAGAAAAATGGGAAACGGCTGCGTCCTTCTTGAATAAGGCATTCCAATTAAATAAACGCCAATATCATTGGAAAATAGACCAAATTCAATGTTTAATAAAAGCAAAAAAACTCAAAACGGATTGGTTACCTTTAGTGGATGAATTATTGACATATAAGAAGTTACCAGTTACTATTTTAGCGAATATTGGTGACTTGCTCTTGCGACAAAAAGAATACACTAAACTCGATGTTGTTTTGGTCAACATAAACCCTGTACATTTTATATACTACGAACTAAAAGCTCGTCAGATGGCCAATCAAGCATTATGGGAGGAAGCCATCATTCACTGGCAAAAAGCATGTACATTAATTGAGTCCCCACCTGTTTGGTGGTATATCTCTATGATGAATTGTTATCGTCATCTAAACAAAAAGGAGGAAGTAGCCCATATAGCAGCGAGCCTCCTAGAAAAAAATCAACTAACTGATAAACAGTTAAGGCAACTATTTAACTTATTGCTACAAAACAAATTATATCTACTAGCTAAAGAACCAATTACTAAGGTAAAGGAGAAAGAAGAGGCGTTGAGTATGCAAGCAAATTTATGTTTTAAACTAGAACAATATGAAAAAGCACTCTTGATCACGCAAGAGTTATTAGCCAACAAAAATGTTGGTGAGTACATCCTTAAGAATAGCTATACACTTTATTTAGGAATTAAAATAATTCAGGAAGAATGGCAAGACGTTCAAGATAATGCTCAACAAGCCATTCAGCAATTTCCTGATTTCTTGCCCGCTTATCAGAGATTGTTATTTGTATTGGATAAAACAAACCAAAGAGAAAAATATGAATCTTTAATGAAAGAAATGTATGCTCGATTTCATGATACGCACCATCAGGTAATTTATCATTATAGTCGTTTTCTTGAGCTTCAAGGGGGGAAGCAAATATCTTTAGAACTATTGGAATCCGGAGCAGAAAAAGATAAACGTTTGCTTATTTACCTATTACAGAGACATCTGAGAGATGGAAATCTTATCTTGTTTTTGCAAACTTTCTCTTCTCATGAGTTCAGTGTCAAGGAGAAAATAAGGCTGTTAGAATATTTGGTAAGTACGTATATCAGATTAGGAGCATATAAAATTCTACCTAAGTTGATAGCGGAGATAATGGCTATTGATTCCACGAATTACCAAGAGAGAAGGTTACTTACAAGAGCAAAAATAAGCATTATACAGTTTTATGAAATTTTAAATTCGCCGGAAGTAAATATATCTGTTCTGTTAAGTGGAGATATGAGAACAGCTATGAAAATAGCTGTTAGAAATACCTTAGATACCCTTGAATCTAGAGAATTAGTACAAGATATGCTGAATACTTCTCTTATCAGAGAATCACCAACCAAGACAGTTATTATTAATCTATATCAAACTTATCTTAATAAGGAACAATATGCAGCAAAGGTTTGGTGGAATACCTACGAAAACCCTAGTCAAGCATTCGCTTTAGCAAACTATTTAAAAGAAAGAATTACTAAAAAAAACCCTACCTCTTTTATTAGATTAGGCGATGGGGAAGGCAATTATCTATCGTATCCTGCCTACTTTCAGAAGGAAAAAGAAGAAGACCAAAAAAAGATTCAATACATCTGGTGGAGAGCAGTAAAACTAGGAAAGGATGCTTACGCTAAGGAAGTAATTGAAAAATTCAATACAGCCGTTTTGGAAGCAGATATTTTGGGCGTAATTCCTGAACGGAGATTAGTAAATAGTCTAGGATGCTTACAAAACGGTCACTTAAATCATAGTTTTAGGGGGCTATTTGGGGTAATGCACAGCACGATGCATTTGCCTTTCAAAGCGAATGTACTCACTTCGTGTCATATACACACAGATTTTGAAATGTGGGATTGTTATCATTATTTGCTAAAAGATTTGGAAGAAATAAGTGTGATTAGCTGCCATGTAGGTATCAAGGAATATATCAAGGAACGGTTTGGTGTAAAAAAAGTACATCTCTACCAAGTACCTAGTGAACAGAAATATCAGCAATTATTCGATTATGAAAAGGAAGGAGAACATTTTCCTGCTATTTTTCAACAATTAGAACAAATTTTATCTAAAAAATCAAAAAGGCAAGTATTTTTAGTAGCGGCTGGATTTCTAAGTAAAATCTATTGCCATATTATCAAGCAACATGGAGGAATCGGTCTAGATATAGGCTCTGTTGCAGACCAATGGATGGGATATTGCACCAGAACGGAGTCAGAATTAGGACAGTATATCTACGGCGTTCGATTTAACAAGCAGATTGGCAGTGCTATTGACCTCCCATTGAAAGGGCAATGGGTTAAAACCAATCATTATTGTGATAGGCAATTACCAATAGAAAAGCAGCCAGAAATTCCAGCGAAAATTCCGTTTTTAGTAACGGGACATCCCAGAACAGGAACTAGCTATGTAAGTCGATTTTTCGCCTCCTTAGAATGCCCAATTGGACATGAGAGATTGGGGGCAAAAGGCATGTCTAGTTGGCTACACGCTGTGCATAATCTAAATACACCTTTATTTGGCAAGAACAATATTGGTAAGTATAATATCTCTAGATATGAATTAGCACCCGAACATTTGCTATTGCTTGTTAGAGACCCTAAAGCGGCAATTCCTTCTATCTTAGTAGAAAATAGAATCAATTTATCTTATAATTATCGGCGCTTTCATATACTCCATGAGCGAGGTATTGATTTGGATGATTACGATTGCTACCTAGAAAAAGCCATTGTTTCTTATATAGAATGGATAGCTATCATTGAAGCACAAAAACCTAATGCTATTCTTCGTCTAGAATATTTAGAGGAAGATGTGCTACGTTATTTTGAAGAAGAATCCATCTCCTATAACAAAGCGTATGATCTTAGTAAGATAATCAAACTTAATTCAACGAAACAAAAATATGGAATAGATAAGCCAGTAATCTCTAAACAAGCCTATTTAAATATTAATCCAGTTATCCTTAAAAAGCTATATGATTTTTGTGGTAAATATGGGTATGGGACAGATTTTTAGGGGCGCTTTACTCTAAGTAATTGCCCAGCATCCAGTACCTCCTCCCCTTCATTACAGCCCAAACCAAAATAGAAATACCCCTGATGGTATTCAAAAGAGCGAGCCATATTACGAGAATCAAAATGTAAGACTTCTGTCCAACAGTCAGCTTGCGAATCTGGGCTGTCAGCCGTATAGACAAATACCTGAAAGCTATCTTTACGAACTTTTTTATTGGCAAGTACATAAAGGGAGTTTTCAACTACTTTTATATCTTCTCCAACCGCATTTTCTGCTGGAAAATGGACCCGTTGTGCAGGAGCTAAAAGGGAATCTTTTATCATCAGTCCACAAGAATTATTATAAGCTTTATGGTAGATAGGTTTGTGACTGGAATAGGTTCTAAGTGTATAAAGCGTTTTGCCTTTATAGCTCGTATGCTCACTAACACGTAAGCTCGTTCTCAACTCCATGGTATCTCTGACCGTTTGAGCATTGGTATTAACGGGATAAAAATGGGCATGTTTGCTACGAAGACTGTCAGCTTGTAGTGCGGACCACCTCAGACTATCATCGGCTATTACAAAAAAAGAATTATCCTTAATAGGCAGTCGGGGATGATAAGCCAAAGTGAACATGGCATTGGGGATGATTAATTGACTATCCACTTCCATCATCCCAAAAAACCAGTTCCAATTTTTATTAAAAAGCGGAGCGACTTCAGAAAAGGTATTTGCTAATAGCGTATTGTCATAACTGCCTTGTAAATCGGTCATAGTGATAAGACCAGCGCAATCAGTTGCAGCAGAATTAGGACAACGGGTATTGCCAAGGAGGTAATATTTGCCTTTATGAAAATATATATCTCTGACATGCGCCATTTTGTGTTTTAAGCTAATATGCGCACAAGTATTGCCAACCACATAAGTAAATTTAGAATTATCACCATAGGTAGGGTCTGAATTGGGTACAAACAAGGTGTCATTCCATACCCTAAATCTTTCGATTGCCTCGGTAGCTATCTCGCAATAACTGGTCAGTTTATCTATAGCTGGGTCATAAGCCCATAAGGTCGTCGGGCCTGTATTGCTCGTAGTGCTACCATAGCCTAAATAAATTTTATCTTCAAAAACTTGAAGATCCCAGATATTGCGTGCTTTGCCTTTGATGCCTGCTGCCTTGGGTATATTGCCTAAGTTTTGTACGCTGCCAGTTGATTCCTTGTAAGGGGAAGTACATAGCCACATCGAAAAAAATAATAGGAATAAGCTGTTCAATTTCATACAGCTAGATTACGAAAAAAATCCATTTTCTGCCTATAGCGTTAACTAATTTTTTTAAAAAATATTGAATAAGTAGGTGGACAAAATTGCTTGATGGCTTGATTGTTTGATGGTTGCATATATAACGTTGACAACCAACAATCTAACAATCAAGCCATCAAGCAATTTTGTCCACCTACTTACTATTTATTCATTTTCTTCATTAGTCAAGAAATGCTTCATTCAGTATTAATCTACTAATCCATGTTTCAAAACAAATTATCCCCCATCTATCGCCACTTACTGCCAACCAATGTTTTAAACATTGAATTGCCAGAAGAACGCTTTGCCGATTGCGATAATTGCCACCATTGCCAAAGCGATAAGAATTTTCGCTACGAGACGAAATGTTGCGACTATCACCCAAAATTGCCCAACTATATCGTAGGTGCCATATTGAATGATGAAAGCCCCGAATTAGCGGAAGGCAAACGGCGCATCCTCGAAAAAATAGCTCATCGAAAAGGGGTAACGCCTTATGGTATAATAGCCCCAATGGACTATCATAAAAAATTCCAAGCGAACCGACAAAATAAGAAGGAGGCGGCACTACAAGCAGAAATGACCGCCCTTAAATGTCCTTATTTAGACGGAGGGAGATGCAGTATTTATAAATACCGTAGTGATATTTGTCCTGTTTTTTACTGCATGTCCAGTAGTGGAACAAAGGGTAGCCGTTTTTGGAATACAGCCCACCAATACATGATAGCGGTAGAACGAAAATTGACGCTTTATGCGATGCAGCAGCAGGGCTATCCGCTGCTAAAACTACAGCTAGGCGGAATTGGTCCAAATACCTTTAAATTAGAATCCGATAAGGAGGAAGTCAAACCCAAAGTTTACACCAATATCTGGAAGGAGTGGGAAGGTAAAGAAATCGAATTCTATACCCAATGTTTTAAGACCGTACTAGAAATGAACGCTGTGCAAGTTAGCGAATTACTAGGGATAGAAGAAAATTTGAAAGGGCAACAAATGGCGGAATTGGCTACTAAGATGGCCTTAATTGATATTCCCGATTTTCTTCAATTGGATAAAAGTCACCCCTTGGTGGCAGCCATGCAACACAAAGAAAAGGTGCAATTATCTGATGGGAAAACGATTCAGATTCCGCAAATTCAGCGGATGTTATTGAAATCTTTTAATGGTCGAACGAGTACCCTTTCCATTGTACAAAAAGGAAATTTAGTAAAGAAAAATCTATCTCATTTGCTGGTTCCTTTGATGAAGGAAGGGGTTTTGAAAAAGTGTTAGCTAGCTTTTCCATAGCATCGTCCAATGGTTTTAGGCAAAGCGCACCCATTAATGGGGACAACGGACAGCCTAGAGAAATACCTTTTTGGACGCTGCGATAGATGCCGTCATCAGCTACTTATACTACCCAAAAGACTTTAAATGGGACAATATTAGATGATATCCTACTTCACAGAATATGCTCTTTTCATTTGCTAAAAACAGAATTTATAAGGCTCCATATTAGGATAAGACAAAAATAATATATAGATTTGTTTTGTTTAAATATTTGACGCTAGTCAGATTTACAAAATAGGCTGTATTTTTGCATCAAGTACAAGCCAGAAAGGAAAAAACAATCGTTTTTGCAATGGAGAAATAAGCACTATAAGACAAGCATGAAATAATAGGCCGATATACCGGTTCCACAGAACTCCTACTGTTCATTACACCACACCGATTTTAAGTAAACAAATAGCACCCACTGGAATATTTGGTGTATCAAAGCCACTCTGAAATTCGTTGCGATAGGTTTCGCACATACGGCCCGCGAATCTGAAGATAGTAAAGCGACAGATCCAACGCGAAGCAAATGGTACAAAAACAAAGGAACGAGACGAGATGGCTAGCGAACCCGGTGTCGAACGCCTTCATCGTCGAGACCGCACGCGGGCTGCCCGATGCGCTCGAGGCGGGCGATCTCGCCTCG
>ENA-ORXT01004868-ORXT01004868.1-marine-metagenome-genome-assembly--contig:-NODE-4868-length-13570-cov-3.023494_pt1 | contig 13570 bp, 13 predicted proteins | sample MGYA00237868_ERZ511482 | MGnify/ENA metagenome assembly ERZ511482 | reverse complement strand
CAGGCCTACAAAACTTAGTAGTCAAGGCAGATGATGTAATACCACCTATAGATTCAAACGTGCTAGGAAGTGACATAACCCTCTGCACTGGAACCACGCTAGACCTAAGACCGAGAGATGGCAACATAGTCTGCCGATGGAATGACGGTACCGAAGTGCCTAGCATGCAGATCACGGAGCCAGGTACCTACTGGGTGCAGGTCAATCAAAACAATGAGTGTGTAGTATTCGATACGATCACAGTAAGCTTTCAGGATAATCCAGCCCCAGAGCTAGGGCAAGACACTAGTATCTGTGAGGGAGCATCAGTAGTGCTTGATGCAGGGCTGACAGGAGTAGACCTGACATGGCAAGATAATAGCACAGCTGATCAGCTCAACATAGACGAAGAAGGTACATACTGGGTAGAAGCGGGTGTCAATAACTGCGTTGTAAGAGATAGCATCACAGTTTCCTATCTCTCATCCATCATCGACTTGGGCATGGATACGGTCATCTGTGAAAGCACTACACACACCTTAGAGATAGACCTTCCTGGAGCAAGCTATACCTGGCAAGATAACAGCATGGCATCCAGTTTTGAGGTAAGTACAGCTGGCGAATACAGTGTGACAGTCGATCTAGATAATTGTATATACAGAGATACCATAGCTATCGACACCAGAGTAAAACCTGTCATAAATCTAGGGCAGTTTAGTATCGATGTATCAGCCTTTAGCGGTGATCTGATGTGGCAAGATGGCTCGATTGTCCCTGTGCAGATAGTGGACCAGCCAGGCGAGTATTGGGTAGAGCTGACTAGAGATGGCTGCATTGCAAGAGACAGCATAACAATCACAAAGCAAACGGACAACTGCAATTGCGCAGCTTACATCCCTACACTTTCTCAACAGACGCTGTGCCAGCAAATAAAATATTCAATCCATTCTTCAGCTGCCCTGTCAGCTCTTACCGACTCAGCATCTACAACCGATGGGGCGAGGAAATATTCATAAGCACCGACACGACGGAAACTTGGGATGGCACATTTAAAGCAAGAGAAATGCCGCAGGGGGTCTATAGCTTTTTAATAAGCTATCAATTTGAAAGCGAAAGTACGACAACCAAAGAATCAGGAACTATAAGTTTGATCAGGTAGGTAATTGCTAGTTTCTATATGTGCGTTATAAAGGAGTAATAGAAAACTGAGTATGAGGTTTCCCCGATGGGCGAGGTTTGTAACCTCGTCTAAAGTATGATTGTACCACATATGCAACATATTTGCTTATCTTAATTATCAAATGGGTGGATACAAAATTATCAATCAAGACGGATTACATTTTATAACATGTACAGTAGTTGGTTGGGTAGATGTTTTTACGCGTAAGATATACAGGGATATAATTATAGAAAGTTTAGCCTATTGCATTTCTAATAAAGGCTTGATAGTACATGGGTATGTTATTATGAGTAATCACATACATTTAATCGTTCGAGCAAACGAAGGATTCAAAATATCAGATATATTAAGAGATTTCAAAAAGTATACATCAAAGGAGATCTTAAAATTAATTATAGGATCTAATGTAGAGAGTCGTCAAGAATGGATGCTGCGATTGTTCAAGTATTTTGCTAAGTACAATAAAAACAACACGCATTATCAGCTTTGGAAAAGAGACAATAAACCAATAGAACTAGCGACACCGAAATGGATAAATCAGAAATTAGATTACATCCACAATAATCCAGTTAATGCAGGTTTAGTAAATGCACCTGAAGATTATGTGTACAGTAGTGCATCAAATTACTACAAAGGGGAAGGAATTTTGAAAGTAGAGTTATTTGACATCCACGTAGATATCGGATACATAGATACTTGACTAAAAACGTTATTAACATAGTCATACCGAGGTTACAAACCTCGGCGATCGGGGAAGGATTTTTCTATAGAGAGCATTGGTGCGCTGCACCTAAAAAAAATACATACAATCTTCATTTCCAAGTAGGCTCGATGCTTGGTAAAGAAACTTGAACCTGCCTGGTGGCAGGTAGGTTTGCTCTCTACACATTAGCCCCGCGCTCAGTCAGTGGGCTCACACCAAATCTTTTCCTATATAATTTTGAGAAGTGTCCATGATTGACATAACCTACTTTATTGCAAATTTCTCCGAGCGGTAATCTTGTGCTTATAATCAAGTGACGAGCTTTGTCAAGTCGTAAGTTTATTACAAATTGTCTGATCGTTGTATCAAATAAATATTTGAATCCAATTTTCAATTGGTTGTAATTTATGCCTACTTGCTTTGATAAGTTTTTAATGGTAGGAGGGTTAGAATAATTTTGCTCTAGAATGTTCTTTGCATTTTGAATACAACCTAGCTTATAATCACATGACATAAATGAAGGTGTGCTAGTAAGAGGTGCATGCAAGAATTCTAAATAAGCATGACTCAATTCTAACATCTTTCCTTCAACTAGTAATGCATTGTTGTTGCCTGTTGCAGGGATAGAAAGTATATCATTAGTTATTTTCTTAATGCTTGAGCTATTAGGCATTCTTTTTCGTTTCTCTTCTAGAACCTCTTTGTTAATACTTAGTAATTCTTTTTTTAGAAAAACATGACAGGACTTCTCTTTCTTATTTTCAGGATTGAGGTGCAACTCTTTTTCCTCAATAATGGATGAGATCCTTCCTAGATTATTGATCCTAAAATCAATATATTTTTTGTCCAATTCTTCTTGATTAATTTTTAGCAGAATATTAAGACCTACCTCATAATCTGTCCTATAGAAGTGTAGATCGTTTTTAATGAAGATCTGTGAACTGGTTTTGACCTGAGGATGATCAAAAGTTAGTTCGAGGCCATTCCATAATTGATGTTTTGTATTACCAATTTCTACGAGGCTTTTAGAGTAGCCCATCGGATCGGTAGTGTTTATTTGGTAAGTTGTGTTTGCCATATTTAATGCCTTTTCGATTGAAAGATGTGCGTTTAGAAGCGCTTGAGTAATATAATTAAAAAATTATCTTTAGTCTGAACAGAATTTGAGTTAACCTAAATTTAAGGCACAATGCAAATAAATAGATTTAGTCAATTATTGGTTTTGGTGGTCATAGCTATCCTACCGTTTAGTTGTTCAGTTAGTCAGAATGTTTCAAGTCGAAAAGTTGTTCCTAGTTCAAGTTCAAAGGTGGTACCTACTTCTAAAATCACTGATACACCTACATCTATAATTGGGTTTAACCATATAGGTCTTTCTGTTCAAGATCTTGATAGAGTGCTTTCCTTTTATATGAATGCGACAGGGTTTGATTTAGTAAAACGAGAGCGGGTAAGGCAAAGTAAAATTGTAGAGGCATTATTTGGTGTGCAAGATCTAAGCTATGAAACAGCAACACTTAAAGGGCCTAATATGCTATTAGAACTTACACAATATTCCAATCAACAAAATGCAACTATCAGCAAGATGCCACCGCAGGGGCCAGGGATGACCCATACTTGTTACCAGTCCCCAGATTGGGATTCGGGCTATGAAAAGTTTAAAGCTATTGGTGCAGATGTATTGAGTAGAGGAGATCAGCCAATTGATCTAGGAGGTTATGGTGTTACTTATGCTTATGCTTATGATCCTGAAGGCAACATGTTTGAATTAGAGCAAGTGGCTCAGCATAGGATCCCCATTGATAGTTTATGGGTGGAGGATAATCCTATGTGGATGACTCAAGTAGCCCTGATCAGTCCTGATCTAGATAAGCTAGATGATTATTACGAGATGGTATTGGCTATCCCGCCCGCTAGGGAAGGTAAATATGAGAATCACCCAAGGTTAAATGATGTTATTGATGTGGATAGTTCTATCATCCACGCTACTTGGTTTCCCATGGATGGGCTTGGTAAAATGCTAGAGCTTATGCAGTACGATAATCCAATGACAGCTAAGCCGACTAGTAAAAAACATCCAACGGATCTAGGCTATTCTTTTTCGATAGAAGTAGGAGACATTAAACAAGAGTACACTCGTTTGAAAAAGTTAGGTGTACAATTTTTAAGTGAGCCACATATCTTAGGTGAGTTCTGGATGGTATTCGCAAATGATATTGATGGTAATGTGTTCTCTTTGCGGCAAGCTACTAGTCTTAATTCTAATTACGCTACTAAGAATGTGTTGAAGCTTGATAGACAGTAGATTTAAATCAGTGAGACTTTAATAGTACTCGAAAACAAAATTTGAAATGAAAAATAATCTAAAAGCACTTTTCCTAGGATTTAGTTTCTTAGCACTGATCAGTTCTTGTAAAACTAACACAGTTGCACTTTCTAATGCCAAGGCAATAACACCTCAAGTAATAGGTGGTATATCACCAGATTCTTTAATCGCAGCTACAGAGCGTTTACACAAACATGTAGATGATGGGAAACTTCCTGGTACGTTTGTAAGGATAATTAAAGATAGTAAAGTAGTCTACAATGACGAATATGGTCTAATCGATATTGCCAGTAACAAACCGATTCAAGAAAACTCCTTGTATCGTATTTTCTCTATGACAAAGCCAATTACAGCTGTAGCTCTCATGACACTTTACGATCAAGGTAAGTTAGACTTAGACGATAAGGTTTCTAAATTCATACCTGAGTTTTCGCAAACGACTGTTTACAAACAGGCAGATGGCAAACACTCAACAGAGCCACAAAAAAATGAAATGACCATTCGGCATTTATTAACTCATACTTCAGGAATACCTTACGGATGGGAACAGAGCTATACAGATTCCATTTATGCAGTAAGGCAGCACATGGCTCAAGATTGGACTATAGGAGACATGGCAAAAGATCTGTCTACCATACCACTGAAATACCAGCCAGGAACAAAATATAACTATGGTCTAGGGGTAGATATAGCTGGTTATATAGTCGAGGTGATTTCTGGCAAAACTTTGGATGGTTATTTTAAATCAGCCATTTTTGACCCTTTACAAATGGATGATACAGCATTTTACCTATCCGAAGAAAAAAAGGATAGGATGGCGGCACTCTATACACATGATGATAATGGCCAACTTATCTTAAATGATAATCAACTTACACCTGGTATTAATTCTCCACCAAAATTATTATTAGGTGGAGCAGGCCTGATATCAACACTGACCGATTATGAAAGATTCTGTCGGATGCTTCTGAATAAAGGAGAATTGAATGGTAAACGTATCTTAACTGAAAAAGCAGCGCAAATGATAATGACCGATCAATTCCCGCCTGAAGTTCAATTCATGCCAGGCAGCGGTCATGGACTCTCAGGTATGGTAAAATTAAGTAGTGGTGAATATGCTTGGGGTGGTGCAGCAGCCACAAACTTTTGGATAGATCCTACAAACAATATGATCGTTATCTGTTATACTCAATTGATGATGGCGGAAACTGATTATGCCACTGAATTTAAAACTACGATTGATCGGTCTTTGATCGACTGAAAATTTGAATAATGAATAGGAAGAAAAGTGGAATAATAATATTACTTACAGTCTTGGGCATAGCCTTATTGGGTAGCTGTTCACAAAACGAAAAAGAAACAATTATCCCAAAAGTTGATCCAGTTCTAGAGGCAGCAAGAGTTGCTGGTGGACAATTATACGACAACAAATGTGCTGGTTGCCATAGAGGATTTATAGCAGATGCACCACGAATGGCATCCTTGCAAATGTTGTCTCACGAAGGCATCGTCACAGCTTTAAAAACAGGTGTCATGAAGGCCATAGGTTCTGCGCTATCCGACGACCAACATAGTCAAATTGCCACCTATATTACTTCTAGTAGAGAAGCTGTATCTGACGTAGTCTTAGGTAGGTGCGCATCTGCAGATGGGCATGATCTAAGCAAGACTGCGACCAGCGTGGTAGACTGGGGGATGGGATTGCACAATCATCGATTTTTAAATAATAGAACTATTAATGCAAGCAACGTCGATCAACTAAAATTGAGTTGGGTATTTGCATTCCCATATGCTTCGAGAGCAAGAGTTCAACCGACGATTGTTGGTAAAACATTGTTTACAGCAGGGCAAGATGGTACCGTCTATGCGCTAGATCGATCGACAGGTTGTATACTTTGGACATTTAAAGCTGATGCAGAAATCAGAAGTGCGATAACCTTAGGCTTTGATGAAAACGAAAAAGTGAATAGACTTTACTTTAGTGATTTTGAAGCAAGAGTGTATGCAGTAGACCTAAGCACTCGTAAATTACTTTGGAAGATAAAAGTAGATGATCATCATGCAGCAACCATTACAGGATCATTAAGTATTTACAATGATAGAGTGTATGTTCCTATCTCTTCCTTAGAAATTGTTTCTGCTATTGATATAAAATACGAGTGTTGTACTTTTCGAGGAGCGGTAGCTGCATTGGATGCAGACAATGGTGAGATGATCTGGAAAACGCTGACCATAGATGAAACTCCGAAAGTAGCTGGGAAAAACAAAATCGGGGTGAATATCATAGCGCCCTCGGGTGCGCCTGTTTGGGGGAGACCTACGATCGATACCGCAAGACAAGTACTATATGTAGGGACAGGTGAAAATTATGCTAGACCAACGACTGATCGAAGCGATGCGATCATAGCTATTTCACTAGATGATGGCAGTATTCAATGGACATACCAAGCAATTCCTAAAGATGCTTGGAATGGTGCTTGCTCGATTCCCAATCATCCAAACTGTCCAGACAACACAGGTCCTGATGCAGATTTTGGCGCACCTCCGATGCTAGTAAAGCACGGAGATAAAGAACTGCTCATCGCTGGACAAAAATCAGGAATGGTACATGCCCTTGACCCAGATAACAATGGAGCAGTTGTTTGGAAACAACTTATTGGTCGAGGTGGTATAATGGGAGGGATACACTGGGGTATGGCTACCGACGGAACAACTTTATACATTCCTATCAATGATCAAGGTACCTACACCATAAACGAAGAGAAAGAACCTGCACCAGGTATACACGCCATCCAGATCTCTGACGGATCATCTATATGGTCGACAATAGAAAAAGACCGTTGCGAAGAAGTTCCTTGGTCTTGCGGCCCAGGCATAACAGCTGCAATAACTGCAACGCCAGAAGTAATCTATTCAGGCGCTTTAGATGGTATGCTAAAAGCCTATGATGCCAAATCAGGAAAAGAACTATGGGCCTATGATACCAATAAAACTTTCAAATCTGTAAACGGAGCATCTGCTTATGGAGGTTCTATAGATTCTGATGGTCCTGTCATTGTCGACAACCAAATGTTTACTACTTCGGGATATGCAAAATTTAATGAGAAGGGTGGGAACGTATTGTTAGCATTTGAACTAGGTAAGAAGTAATTAAAGAGTAATAAAATAACAAGTATGGAATTTTTTAATTTGAAAGAGAAGGTAGCTATTATCACAGGTGGTAATGGCGGAATAGGATTAGCATATGCCAAAGGTCTGGTGAAGGCTGGAGCAAAAGTTGCCATTTGGGGCAGGAATGAAAGTAAGAACTTGAAAGCTATTGAGGAGTTGCAAAAGTTGGGCGGAGACGTCGCTGTTTTTGCAGCCGATGTAACTGATATTGATCAAGTGCAAAGTGCATTTGATGCTACCATAGCCAAGTTCGGTAAAGTAGATATCTGCTTTGCAAATGCAGGTAGTGCTGGCCCTACCAAAAGTCTGCATAAACTACCTGATGAAGCTTGGAATAAACTGCTGGATATAAATCTTAATAGTGTGGTTTATACTTATAGGTTAGTTATCAAGCATTTATTGGAAAGGGAAGCTCCTGGGAAATTGATCGTAACCTCTTCTATTGCTGCCTTGGTAGGAAGTGGATACGCCGCAGGTTATTCTGCAACTAAAGCTGCGGTATTAGGTCTTACTCGTTCTCTTGCAGTAGAGCTTGGTAAAAAAGGTATTCAAGTCAATGCGATTTTACCAGGCTTTGTAGGAACTGAAATGACTGATAATGCTCCTGATGTTTTTTTGGATGGGGTTAAGCGAAGGAGCTGTTCTGGGAAGCTAGGCACTGTGGATCAGATGGAAGGCGTTGCTGTATTTTTGGCATCGGCTAGTAGTGATTTTATTACTGGGCAGAATATTGTAATGGATGGCGGGCATATGGTTTACCCGTATTAAATTGATAATTGATAATTGATAATTGATAATTGATAATTGATAATTGGTGATTGAGTAATTATATTAATACCTAGCTTTCTTTTCATGTCTACGCAAGGAGATATCTCCAAAGATATAACCAATCAGTTTTTCATTTGAAGTTCTATGATCAATTATAAGTGGTATTCTCAACTCTTGAGATTCCTCCTTCCAGCTTTAGGCTGACAGGCTTTTCATCAGTCGGAATGAAAAAAATAGGAATAATAGATTGTTTACTCACTGACTCTGATGTTAAATATTTTGATTTGAAAAAAGAATATTGAGACTAAAAACTATCCTGTAAAAAATGAACTGGAAATACCTAAGACGAGCACTACTCTTAATTACTGTCATTGCAATAGCAATTCCAGCTTACCGATATTTCGGCTCTATAGACTGGTCTAGGAAACACACCGCAAGAATAGCTGCGCTTCCAGAATTAACAAAAGATGACAACACAGGAGAATTTAGAATCCAAGTTGGAGAATTTGAATATCTAGTACGTGCAGCTGGACTTCAAAATGACGGGCCAGCGCTAATACTATTACACGGTTTTCCAGAGTCATCGATTATGTGGGATGGCTTATTAGAACAAGCAGCTGTATCAGGTTATCGTGTTGTAGCATATGATCAACGAGGATATAGTCCAGGAGCTCGCCCTAGCGGCTCTTCTAACTACCACATTGAACTTTTAACCAAAGATGTAATAGCAGTTGCTGATAAAATGGGATTCGATAATTTCCATTTGGTGGGGCATGACTGGGGAGCGGTAGTGAGTTGGAAGGTAGCTATGGATTTCCCAAATCGATTGCTTAGTTTATCTGCATTATCAATTCCTCATATCGGTGTATTTTTTGATGCGGTTGTTAACCATCCAGAACAGCAAAAGAGAAGCGGTTACTTTAAAAGATTACAAACACCGATTTTGCCTGAGTATAAATTTGTAGCAAATGATCAAGCATTCTACAAGCAAATGATGGGTAATAATCCTGAGAAATATGTAGATGAATATGTGGCTTTGTTTGCAGAGAGGGGAGCAGCTACTGCTGCACTAAATTGGTATAGAGCAATGGATGTTGATGAAATGGCAAGTGATAGCAGTTTTAAGAAAACTATAGAATGCCCGACCTTATTTATTTGGGGAACTGAAGATGGTGTTATTGCTCCTGCAATTATTCCTGATCAAAAGGAATATATCAATGCGCATTACAAAGAAGTGTCACTGGAGACTGGTCATGGTTTGATCCAGTCGAAACCTGACACGGTGATCAGTGAGTTGTTGGCTCATTTTAGGTTTTAAGAAGATTGCATAACTTCTTTCCTACTTTACATTTTTCATAATTTCCTTTTCTTGTTAGCGAAGTAGTTTATTTTTGACACACCTTTCAAATTAAATGAGAAAATACTTCTATACGTTACTAGCCGTTTCCCTTGCACTGACTTGTCAAAATGAAAAAGTTAATCCAGACCTGACGAATAAGGAAACGCCAACGCACTATGTAGACCCATTTATAGGTACAGGATTTCATGGTCATACATTCCCTGGCCCGACTCTACCTTTTGGAATGGTGCAATTAAGTCCAGATACTCGTTTGCCAGGCTGGGATGCATCTAGTGGTTACCACTATTCAGATTCTACTATCTATGGTTTTTCTCATACTCATCTGAGCGGCACGGGGATTGGTGATATGGGGGATATTTTGTTTTTGCCATTTACGGGTATGGTAGAAGATACTTTGATCGGAACATTTAAGAAGGAATCTGAAATGGCTAGCGTGGGATATTATCAGGTAACCTTGGATAATTATCAGGTTAAAGCTGAGTTGATAGCAACTACTAGGACAGGGATGCACCGTTATAACTTTCCTCAGGATGAAATCCCTAAATTATTGATCGATCTAGGGCATGTGCTACAAGCTAACTGGGGACATAAAAGCCTAGTAGGAGAATTAGAAATAATTGACAATCAAACCATCAAAGGGAAAAGAGTTTCCTCTGGATGGGCAAATGATCATCCTGTTTATTTCTATGCGAAGTTTTCTCAATCTTTTGAAATAATTCAAGCCAAGGATCGTCAACAAATGATTGAAGCGCAGCGACTGACTGGAAAAGAATTAAAGGTATGGTTGCAATTTCCAGAATTGGATGGTCAAGAGTTATTGATAAAAACTGGTATTTCTGTGGTCAGTGAATTGGGAGCAAAAGAAAATTTAGCCATAGAAAACCCGAACTGGGATTTTGACGCTACCCGACAAAAAGCCACAGAAGCATGGGATAAAGCTTTATCAAAGATTAATATTAAAACACCGAATGAAAGAATAAAAAAGAATTTCTATACAGCGCTTTACCATAGCATGGTAGCGCCTATGACAGCGCAAGATGTCAATGGACAATATCGGGGAATGGATAAGGAGATATACGAGTCAACCGATGATTATAAAAATTATACGGTCTTCTCTATGTGGGATACTTTTAGGGCATTACACCCATTGATGTCTATCCTCGACCGACAACGCACCAATGATTGGATCAATAATCTACTAGGAAAATATCAAGAAGGAGGCGTATTACCTAAATGGCCTTTGGCCAGTAATTATACAGGTACAATGTTGGGCTATCCTGCGGTAGCTTTGATTGCCGATGCTTTATCTAAAGGGATTAATGATTTTGATGTCGATCTGGCTTTGGAAGCAGCAATAGTCAGCTCTAATTATGATCCTGAAATTATAGAACGATTATCTGAGCCTAGAGCCACGCGACTATTACCGAAACATTTAGACTATATCGAGAAATTAGGATTTATCCCAGCCGATTCTTATTGGTCTATCAGTTTCTTATGGTTTAGAATGTGCTTATTATGATTGGTGTATTGCCCAAATTGCTGGATATGCGGGCGACAAAGTAATAGAGCTTCGTTACCTAAAGAGGAGTAAATTATATCAAAATTATTTTGATGCCGAGATTGGTTTTATGCGTGGGAAGTTTGCAAATGGGGAATGGCGAGAACCTTTGGATCCTTATTACTCTGACCATGAACAAAGTGAATTTTTGGAGGGTAACTCTTGGCAGTGGATGTGGTTTGTGCCTCACGATATTAATGGATATATTGAAATGATGGGTGGTTAACAAGATTTTGCTGCCAAGTTAGATGATCTGTTTGCAGCGGATTCCACCATGTCAGGAGAAAATGCTTCAGCGGATATTACAGGACTGACCGATCAATATGCGCACGGCAATGAGCCTAGTCACCATGTAACGCATTTATATAATTACGTAGGACAACCTCAGAAAGCACAAGAAAAAGTGGATGAGGTTTTACAAACATTTTATACTCCAACTCCAGAAGGAATCATAGGGAATGAAGACTGTGGTGCTATGTCTGCTTGGTATGTTTTAAATGCTTTGGGTTTCTATCAAGTTTGTCCTGGGAAACCCACCTATTCTTTAGGGCGGCCATTGATCGATGAAGCTATTATTCACCTCGAAAATGGACAGACTTTTAAGATCATCGTGGAAAATAATAGTTTAGATAATAAACATGTCGAGGAGGTTCGATTAAATGAAAAAGTGTTAGAGGATCCTTTTTTTGAGCATTCAGAGATCCAGAGTGGGGGAGTTCTGAAGTTTAGGATGGAGTAATATCTTGAAAAATAATTTTTTTTTTTTCATTTCGACCTAGCCAAAGGCTGGCAAGCATTGCGGAGACCTGCCCGCTGTTAGGCTGGAATCTCCAGAGAATTAAAGCTGAATCTCAATTATATGCAGAGTAAGGATTGATAATTATAACCGAATTAACAATCCGTTTGAAATACTGAAGAATCCTGTCTGCCAGCAAGCTTACTTAAACAAACTTAGGCTGGCGCTTCTCTAAAAACGCTAAAACACCTTCTTGTCCATTTACGGATCCTGCATGATGAGCAATGGCTCGACCTTCTACTTCCATTTGGGTTTCTAGACCGTTATCAAAAGTGCAAAGCAATAATTTTTTGACTGTAGCAAATGAATCTGTTGAGCCACTAGCCAGTTTTTTAGCTAATATAAGTGCCGTAGATTGTAATTCATCGTCTGGGACAATTTAATTGATCAAACTCCATGATTCCGCTTCTTGCGCAGTCAATCGTTATTTAGTCAACATTAGATCCATAGTTTTTCTTACACCAATTAATCTAGGTAAATAATAAGTTGAACTACCATCAGGACTTAATCCAGCTGCTGTATATGCCATGGTAAATTTTGCAGATTCTGCTGCGATTACAATATCACCCGTGATTGCCATGCTGAAACCTCCACCCGCTGCCATTCCGTTCACTGCTACAATAAATGGTTTTGGCATTCTCGCAAAAGAAGAAATGGCTCTATGCATATTATCAGCCATGCCTTTTATTTGAGTAGCTGCTTTACTTGGTTCACCACCAATGGTTTTTAAATCTCCTCCAGCGCAGAATAGTTTACCATTAGCAGTTAAGATCACACAGTGAATTTCATCATCACTATCACAGATCAATGCAGCATCTGCCAATTCTCTCGCTAAAGTTGGATTGATTCCATTTGCAGCGTTAGGTCTATTTAGTGTAACTGTGGCAATGTTATCTGTTTTGGACAGGATGAGAGTTTCGAATTTTTCCATGTTTATTTTTTGGACCTTTTTAGTTGAACTTTAAAAACTTAAATTTAACTACACAGATTGCAAAATCTGAATGTCAGGCTTACCCGCCATAAATGCTCCCATCTGAGCTCCGATAGTTTTATAGTGCTCAGTGTTTCTGTGAATTTCTAAAGCTGCCTCATCTTTATACCTTTCTAAGAAAACATAAGTAGTATCATTTTGTTTGTACAAGTCGTAGTGTACACAACCGTCTTCAGTTGCTCTAACTTTTTCCACTAATTGATTGGCTACTGCTTCGAAGTCAGCGCCTTTTCCTTCTTTGATTTTTAATGTTGCTATTAATCCTATCATGTTATTTTATTTATTATGATTGTTTTAGATCTTGCACTTCAGTGTGGTAACTTCAATTTACCTGTCTATTTTTATTTTTCATTTTTTCATTGATAAAAAACGAAACAAAAAAATCTAGTCAAAAAAACTCCCTCCGGTCAGACAGTTTTTTGACGGGCCTCCCTCAGGTTGTGTTTGATTGTTGTGCTATAACTTTTAAACGCTCGAAGATTAACAAGACTCTATAGTATAAACAAGACACTTGTGTTTGAACAAGACGCTTAAGTTTGCACTTGATACTTGAACTTGCATTTAACTGGTTAAAGCCGTCATCCTTTTAGAAGCAGTATCATATTCATTTTTAAACTTAGCTACTAGCTCTGCCGTTGATAATACTTTATCAATATTCCCGATACCTTGACCGCAACCCCAGATATCTTTCCATGCCTTTGCATCTGTATTACCACCAGAGCCAAAATTCATTTTACT
>ENA-ORXT01004867-ORXT01004867.1-marine-metagenome-genome-assembly--contig:-NODE-4867-length-13571-cov-8.609456_pt1 | contig 13571 bp, 6 predicted proteins | sample MGYA00237868_ERZ511482 | MGnify/ENA metagenome assembly ERZ511482 | reverse complement strand
GTGAGGATGGTCTATTTTTGGACCGTCACACCCTAGTTTTGGATCGCATCCCAGCCACCAATGCCCGTTTGGCAAAAGCGTGCCACGTTTAGGCGTTTGGGTGTTTGGATCCATTGGTGGAGACGCTCTCAGCGCTTCACAGCGGAATGAGCAAAAAGGGCGAATGCCACCATAATGCCGAGGTCCCGATGTGGCAGCGTCTGCGGTCTGATGTGATACACTGCGCGGCGTTCTACGCATTCTGTGGAAAAATCTCCTTACAGTAAGCACAGCAGTAGCAGCGGACGAGTGACCCAACTGCTGTAAACGACCACCGCGTGGAAGGCACAGGAGCATCTCCGTACTCCCATTAACACGCCAGCCAAAAACACATTCCAAATGCAATCCACCAACAGAGAAGCTCGGAAGCCGCGCAGGCAAGAAACAAGTGCCACTGAGCTTACTGGGAATCCCCTCAAGCTGCACCATCGCCCGATCACATGCACGTCCACGCGGAGAACAATGTCAGGCGGTGATGTAACCATGAGCAATGTCTTGCAGCGTGACCCCATCTGTTCATGCCCACAACTCAACCCAGGGCACGCACGTAGCCGCATGATGAAGATCGCCATCATGGTAAGTTCCTTTTCCAGCCAGCGCCACATGAACAACACACCGGGGGAGTCTGGCTATTGCGCAGCGTCGCCCAACGACGTTTACCACCGCTGCCGCTGGCAGGGCAACGGCCAAATCCTCGTCCTCCACGGCGAACTGCAGCAAGAACTGGCCCAATTTCCGGAGGCGGGTCGGACATCATGTTTCATGTCAGGTCTCGTCCGCCATGCAAGGCGTTACATGGGTCCCATTGGACCATCAAGGACCGAACGGCCCCAGCCTATTGGCAATCACAGAAGTATCAGCACCGCGTTGCAGGGAGATATTACACATTTAGGCATTGTGCATCGACCCTCGCAGAATGTGCCGAGCTCCAGTCCCGACGAACGCCCAATGCCGAGTCAAAATGCCGCGGCCGCACACACCAGAATGTGTGTTCTGCATAGGGAAAAAGGCCAATGTGCTCCGACCCCACTTAAGCAGCACAGCGCCGGCAGCTGCCGATCCGTCTGCCGACCCGCCCGCTTCCCCACCTGCCGACCCGTTTGTTTTCACGCCCGCCGGCCGACCCGCCACCTGCGCACGCGTCACGGCCCGGCCTGGGCCGGTCGACCAACCGGCGGGGCGTGCTCCGCGGTGACGCCGGCCGGCCTGCCTGTCATGGCGGGCGGTATCGACCGCGGCGGAGGGGCGTGGAGCAACAGTTGATGTGCCAGTGTCTGCTCTCCTGTCCGCTCCCGCTCTGCCTCCTCCCTCGCGGTGTTTTCTCTGCTACTTCGTGCCGTGCTGCACCGGCGCCTGGCCGTGTCCCGTCTTGCCCATCATTTTCCCTCGCCTTTTTTGTGTCTCGCTGTCCACCCCGCCCTCGACCCACTTTCCCCGGAAACACGTCGAGCCCTCCCGGGTCATGGACATTGCCACGTCGTCCCCACGGCCTTTGTCACTGGATGCGTGCAACCATATCAAGGCCGTCATGGGGGTCCGCGGTGGCGGCGGCGGGGGGTGGAGGGGGGGGTGACGTGCCGATCCCTGCTTCCCGTGTCTGGTCCCTCTCCGTTGCCTCTTGGCGGTGCCGTTGCTTTGCAGCGCCCTGTCTTGCCGATGGGCTCGTGCAACTTTAGTCCACCGGGCGGCGGCGGTCCGCCCGTCCCTGCGTCAAGGTCAACGTGGGGGGGTTGTCGGCGGAGCACCCTTAAGGACAACCTCCGCCTCACCGTGGTGTGTGGTGTGTGGTGTGTGTGGTGGCGGCGGCGCCCGTTGTAGCCGCCGGCAGCGCGGAGGCTGGCGGGGGCAGTTGGCGTACGCGCTACCCCGCGCTCGCCTTAGTGACCCCTATGGCGCCGGCACGGCGGCGGACGCAGGCTGAGGCTGTGATGCGGGCGAGCGCAACCATTACTTCTCCTGTTCTGGGCTGTCATCCAGCTCATTCTGTTCTTCGCCTTGTATCATGTCCACTCCCCGTCTGTTGCTTAGTTGGATTGCGGCGCAGCGATGGCGCGACTGACGCGCTCCATTTCTGTCGCCGCGGCTGTGACATGCCGCTGCCGGCCGCGGCTGTGGTCATCTGCCGCTGCTTCTGCCGTCGCCCCTCCCCCCACTCGCCATCTGCGGTGTGTCCCGTCCTCTGCCGTCGCGCCGCCCCTTCGACAGTGGGACGTACTGACGGCGGACGAGTGCCACGGAGCGGCCCGGGGAGCGGCGGCTGCGGTTGGGGGGGAAATGCATGGTGCGGCCGCGGGGGGTATGGACATGCACGGTGCGGCGGTGGGAGGGTGGAGTTGCGTGGAGTGTAGGCGGTGGTTAGCCGTTGCGCAGGACCCGAGTTCGTATCGCGGGCGCGCCTCGTCCTCGACCGTGACGATGCCCGCGCGGGGGGCGCGGCGGCCGCTCCACACCACGTGGGCGTCGGTCGTACGCGCGCGCGACCTATGTGGTGGCGCCCAAAGGCTGTCGGCCGACGGCGGCAACGCCCTCCTCCCCGACGCCTCGCCAGTTGTGGACGCCGAGTTCAAGGGCCACATCCTCCGCGAGCCGTTTGGGTTAACGTGGATGAGCGCGAGGTTGTGCGTGTTGGCCGGCGTGGTGTACGCCGGCAAGCGGGATGCGGCCGCAATGATGACGTCGGCGTCGTCGTCATGCGCAACTTCTTTAACCGCGGCCCGTTTTGCATGGGGGTGCGGGCAAGTCGGGTAGTTGCACGGCGGGGGCGGGGTGCCGCCCCTGCCGTGCAGGCCGCTCCTCATCAGTGACGGGAGGGAGACCCCTGCTCGGCCAGTGGACATGACAGCACGAGGTGACACGTCCAAGTCGCTGCGGCCGTTCCGCGGCGAGTGCAAGGATGCAGCGGCGCACTGTAGGGGGGGAGGACAGATGTGCTTTTGGAAGGGGGGAGAAGGGGAAGCCTCTGAATACGTGGGAGGGAAGGTGCATAGGGAGACCTGGGGGATAGGTAGCCAGTGAGCCGCTTTTCTCTCCGGCGGGGCTAGGTTTGCGCCTCACCTGCTCGATTTTGATAATCACGACCTTGCCGCACCGCCGTGTGCGGAGCAGCTACCCACAGCAGCGGCGACCGCAAAGGTGGGCACTCATGTAACGCGCCAAACGGAACACAACTACCAGTGTTACAGGCGGAACTAAAAGCATGCAAGCACGAGAGTTGCAAGCTGCTGGACAAGGGTGTCGCATCACCCCTCCGAAGGGCTGCCACCGGGGGTTCCCAAGCAGACCAAGGAAGTGTGTACACGAGAGTAAAAATTAGTGCGTAGATACTCAGACGCACAACATGGAGGAGGAACAGACGAACAAGAACGGCCAACTCCTTTCTCCACAAGAAACGCAGAAGTGCATTGCATCATCGCTCAACGTGCCTTTCCGCCACGGTCGCCGCCACCGCCGCCTCCGCTGCCACCCCTTGAGACCTCCCCTTCGTCGTACGACACGAGTGGCGGCTCCCTGGCGCGCGCCCCTGCCCGCAACACGCGGGCCGCGGCTGCCCAGCCCCCGCCCGGCGATGGCTCCTGCGGCGCGTGGGCGTCAGCCATAACCCCGCCAACGCCGCCACCCGCGCCCGGAGGCGGCGCCCAGCCAGCGGCAGCGGCGGAGGCGGCCCATTTGGTGGGTGCGCCTGCTGCCGCAGCGACCAGATCACCGGTAGCCGCAGAACCATCGCCGCCGCCGCGGCCGCCGCGACCACTGCGCCAGTCGCCGCGGATGGTGGCGGCGGTGCGGCCACCGCCTCAACCAAAAGACCCGTGCCCACCGCGGCCGCCGTGGTAGCCACTGCTGACTTCGGGACCGCCGGTGCGGACGCCACCGCGGGCGCCACCGCCGCGCTGCGGCCTCCCGCCACGGCCCCCGTACCGGCCGACGGCGTTCCCGCCACGAGCGCCGACGTTGTCCCGACCGCGAGAGACGTCGCCGCTCGTGAACCCGCCACGAAAAGAGCGACCTCTGACGCCCCAAGCGCTGGAAGAGCCCCCACGACCGCCCGTGTAGTCGCTGCCACCGGTGCCTTGTCTCTGCCCGCGCCCGCGGTCGCGCCCGTGCGCCAGCGCTCCCCCGGCCGCCAAGTCCCAGTTGCCGCCGCTGCCGTCCGAAGCGCCTCGGGTCCGCGGCCAGCGCCCGCGCGACGCGCCGATAGAGCTGGGGCTCGCGGGGCGGTGGCCCCCCGCCGACGAGGGAAGGGGAGGGAAGGTAGACTGCCGCCCGGAGGCATTCATGGCAATGGGTGGCTGCGGGCGCGGGTCTGGAGTGCGGTAGGGCCGCTGGCCGGCAGTGCCGGTGACCGTGACGGCAGCCAGCCAGGCTCCCCGCTCATACGGCTGCTCGTGGTAGCGGTCGCGATCGTCATAGGCGCCGCTGGCATCACCATGACCATTGTACCCATTGTCAGCATGCGCAACTTCGTGATGGGAGTCAGACCGGGACGTGCCGCCCGCCGCCGGCCGGTCGCCGCCGTACTCGTGACGGCCATACGCATGCCGGAGAGAGACGTGGCTACCCTCCAGCCCCGCGACATGGTCGTGGCCGGCCGCGGCCGCGCGGCCCCCGGCGGGGTATGCGTCGGTGAACCGCGATGGCGGTGCGGCGGCAGCCGGCAGGTACGACTGACGTCCGTCGGCTCGGGTACGGCGCGCCTCATACGTCGGCGCCAAGGCCACTGTGGGCGGCTGGGCGAACTGAACCCGGCCTAAACCGCCGACGCGCGACATTCCGCCTGAAGCTGGCAGCCCAGACAAAGCACCCGACGTCGCCCGTCCTTTCCCCGGCCCGGCCGCCGAGGTCTGCTGCTTACGGCCGCCCCCTTCACAAGGCTGAGACAGCGCGGCCGGTGCCGCCGCCGTCGGCTGCGATTCGAAGTGCACCGCCTGCGACCAGTGTGGAGCAGAGGAAGTGATTTGCAGCGCCGGCTGCCACAGGCGCGTTTCCGCCGTCTCCCCCCCCGTCCCATCGGCGTCCAGATGGTGGGCGCTCTCGTACACATCGGACTCGTACGCGAGGGTGACTGGGCGGGCGACTGGTCGGGGAAGCGGTGGCGACGTGGCCGCTGCTGGCAGCAATGCGCTCGGTCGCCGACGCAGCCGCAGTGGAGCGTCGTGCTCCGGTGCATCGCCAACAACGTGAAACGGGGGCAGAATGTCGTGATCAGACCGCTGCCCGGCCCCGCTGTGCCGCCATGAGGACACAGGCGTTGTCGCCGTCGTCGGCACCGCCGCACTACCACACCCAAGAGTTGAGCGGGAGGCCGCCCGCCGCGGGGGAGCCGGCAAGCGCGCGAGTCCCTGTGCCGTCTCCTCTTGCGTCGGCGACTCGAAGCCAGGGCTGCTGTCGACGTCGCTGTCCTCCGTCATCAGCGTCCGTCGCTGGCGTTGCGTGGCCGCCGACGCCTCGCTGCCGAGGTCCCTACCGACAGCGCCTCTGGCGGAGGGAGGAACAGCACGGTACGTGACGTGCCGGGGGCGCCGGCCACCCGCCCCACGCAAGACGAAGCGCTGGCGACCGGTAGACGATGGTGATGGGCGCTGACAGCGCCCTGCCGGAAGAGGCACAGATGACAGTCGCGCGGCTGCAACACGTGCGCCTCCACCCGACGCTGCCACTGGCAATGTCACGGCGGTGCACTCGGCAATGCGCCAGTCCAGAAGCGACGCTGCGAGCCCATCGGCGGCCGCTGTCGCTCCATCCCAATCATCAGAGGTTAGCGCCAGGCAATCGGCGGAGACGGCGGGGCCCGCCACATCCCGGCTCCGCGCCAGATGCCGCTGACGGGCGTCGCAGGCAAACGGGGCGCGGCGCCACAGGGATGCCGGCCGCGACTGCCGACGCAGATGGTCGTGACAATCGTCGGTGGCGGCAGTGGCGGTAGCGAGCACAGAAAAGAAGCTCACATCATCGACGTCATCACCGTCAATATGCCCAGCCGAGTCATCCACATCTTTGGCACTGCAACTGGCGCCGCCATCCGTGTCGTCCGTCGGCCTTCCAGCCGGACTCAACTGCCCAACCCCGGCGAGATCGGCTAGGCCACCGTCAGAGATCTGTGCGGTCGCTTTCCGCCCCGCATCCCCACCAGCGCCCGCATTGACATGGCCGTCGGCCGCTACCATCACCGCGTCCATGTCACCGACCCCGCCGCTGTCGCCGGCGTGGCAGACGGTGAACATGGCGTTGCCACCAACAGTGGCGGTGGCGTCACTATTCGGTTGCGGCGGTGGCAGCAGCGGCAACGGTGACCGCGGCGCCGTCAACGACGCGTGTAGCTCCGTCAGCGTCTCACCATCTCCGCCACAGGCGCCGTCAGCCATGAGCGGGGCGTCGGATAGAACCCCATCGGCGGCCTCACCAATGCCCTCATCCAACTTAGCGTCGGCAGGGAAGGGGAGGAGGTCGGGCTCCCCTGCCGTCGGCGACGGCGGGGTGAATGAATTCATGACGGGCGGCAGCACTTGTTTGCTGGCGCGAACCCCAGCGGGCGCGTTGATGAGGCCATCGGCCTTGTCGTCGCCATGCGTGCCCGCCATAACCTTCTCCGCTGAACCAGGCTCGACCACCTCCGGCGCACGTAGCGCGGTAGCCGGAACAGGCTTCGCAAGCGTCTTGGCTGCCGTGTCTGCTGCCAAGTGCGGGGAGGCAACAACATGGCGCTGCACCACGTCGGCCTCAGACAGTGGTGCCACGCGCGCCATGTTCCCCTCCAAATTGACAGGCGAACCATCACCAGGTGCCATCGGCGCCACCTTGGGCGCCACCAGCGCTTCCTTGGCGGCAGCGGACGCTGCAGTACTGGTGGACAGCGGAGGCGCAGCCGCGTCGAGCACAACGGCCGAGGCGTCGCCATCTGACACCGACGACAGCGGCTCCGCGGCTTCTGCTGACAACACAGACGGTGATGACCTCATGTCGACCGCAACAACTCCGCCGCTCACGCTGCTGCCCGCCACGTCCACATCCGTGGTCTCCAGGTGAGCAAAGCCAACCTTCTTGGCCGTCGCCGCCAGATGAACCAGCGGCAGATGTGGTGGCGGCGGCTTGGCGAGCGTCTCGGGCGGCGCTTGTCGCGGTCGACGCTTGCCCCCTCGACCACGCGTCTGCTTCCCACCGGCCCTCACCGTCGAGGCGGCTGTCGCAGCGGCCGCGGCCGCCCATGCCAACAGCTGCGCCAGAGGAAGCTCCCCCCGCGGTATGTGCGCATGCAGAACCGCGTCGGATAGCGCGGCGGCAACCACTCCGGGTTCGTCGGCGGGGGCGGTCGACCACGGTCGCCTGTCATCGTCGACGAGCGTGGTGACGAAGCCGGGGGCGGTGATGAAACCGGGGACGGTGGCGACGGTGGTTAGGCGCGATGTCCACACGGCGGTGGCCATGGGCGGAGATGCAGGAGGAAAGGGGGGAATGGGCGCCAATGGTGTGGTGCAGGACGGTTGGGCACGAGGCGAGGACTCGGCGGCGACAGCCGCAGCCGCCACGGCCGCGGCCAGACCGGTGGCGGGTGTCGCCTCCACCAGATGCGTCAGGGTCCTTGTAGTAGGCACCACGTCAACGGGTGTCACCTTTGACGGCGCTACGTTGGCCGACAACACCTTGACGGTCGCCGCCTTGGGTAGCGCTGTCTGCGACGCGTGCGGGGTGACGGGTGAAGAAAGCAGCGCCGCCGCCGCTGCGGGCTGTTGCCGGCAGCTGGATGCGGCCGCCCCTCCACATACCGGAGCGGCCGCCGTCGCCACGCTCGCCAGCAACAGAGAAGAAATTTCCGTCGGTAACTGCGGTGGCGACGGCAGGCCGCCGCGGTGGTCGTGGGCCTCCATACCTGACTTGGCAAACACGACAGGCGATGGTGAAGCCTCCGCCGATGTCACTGACCCGCGACGTTCCCGCACCGGCCAGCAGTTCTCTTCAGAAGCCGGCAGCACTACCACCTCCGCGGCCCCGTCGGCCGTGAGGGCGTTCGAGCGCCGTCGCCGCTTAGCAGCAGTGGCGCCCGCCGCCTGTGCCGCGCCCAGTGCTGTCACCACAGCGGCGGCGGGCCGGAGCGGCTGGCGCGAATCCCCGTCGCCGCCGGTCACTGCTAGATTGGCGGCAGGCGCCCGCGCAAGTGTCGAGTGGAGGTGTGCGCGCTCTCGTCGCAGCGTCCGTCCGGCGCTCACGACGGCGCTCATGGCGGTGGCTGGGCCGGCCGCTCGAGGAGCAGACGCACTTGTGATGACGCTGGGCACCGACAGAGGTCCTACCGTCAACAGCCTGTGCTTGCCAGATGCAAGGGGGGAAGCGGAGGACGTGGGGAACATGTCTGCCGCGGTGCCCAGTAAGGTGGGCGGACCAGGGGCGGGTAGGGGCTCTGTCGTTGCGACGGCAGGAGGAGCGGGGTGCCCACGGTCTACGACCACGGAGGGCACCTTGGAGATGCCAACAAGGTCTGCATTGCCCTGTTGGTGGGCAGAGGTGGCTCGTACACGAGGCGGACAGACAGTGTCAACACGTGCAGCGGCGGCGGCCACAGGTGGCGCAGCGGTCACAGGGGGTGCCTTCTCGCCGAGGAGGGGGGTGCCTTCTCCACCTCGCCGAGCCCCGTCCGCGTATGCACGCACACCACCCTGCTGCGCGGGGCCGGTGCCGGCGCCATTGAAGGGTCGCGACAGTTGCATGAGCACATGGGCCGCCACCACGTCGGAGGAGTTGGTGCCGACAGCCCGCAGCGGCGGTGGCGGAGCGGCAGGCCGGCCAGCCGACCGCCCACGGAGGACGACTGAAGTGTAGCAAGCACTGGGTGCTCCACTACCCGACGCGGGCGGTGGCGGCGGGGGACCGGCAAAATGGCCGACCGATGTCGCCGCCGGCAGGTCCAATGTCGACGCGACGTGGTCGAGAGGGGGGCCGGTTGATGGCGCCAGTCTCACCGCTCTTGCCGGCTTCGTGTCACGTTCGCCCACCCGCACTGCCCCCGTCAGCCGCTCAACTGCAGCCAGCGCGGAGCGCAACACCGACGCCACCGCGTCGATCTCGCCCCTTCCACGCGCGGCGGCCGCCTCCACCATCGCCGCTGCCGCGTCGCCGCTCGTTTGGGCCGCCGGACTAGCGACGCGGCCGGTTGCCGCCCGCACGGCGCGGAAAGCGGCGGCCAACGCCGCAGAAGCCGCTGAAGGGGGATCGTCGGCGGCGGGAGTCGCTGGTAGTGTGGGGCGGGGGCGCATGGAACCAGACGACACAGCCGGGGGAGCGTTGGCAATCCAGTTGGCGGCAGCCCCTGCCCCCGTCGTGGAGAGCAGGTGGGGGGATGGGTGTGGGCCCTTCACGGCTACGGCAGCTGCGTTCCGCGGCCCCACCGAGGGCGCCGACAAGGGCGACCAGGTCGGCAAGGTAGCGCCAGCCGGTGCGGTCACCGCGGCCAATGGTGCGGCCGACGGCGCGGCCAATGGCGCGGCCGCCGGCTCGGCGGACGCATCAGGCAACACGGCTGTCGACGCGATGACGCGGGACGAGCAGAGAGGCATGTCGGTAGCTGGCGGCACCGCCACCAGCGGCGGCGGAACGACCTCCATCGCTTCGTTGCCCCCCTCTTCCTTGTCCTCGCCCTCTTGCCATCCACCCTCCTTTCCCACGCTTTCTCCCTTGGCCGCACCAGCCGCTCCCGCCCGCGTCACCATGGGGGCGACATGCCGCGCGACTTGCCGCAGCTCCTTGCGGATGGTGACAAGCGCCAGGAGGTCTCCCCGCACCGCTGATGCCGACCGCGTGGCGACCTTGCCGCCATGCCGCCTCACAAGAAGCGGGCCAAGGCGCGGCCACCGGCCACCCGTACGGCCGACAGCTGGGGCCATAGGCGACGACGACTGTGCCGCCTCCGCCGCGGACGCCACCGTCATCGAGGGGGGGGCGTGAGCCGCCCCCGCTGACCGTCGTCGAGGCCGCTTTAGCGGCCGCCTGGCAAGCTCCTTGTGGGCCGCCGCTGTACCCGCACGACCGCCACCGTCAGGAACCGAGAGGGCGTCCGCAGAAGATGGGACAAATGGCTGCCGACGCTTGCGTGGCGGCCGCATTGAGGCGGTTGCCTCCGTGCCCAAGGAGCCCGACGCGGCTACCTCGTCGCCGGACGCAGCAGGGTGGGGTGCGGGGGAGGGCTTCCGCTCGGAGAGCGGGTGCCGGAGGCCACCATGAGCCCATGGCGAGGCGCCCCGTGCGGCCGCCACGGCGACCACCGGTGACAAATCCATAACGCCGCTGCCGCTGCCACGCTTCACACCCGCCAGCGGGAGGATGGGGGCCGCCGCGGAACCCGCCGCCGCCTTTGTCGCAACCGCCAGCACCGCTGCATCGAAAACTATTGGCGGCCCCGCTACAATAATCTCGTCCTTGAGCATGTCCATCGTCGCGGGCGGTGGCATAGGCGGCGAAGGCGGCGGCGGTCGTGGGGACACGGCCGCCGCCACAGCGGCGGCAATGGCCGAGTCGACAACAGATGCAGAGGACGCCTCCGCCGTCGCCGCGGCAGCGAGGGCCGCGGCCGCCGCCTTGGCCGCCACCGCCGTCGGGGTCGTGTCAGCGCTCGACAAGCGGTCCGCGCAATCAGCTGCCTGCCAAGCAGAGGCCCGCCGCGGGGCCACCAGCGCGTGAGGGCCCGCCGCCGCCGCTGACGCCGCCACCACCGCCGCCACAGACGCCGACGCCGACGCGGAGGGCGCCCGCCCCGCCGCCGGCAAGGGCCCGACGTCCCAGTCGCCAGATGACAAAGTCGCGACGGGGGCGGCCGCAAGTGCCGCCTCCTGCCGAGAACGCCTCAACCGCTTCCCGGCATTGCCGCTGCCGCCGTCGTCAAACGACACCGATGAGGGCGTAGACGACGATGCCTCGGGAGACGAAGACGTCGAATCGGAAAAGGTCATGACTACCGCGTCGGGCATCATTCGCACCGCCCGCACGCGGCCGCCGGTGCGACCGTCGCGCATGCCCCCGACACCGTCATCGTGGCAGTCGCCGCCAGGGACTGTGCCCCCACCACCGATAGGGATTTTGGATGACGCCTGTGGCACACGCCCCGACCGCCGGCGCTTTGACGCAGTGCCGCCTGCCCCGACGCCCGAGTATGTGTCCGCCGCCACGGGCGGTGGGAGCTGTTCACTTAGCAACAGCGGCGCGCCCGCCGAGAATGGCAACAGCGCGTGCGTCCAACGCCGCCCCGGTGTGTCCCCGCGTACGATCCCCTTAGCCAAAGGAGACACCCCGCTCGCGGCGGTGGCGCACGAGGGGGAATCCGGTGCTCCCGCCTCGCCGTGCTCGGGACCACGAGGGGACGCCCACTGGCCAGAAGTGGCTGCCGCCGCACCCACCAACCGTGCAGGCGTCGCGCGTAGACGCTTCGACCGGCGGGCAGGCGGGCAGATCGGCGGGAGGAGAGCGGGGGCGGGCGGGGTCCTTGAGGCGAGCGGGATGATTGCCGGGGCCGCGCTGAGGTTTTGGGCCTCGCCCGTCCTTGACGATGTCGAGGGCACAACGGGCGGGCGTCCGTGTTGCCGCTCTGGCATCTCGTCAGAGATGCCAGAGGCGGCCGATGCTGCAATTGGCGCCGTAGCCCGAGCCGCCACCAGCATAGTCGTTGCCGCCACCGCGATGGCGGGATTGTCCACCGCCATTAAGGCCGGGACGTCGCCATGGCGAGTCGCGGAAACCGGCGGTGCAGCCGCGGGCCCCATGGCGGGAACGTCGCCAGAAGCGCCCGCTACACCGGCCGCCACCGTTGGCCGCGGCGTCTCTCCCTGAAGCTGGACGACCACCACCGACGCTTGCGAGCTGCTGCGGCTGCCATCCCCGGCGGGCGGTGCCGCTCCCCGCGCCGCGCTGGCGCCGCAAGCGCCGGCGGTGGTGGCGTCCACGGCGCTTCCCGCTGCCGACGGTGCCGCCGCGGTCGCCGCCCCCCCACCGAGGGGCACGACGACCATCGCATCGGCCTCATCCTCTGGGGCCAACCCGCCCCCCACACACACTCCCCTGATGGCGGGGGGCGACCGGACAGCCACCCCCATCTCAACCGCAATCGTGGCGGCGTTGGATAAAAACACCTGCTTGGCCGCCGCCACGGCCGACGCTGCGTCGACAACAACGGGTGCATGGCGAACGGCGGGCGCCAGCACCGGCGCCGCCAAAGGCACCCCCCCACTCTCCTTGATCGACGTCGAGACGCGTGCGACATGAGGGGATACGCACCCACTTGACGCCCGCACCGCCGCAGCGTCCGGTGCCGCAGCGTCCGGTGCGCGCGCGGCCGCCTCCGCCCGGCCCGCCGGCGAGGCCGGCAGCAGCCTAGCCACTGGGCGTGGGGACGGAGACGGAGACGTCAAGCCGTTGACCGCATCGACCGCCGCAGCAACGGCGGCGACAACGACAGAGTCAGGCCCACCTTTCCGGCGGTCGGCGGCGGATGCCTCGACGGCCGCGGCAGGCGCCGAGGGTGGCGCGACTCGTGCGGGGCTGCGACCCGCTTCGTCGAAAGCGGCAGCCACAGGCGCCAACACGCTGGCGCACCCCTCAGCGCCGACACCAGGTAAAACGGCAGCGCCCACGCGCGCTGCCGCTGTCCCAGGTGTCGCCGCCGCCACCATCGGCACAGGCGTCGCTATCGCCCGTACCGACTGAAGAGCCACCACGCCTCTCGGCGACGGCGACGGCGCGGCGAGTGTAGCACCGGTCCGCGGTGGCATGGGGGCTGCCAGAGCAGACACCGTAAGAGGAGCGGCCAAAGGTGCCACTAACGGTGCCATCATCGGTACGGCCGCGGCGGTCGCGGCCGCGGCGGGTGTCGCCGTCGCCGCTGCTACTGCCGTCGTCGCCGCTGCTGCTGCCGTCGTCGCCGCCGTTGTGACCGACGCGGACGTGACCGCGGTGTTCGACGCCAATGGTGTCGCCGGTGGTGCCACTACAGCACGGACAGCGGTAGACCTCATACCGTCGTTGGCCCCAACCGCGGGGGTGATCACGGCCGGCCGTGAGGAGGAAACGACCTGGGACGGCGCGGGGGCGGTGGACGGCACCCCGCCACGGTCGCCGCCACGCGTGACTGCAGCCATGGCGGGCGCCGGGGGGCACCCGCAGATGTAGCACCGTGAAGTGGCAACTAGGGAATGCGGGAAAGAAAAGGGAAACGAGCAAACGGCAGCCGCCGACTCGTCACCGGGCCCACAGTGCAAACGACAGCGGTGGACAGGCCTGCCGCACCACAGGCCAGACTCGGTGAGCCCGCGCCAGCGCTGTGATCCTTAACTTGCGTTGGGACAATCAGGCCCGTTCGCAGACTCGCATGACGCTGGTTCGCATAAACATAACGCCGCCCTGATTGCACAGCGTTTTGTCCCCGATTTCCCTGGCCTTTAGGACAGGGTGCTCTCAAAGTGTAGTGATGCACAGATATACTTGGATCAAGGGACTTGATCTTCGTTTCAGAGGTGGCAGGTTGCATTCGTGTCCTCAGGGATCTGAGGGCGTGTCAGTGT
>ENA-ORXT01004866-ORXT01004866.1-marine-metagenome-genome-assembly--contig:-NODE-4866-length-13572-cov-3.548425_pt1 | contig 13572 bp, 7 predicted proteins | sample MGYA00237868_ERZ511482 | MGnify/ENA metagenome assembly ERZ511482 | reverse complement strand
AACCGTGCCACTCCCAACACCCAACTCCGTCCTTGGAACCAACTGTTACTGTTGGCCCAATCGACAAATCTGCTAGGGCCAGATTGCCCCACGGCCAGTTGTTCGCAGGTTAAATGAAATGCCTCCCGCCAATCCACCGCCGGGGCCAGTTCCTTTACCGCATCCTGTCGCAGTTTCACCTCGTCGGCCAACGCTCCATCGAGAATCCAAGCCTTCAACGTCGAAGTCCCCAACGGCGTGCGGGTGATTCCCAACAACTTAAAAATCGAACTCTCGGTGAACAAATCCAAATCCGTCGACAGCGCCACCCGCGCAGGTTCTATCTCGACGTCCGGTGTTTGTATCTCGCTCCATTGACGGTGGCAGCGCGCCAGCGATTCACGATAGATCTTCACCAGCAACGAAGCTCGTCGTAGTTCCGTTTGCATACCTTCGTGGACGAAGGCGACCGCGAGGAAACCCAAAAACAACAGTCCCGACAGATACAACCAAGGCCGTCCGATGCCCCAGAACTCTGTCATGCACAAAAATAGAGGAACTAAAGAAAGGAGAAATAATCCGCCCCTTAAATAGCCCACCGAACTCCACCGTTGGTCGCAGCGTTTGACCGTCGCGCGATGCGTGTCCAACTTCGACTGATATCGGGCGAGCACTTCGTCTCGGGCGAGAGCAAGCTTATTTTCTGGCATCTGTGTCTGTTCTAAGTTTGAAACGATTTGTCTGTCAACACTTCAGCGAAGCAAAGCGTTAGATGCCGGCCAATTCCGTGGATCGCCATACGCGCTGGATCGCCAACATAAACGCCGCCGTCCGCAGGCTAACCTGATGGGTTTGAGATGTTTGCCAAACTTCTTCAAAGGCTTTGGAAAGCACCGCATCCAATTCCTGACGAACGCGGTTCAAATCCCAACTGTAATACTGTCGATTCTGTACCCATTCGAAGTAACTGACCGTCACGCCACCCGCGTTGGCCAAAATATCCGGCAACACAATCACTCCCAAAGATTCTAATTGCTGATCAGCGTCGGCGTCTATCGGGCCATTGGCACCTTCGATAATGAAACGCGCTTTGATTTCTTCCACGTTCTCCATCGTAATAACGCCCCCCAAAGCAGCAGGGATCAACAAATCGCAATCTAAACCGAGCAGTTCTTCGTTGGTGATTTTGCGGACGTTTTCTAATCCATCAAGCGTTTTGTTTTTGATCGAGTGCCGCAATGCCGCAGGAATGTCGATCCCCTCTGGATTAAAATAGCCTCCTGTTACGTCGCTGATAGCAATAATTTTAAACTCAGATTCGTACATGAATTTAGCCGCGTGCGAACCCACGTTGCCAAACCCTTGGAGCACGACGTCGGTTTCCTTAGGCGTTTGTCCCAAGCGATGGAGCATCTTATAAGCCAATATGCCGACGCCTCGACCGGTGGCTTCTTCGCGGCCTTTGGCTCCGTAGTCCTCGACCGGTTTTCCGGTGATACAAGCCGGACTGAAACCATGATATTTTTCCCACTGGTTGCGAATCCAAGACATCGTTTCGCTGTTGGTGCCCATATCGGGCGCTGGGATGTCGATGTCAGGACCGATAACGTCGTGGATCTGATCGACGAACTTGCGTGTTAGCCGCTGCTTCTCTTTCTGCGACAACTCGCGCGGCTTCACACAAATGCCCCCTTTGGCGCCACCATAAGGGATATCAACGACAGCCGTTTTCCACGTCATCAACGACGCCAGCGCTCGGACTTCGTCAAGATCGACTTCGTGGTGGTAACGTAAACCACCCTTCATCGGGCCACGCGCATTGTTATGTTGGACACGAAACCCCGTGAAGACTTTCAGTTTCCCATCGTCCATTTCAATGGGAACCTCCACCGTAATTTCACGTTTGGGTTTCAGCAGCAACTGCCTCACACTTTCATCCAGATTCAGCAACATCGCTGCTCGATCGAAATAATGCTGTACAGTTTCGGATGCACCTTGGTGGTTCGAAGGTCGATTCATGATTTTATAAATTCTGAGTGTTCGTGATCGAAGTAGTTATGTTCTGAACGATTTTGATCTTAGCGGTTCTGTCAAATTGACATTCGAAAAGTGCCGACATAGGACATTTCTAATAATGACAATCAACCAGCCACGATGCCTCAATCGCCTCAATCGCCTTAACCGCCTTAACCGGCCAACTATTGGACGTGATGGGCTATCATGGCAATGACTGGATGTCTTACAATAGGTTTTATCGCGATTCGTGACAACGTTAGCCTGTGAAACTTACCCGGTTTACATGAGAAGTCTGTGACGCTGGATATCGACCAATTCTGGAAACTGATCTCCGAAAGCCAATTGCTCAGCGCCGATCAGATCGATGCGGTCAAATCCAAATGGCCCAATCAAGATGCCGCTGGGGTTGCCCAACAGATGGTGGCCGACAATGTAATTTCGCCCCTGCATAGCGCCGTCCTATTATCAGGACACTCGGGGCCATTCATTTTCGGCCGCTATCTGATCACTCAAAAGTTCAACCCCACCGACGATAGTGGGCTTTGGTGTTCCTTTGCAGGACGTGACCTCAGAACGGGGCATCCGGTGAAACTGGAGTTCTTCACCGGCACGGCACCGGAGGCCGTTTCGCTTTGGAGTCAGATCGAATCGCGCGTCCGCAAGCTGGCCAAGTGCCGACATCCGCACCTTTTAGAAACCTTTCAGTCGATCAGTTTGCCAGACTACCGCTTTGTGGTATCTGAGCTGCCCACGGGGAAGACACTTTCACAAAAGTTGCCGCCCAAGGGGCGTTTGAAGCTAAAACAGGCGGCTCCCATCATGTTGCAAGTTGCTCAAGCACTGGACGCCATCACGGGAGGCGAAAACGACGGCTTGGTTCCGACCGCTGACCGGCTGCCGCAATACATTTGGCTGCAACCCAAAGCCGTGGTGAAACTTCAACCGCAGTGGATGGCAGATCTGCCGACCGAGGCAAAAACGATTGATAACCTTTCGCCTCACTCTCCATCGAAATCGGTGGCCGCATTGCTGTTAAGGATGACGGGCGGGGAAAACGCGCACGCATCTAACGCCGAAAAGTTGATCGAAAAATCTGACATCAGCGGGGACCTAAAACTCGTCGTCCAGACTGCTTTGACTGATCAGACCGCTTTGGCTGATCAGGCCGCAACTGCCTCCAAGAATACGACGGACAAAGAGCGTCGGAGTGAACTGAAAAGATTGATCGAAGCCTTGCAGCAAATCAGCCCTCAGCTTCCCAAACCGGCGACTTTAAATACAGTCGCCTCGTTCCGCCAAGTCCTCACGGCATCGCAGATGATGGCACTGCCGATGGCGGAACCTGTAAAACAAGTGCCCGAGATCGCAGCGATCACGAATTCCGCAGCCGTCCAAACCAGCAACGACCCGCGCGTGATCGCCGCGCGGCAGGCCGCCGCATTGCGTAAGAGCACGCGATGGAAGATGCCGGTCGCGGTCGCCACGACTTTATTTGGCCTGTTGGTGGCCGGCGTGATTTGGGCGTTAACGGCCAACCAAAATGTCATCAGCCGCGTCCTTGTAGACGACACCGCACAGCCTCTCGATCTTGCCCCAACACCCAATGCTCCAGCTATCGCCGACGCGGATTCTACCGAAGCCCCCGACTACTCCAACGTCGCATACGTGCAAGAAATTGTGGACGTTGGTCAATCGTATCTTTGGCAATCGCCCACAACAGGCAAAGCGATCGAATTTCGCTACCTGCCATCGACGACTGAGATTCTCTTTCATGCCAGGCCGCATGAATTGAGCCAAATCGAATCCGGCCGCCGTTTGCTGACAGGAATCTCAACCACCTTCGCTCAGTCGATCAAAACGCTTCGCAGTTCTGTCGGCGTCCAGCTGCCACAGATGGAGACATTGACCGTCGCTCTTTACCCCGGCGACGCGGGAACCTACAAAACGATCTACAGCGTGTCAGTGACCGAATCGGTCTCCCTTGAGGATCTAAAATTAGCATGGGGGGATGTAGTCGAAGTCAGAACGAAGGACGGCAAGAAGTTTTTCGCAACCGACGACAACGCGTTTCTGATTACATCAGCGGATGACAAAAAAAATGTTTCGTTCGTCGTCGGCGAACCTAAACTAGTACAAGAATTGGCGACGCTTGATGGCCGCAGCGTCCTCGCAAGACCCATGCAGCGGCTGGCCGATCGGACCGACCGCGACAGGCACTTAAGCATTCTCGCATCGCCTCGGGCTTTGACCGACAGCTACGGACGATCACTTTGGGGTGAACTCAGCACTACGATTGTTCCCCAACTGCAAATCTTTTTTCCCGACAGTCTCCAGGGCATGGCTCTGCTTATGCACGTCGACGATGGAGACTATCTTGAGCTTCATTTCGAACATTCCGCTGGCGTTACGGCCGATGCGGTCAAGCAGCAATTGGAAGACAAAATACGCATGGCGGTCAACCGCGTGGGAATCTTTGCGTCCAACCTGCCAAAGATAGACTATTGGGAGAACGTGCGACAGCGAATATTGCCGATGACGGAATTGCTGTCGCGCGACTTGCGGTGGGATGTCGAATTCGAAAATGTCATCGCCAACACTTGGCTGCCTCCTGACGCGACTCAGAATTTGATCGCGGCATCCGAATTGACGCTGGCCTTTGCTAACAGCGTTGCCCCATCAGATATCGCTGACGTAAAACTGGCTCCCAAAACAATTGAGGAACTTTTGGCGACGAAACGGAGTCTCAATATCGCGAACCCACCTGATCTGAACATTTTGTTGAATGAATTGGCCAGCGATGTGAATGACGATTTTCCCGGCATGCCATTTGAATTTAAGATAAAATTGATGGGCAACGATCTACAAAAAGAAGGCATCACGCAAAACCAACGTCCTGGCCCGCTGGCGTTTGAGGACATGCCGTTGGCTGACATCCTGACCAAGATCATGACCAGTGCGAATCCTGACAAGAACATCACAGGACCGGCAGATCCAAATTGCAAACTGGTTTGGGTCGTCGTCCCTGGTGGAGAAAATGACAACAAAACGGTAGCCGTGACAACTCGGGCGGCCACGACGGCACGTGGCGAAGAATTGCCTGAAGCTTTTAAAACTCCTTAGTTGGACTGCTTAGTTGGACTGCTTAGTTGAACTGCTTAGTTGGACTGCTCCACATTCGAATCGGTACACTGGTTATTAAGCGACAATGAAACTGTGAGCGGCAGGTATCACCCTCCATTCACCGGCGGCTGACGCCTTGCCGCTTGTGAAAGTGGCGTAGTAAAATTTGTTAGCTCACACGAGCGGCATCGGATCACGAACAAGCAATTCACCGCATTTTATTTTCAAAAGGAGTTTCGTTGGAACCTTACGTCATCATTTGCAACAGTTGCGCCGCGCGGCTGAAGGTAACCAACAAAGCCTTGATCGGCCAGCGTTTGGCATGTCCCAAATGCCAATCCATGATCGACGTGGTAGCGCCGGTGGGTTTCGAGCCAACCCCTGAACCGCCGAAGGATGAATCTAATTCTGAGCAACCCCTTTCGAGTAACTTTGAAGATATCGAATCTTTGTTGGCCGGAGCACAAACTTTGGGGCGCGGCAAATCGACACCCGCTGGTCCGATCAATTCTTCAAAGTTGCAATCCCCACCACCGGCGTCTGCACCCCAAACGCCGATGATGCCGGAGGCTCAGTGGACGACTGAATCGAACAAGAGAAAAAAACGAATTTTGCAAATAGTGATGTTGACGCTGGTGACGCTCGCCACATTGGGAATCGGGATTTGGGCCCTGATCGGCGCAGCCAATTCTGTCGACACAACGGTCGCCAGCAATGATGAATCGCTACCGCAAATCGTCCAAGGCGATGCTGTTTCAACGCCAGACGCTGGTGTCCCCGAAACTTCGAATTATGAAACTTCGAATTCCGAAACTTCGAATTCCGAAAGTTTGAATCCCGAAACTCTCATTTCGGCAGACTCTTCTCCAAAGGATTCCCCACCTGCTGGCTCTGATCGGGATGCTGAATCTGAAATTGAGGACGTTCCTGAAACCGAGCTACCCGCCCCCCCGGTTAAATCGAAGGTGAATTCTGGAGAGATGCCGGTCTCCCCAGCAACACTTCCGCCTCCGCCACGGGTCGATAATTCGGCCGGTGAATCAGCACCGCCGCCACTGCAGTCGGATTTCCTCAATTCACGACGCGCCGAAACCGAGAATCCGCTGGCGACGCAAAATCCTCCGGCCACCGATTCCCCATCGCCACTCGATCCGGACTCATCAGCTTCGCCTTTGATCGCGTCCACCGAAAATTCGTTGGGTACACTATCGAAAATACTTAAAGGGCAGGGGACCTCGCTGAAACAGATTGAAGACATCGCCGAAATTCAAAGGGAGCGGGCGCTGATCGGAACGCCCACCTATTTGATCGAGCCGCCCGACAAAAAACCGCTTCAATTGGACCGACAACTATCGGCGGAGCTTTCTGGTTGGAAGCTGGACAATGTCCCTTTGATCGATGCGATCAGCGATCTGGAAATGCTTTCCGACATTCCCGTTTCAATAGATCCATCGCTGATTCGAGAGGGCAGTATCGATTTGCAACGGACGATATCGCTCAAGATCGAATCCTTAACATTCAAATCCGCATTCGAAACGTTGCTGATCGATGACGGGCTGGTTCTCAATCGGACTTCCTCTGGAATCCAAATCACGACACCACCCGGCTCCGAAGTGATCACGAAGTCCTATCCGCAATCCTTCAGCACCGACGCAGTTTCAACAGGTCGATTAAGGGAATTGATAATTACCGTCACTGGAATCAATGACTGGGATGATGAAAATTACAAACTGGACATCAGCACGGATTCGGTCACCGTCAGCCATCTGAAAAAAAACCAAAAGATAATTTCCGATCTTCTGACAAAACTTAACGCGGCGGCGGCATACCAAAGCGATGCGGTCGCGATGAAAGATGTGCTGCGTCCACTGGCGCTCAAAGCAAAAAGGGCCTTGGCCGCGTCCCCCAATCTGACTTCGATCAATCCTTATCGACGATCAATGCGTATCGGCAGTCTGCTGCGTATCGTTCGTAACGCAACGAAACTCACAACGATCATCGACTGGGAAAACCTTACAAAGCAAGGCTGGTTCCCTAATACGCGTATGCCCGGCCGTATCGACGAACCAACTAACCAAGCGCTGATGAACCAATTGGGCCACGCGATGGAAGTCACCACCATCGTCATTGGCTCTGACACGATCATGCTGACCACCTTTGAAAACGCCGGTAAGCAAAGTGACATCGAAGTCTATTCCGTTGGCGACGTGATCGACAACAGGATGACGCCCAGCCAATTGGATACGTTGATGACCGAGACCTTAGGCGTCGATCAATTGACGCCTCCCAATGCGATCGTGATCTATTTCGCCGAGTGTAAATGTTTGGTCGCCAACGCACCGCAGATCATCCAACGCCAAATCAGCTCGATCGTGAAGGAACTTTAGTGGTCAGTCAGGAAGAAAACCCGTTTGAGCGTTAGGCCTGGGATGTAGAAAATTGGTGACGATGACTATTTCGGCATGCTGGTTTTCGCGCCCCTTCCACTGCCAAAACTCGAACTTGTACTCGTACTTGTACTCGTACTTGTACTCGTACTTGTACTTTTACTCGTACTTGAACTCGTACTTTTACTCGTACTTTTACTCGTACTTTTACTCGTACTTACTCCATGTGAAAATCCGCAGAACCGTGCCTCCCGATAAAGCTGCTGAAAATTTGGGCGGGGTGTAGAACAAATCGCTTAAGCACAGCCTCTTATCAATACTCTTTGAATGAGCTGAGAGAAGTACGAGTACGAGTACGAGTACGAGTTTAAGTTTAAGTACAAGTACAAGCGTTAAACGACCTTTATGCGGGCTCTTTTGAACATCCCTGACGCTACGCCAACCAAACGGGCAGCACTCCTGCCGGCGGCATCTCGATGGACTGGGCCGATTCGATGCCGGCGTTTTCGGTGACGCGTTTTAACGCTTTTTCCGAAGCAGCGGAATCCAAGTTCAGAACACCGACCGCTGGTCCACCTTGGTCGGATTCGCGGCCGACCGCCATTTGCGCGATGTTGACGTTCTCATCAGCCAACACACCGCCGACAAAACCGATGATGCCCGGTACGTCGCGGTGCGTGAAGATCATCAAATTTCCGTCCATGTAGGCTTCGGTACGATATTCGCCCAGCTTCACCAGTCGCGGCATGTCTTTGCCAAATACGGTCCCCGATGCACTACGCTCTTTGCCGTCGCCGATGACTTTGGCGGATATAACGCTGCTGAATGTGCCGTGACCGGGGTTGGAGGTACGCACCATCTCGATGCCTCGTTCGCGACACAAAAGTTCCGCGTTGACGATGTTTGCATCTTCGGTGTGGTTCTCTATCAATCCAGCACAAAACGCCGACATCAACAGCCGAGTGTCCTTTTCGGCGATCTCGCCATTAAACTGAAGTTCGCACTTCTGAATCGCTCCATTGTGCCACTGGCCCAACAGCAATCCCAAACGATGCGCGACGTCCGCGTAGGCTCGCAATGCTTTCAAAGTTTGCGGGTCTAAGGAAATGGTATTCACGGCCGAACGGATTTCGCCGGTCGATAAATAATTGATGCACAATTCAACGGCTTCCACAGCGACGCCGATTTGAGCCTCTTCGGTGCTGGCCCCCAAGTGCGGTGTGCACAACACATTGTCCATCGCAAACAGCGGGCTGTCAGTGCATGGCTCTGATTCGTAGACATCTAACGCCACGCCGCCGAGGTGCCCCGACTTGAGACCTTCGACCAAAGCGGCTTCGTCGTAGATGCCACCGCGAGCACAATTCACCAACCGCACGCCCGGCTTCATCGCTTTGATCTGTTGGGTCGAGATCAAACCTTTGGTTTCGGGCGTCAACGGTGTATGAACCGTCATATAGTCAATCTCAGGCAGCAAGTCCGCCACGGCGTCGACTTTGCGAATGCCTAACTCATCAGCGCGATCCTTGGAGAGAAAGGGATCAAAACCGACGATCTCCATCCCGAACGCTTTTGCGCGGAAGGCAACTTCTTGACCGATACGTCCCAAGCCGACCACGCCCAACGTTTTGCCAGACAACTGGCTGCCTTGAAATTTCTTACGATCCCACGCACCTGCTTTTAGGCTCGCGTGAGCGGGTGCCAAGTTCCGCGACAGTCCTACCATCAATGCGAGAGCGTGTTCGGCGGTGCTGATTGTGTTGCCCGTTGGCGTGTTCATCACCACCACGCCTAATCGCGAAGCCGCCTCTTTATCGATGTTATCGGTCCCGACACCAGCGCGGACGATGGCTTTAAGCCGTTTGTTGCCCTCAAGCGATTCGGCGGTGATCTTTACGCCGCTGCGACAGACAGCTCCATCGAATTCGGTCAGGGCTTGTTTAAGTTCCTCACCGGCCAACTTGGTGCGAATTTCGTAATCAATACCTTCGGCAGCATCCAAAATCGCTAAACCTTCGGCAGCAATATCGTCTAAAACGATAATCCGTGACATGTAATTTCCTTGAGAGAGGATGTAGTGGTCGCCGCGAAAAGTTGCTCAGCGGCAAATGTGATGGTGAACGTTTGCTTCAAGCCGTTTGCCTCAAGCCGTTTGGCGGGCACCGTAAACGTATCTTGGGCGTAATCTTTTTAGCCGTTGGAGGCTGCGAAATCTTTCATGAACGCTGCCAACGCTTCGACGCCCTGAACCGGCATTGCGTTATAGATCGACGCACGAATGCCGCCAAGACTGCGATGCCCTTTGAGCGTCGTCAAACCGGCCTGTTTGGCTCCGGCGATAAATTTATTGTCAAGTTCATCGCTGCCAAGCTTGAATACCACATTCATGATTGAACGCTCGGCTTTTTCGACGACATGACCAGCGTAAAACCCATCGCTGCCGTCGATCACGTCGTAGAGGATCTGTGACTTCATCTTGTTTTGAACCTCCATCTTTTCCACGCCGCCTTGGTCTTGCACCCACTTGCACACCAAACCGGTAACATAAATTGGGAACGTAGAAGGTGTGTTAAAACGTGAACCGGCGTCGGCATGTTTTTTATAATCGAGATAGCTGGCCAAACGATCACCGCTCCGCTCCAGAAGATCTTTGCGAACGATCACAATCGTAGCGCCCGCGATGCCCGCGTTCTTTTGAGCACACGCGTAGATCAAACCGTAGTCCGAAACGTCGATAGGACCACACATGATGTCCGATGATTTATCCGCAACGATCGGCACATCACCGGTGTCGGGCAGTTGCGGAAACTGAATGCCATGAATGGTTTCGTTGGTGGTCATGTGCACGTAAGCGGCGTCGGGAGTCAGATTAAGATCTGACTGCTTGGGCAGGTGATTGTATTTCGTGCTGCCACTGTCGTAGGCAACGTTTAGTTTGCCGTAGTATTTGACTTCGCCAGCGCTCTTTTTCCCCCACGCACCGGTGATGATGTAGTCGGCGACTCCAGAGGGTTCGGTTATAAAGTTCGCGGGGATCATGATGTTCTGCATCGCCCCGCCGCCTTGGATGAACAATATTTCATGCGTGTCGGGAACGTTCATCACGGATTTAATTCGCGCAACGGCATCAAACAGAATCTCATCAAAGTCCTTACTTCGATGGCTGATTTCGAGCACGCTGCTTCCTACGCCTGGCAGGGCCATCATGTCTTCTTGGATTTGCTGAAGCACCGCTTCGGGCAACACAGCAGGGCCAGCGGAGAAATTGTAAACGCGTGAAGTTGTAGTAGACGTCATGATTTCAAAAAGTCGAAAACGGGGAATCTTTTGAAGGGTTAATTGAACCAGCGTTGACATTGTGGTCCACGACAATGGTTCGGTGAACGATGTACCGACACGGTTGTCAGAGAAATAGTCTCATCCGACGTTTGAAGGTACAAACCACGAAGTGGCGTTCGATTTCGGCCATCAGTTTAAGCTTGGTAAAAAGCCATGAACAGTGGGTTTTGCCCGGGAAATAGAAGATGCGACCGATTCAATCAGTCGAAGCAGCATTGGAAGGTGCAGGAGCGTCCAGATTTTGGGTTCACTTCAGGTTAAGCCGTAAAAAACGATGATTCGCTCCATTTCGCGACCGCTGATACTTATTTGGGCTTGATGATTCATTGAGCCGCATAGGCGATAGCCTCTTGGGCTGCCCGATGAACGTCTCGCACAAACAAACCGATTCGTACTTAATCAACAGGCCTACCGCGTTTGGTAAGGAGCGGCGGCACCGTATCGAGGCGGCGCGGCAATCGCGGGCTGCCCAGAGGTAGAGAGTTGCGATTGTAGGTAAGCCACCCGAGCGACGGTGTCTTGGTCGGCACCATTGACCTGCATCGCACGAAGGTAGTTCTCCAAGGCCAATTGGTTTTCGCCTTGGACTTCACGAACATGCCCCATCGCTTTCAAGGCACGGACATTTCGGCTGTCGTTTCGCAACGCATCAGCCAGAAGATCGGTCGCCCGTCGATTGTCACCGTACTCTTGATACAGTCGCGCGATTTCGACCAGTGGTTCAGCGGATTGCGGATACCGCTGTCGCCAGCCTTCGAGCAGGTCGAAAGCAAATTTTTCCCGTCCCGTCTCAATCAGCATCGCCGAAAGGCCTCGATGAGCGTCGATGTGTTTGTCGTTATTTGCGATCGCCTGCCGGTACAATTGCTCGGCTTGATCGATGAACTGATTGTTTTGTTTGCCGACGCCTAACTGGTAATAGCAGGCCGCTAAGTTGTAGTAAGCATCCGCGTTCTTGGGGTCGCGGTTAAGCGCCTGTTGGAATGCGTTTATTGCCTGCGAGTGATCACCCCGGTCAAACGCCGCTTTGCCTAGCATATTCTGACGCTGTGTCGTTGCATTGCAGCCCATGGACAACACGATACAAAACAATGCAGAAACGCAGATAAGCAAATGCTTGGCACTGTATTGCTTGGCAACAAATTGCTTGGTAACAAATTGCTCCTGGCAATCGCGTTGGTCCAGGTCGTCGATTTGAGATTTGGGATTCATAGCAACCGATTCCGTTGCCGCCGAGCCAAAACTGGCAAGTCCACCCAATCGTGGGAGGTGCCAAATTTGACGCAAGGGACGACAATTGTGTGCATTATCTCGACGAAAGTAAAGAAAGTGCGCGTTCTGAGCAACGCCAGTTTAATTTGCGAAAATTGAGCATTTGAGCGAATAGAAGGCGGCAAACCTAAGAAACGAAAGGATCTGGGAAAGCTGAGGCGAATCGCATCGTCTCAATTCTCAGTTTATCGTCGGCAAGAAACGCGGATTTGTTTTTTTGTTTTCGTCAAAATTTGCGAAGCAATAATCAGCCGCAGCGCGACAGCCCATCGTTATGGCACAGGACCGGACACTTTTCTGTTGGCGGCTGATAAATGGCTGATAAATATAACATTTCCCTATGGGGTTGTTGATTAAGTCGGCTTTCGTTTTTCAACGTGAGCCGTTTGGGCGATAGCCCCGGTTTTGCGATGACCAAACCGAGGCTAGCGCCTAAACGTCTCACTTAATCAACACTTCCCTGTTGCCGAAACGACGAATGTTTCCAATCCGCAAATCTCTTCATTGAGAGACTTTCCACTTAGGGCCAGGATCGTCGCAGACATGTCAACGACGTCTTCCTTGGAAGTCTTTCGATAACTTTTTTCTACAGCACCGTCATTGAATCATTGTAGAGCACCAGGGCAACGTTCACCGACCGATGGAACGGTCGGATGCCGGGCAACTCCGAAGTGTACTGCCACGGATTTTGCCAACTATTACACTGGCTGCCTGAAAGGGGCGAAACCATGCTGCGGGAAAGAAAGCGGTGCGAGATCGTACCAACCTCACAGAATTGCTCGACAGTCGGTTGCCGACGAGTATCCTCAGCCGCTGATTGAAGTTCGTTCACATCGTTTGCGTTGCTAAGTTGCGAAGGATCGCCCTTGGCAAAATCGAAACTTTGCAGCGCCGACATCGCCTGGGCAGACATCGCCTGCGCAGACATCACAGACGTTTCAGTAACCAAGTTCGAAGGCGGTGCGTCGATTGCTGCAACCTCGCCGGTCGATTGCCACTCGCGCGGAAGCGTCGCTACAACAATGATCATCAGCGCGGCAGCGAATCCCAACGCAGCCGACGTCAGTGGGAACCAGCGCCGGTGAGGAGTCTGAAATCGGCTAATTGAATTGACGTTTTGCCGCGCTCCACCGTTGAGCACCGTCCCCCCCGCACGATCGAACTGGCGATAGATGTCAAACGAGACTCGGCAATCGGAGCATCCCTCTAAATGCGGATCAGAAACCAACGAAGATATCGAACGTCGCCCATCGAGACACGCATCCAACTGCTGCTCGAACCGTTGGCATGGAAGCTGTTGGCGATCCGCCTGCGGAATTTCATTTGGCCGATTCATGGACGACTCCTCGGTTTTGCAACTTCAACACAATCTCACGTCGAGCGCGGTGCACCCACGTCTTGACGGTGCCCAAAGGCACATTCAGCTCTACCGCGATCTCACTGTACTCAAGCTGTTGAT
>ENA-ORXT01004865-ORXT01004865.1-marine-metagenome-genome-assembly--contig:-NODE-4865-length-13572-cov-6.592516_pt1 | contig 13572 bp, 8 predicted proteins | sample MGYA00237868_ERZ511482 | MGnify/ENA metagenome assembly ERZ511482 | reverse complement strand
AGGGTTCTCCAGCAGGGTCAAAAGTTTCAGCAGCCGTTTTTAAATTAGCCAACATCCCTGCATAAATTGTTTCCTGAGCATCATAAGTGGGGGCTAAATTACCGGCAGCACCACTTAAAGCTTCCGTATAAGGTATAGCCCCCCAAGTATCTGTAACAATAGAGGTCATATAGGCACGCATCACCATCGCTGCGGCCATGAAATTTTCGTTGTAAAACTCATTTTCGGGATCACCTGTTGCCTCGATTACTTTTTGAAAATTGATAATAGATTCATTGTAAAAACCCGCCCAGTTGTTGTTTCGCATAGAAGCGTCGGGGTTATAGGTATCCCCCTCATTGGTGTATTGGTTTCGAGCAAAATATTGTACCCACAACATCCCTCCATCTAAGCCCAATCGTTCTAAACGGGTTCGGTGACCATGTACTCGGTCAATCCCTTCCCGAACGGCATAAGGAAAAATAACACTAGGGGGCACCGCTGTTGGTTCATTCGGATTTAGATTTATATCGGCAAAATCATCCGTACAAGAAGTTGAAAAAACAACTAAGAGTAATAAGGTATAGATATATTTAAATTTCATTAGACTAGATTTTGAATAAAAAATATTGAAAGAATTATGCACTCCGTTTTCTCAATGTAGCGGCTACTTTAGTCGCCGAGTGAGCAGGTTGGCGACTAAAGTCGCCACTACATTGAGTGCTTGAATTTTTACTAAAAAGTTACATTTAAATTCACCCCTAAACTTCGTGCAGTTGGCAAGGTCACATAGAATAATCCACCTTGCAGATTTCCACCATAGATATTTAACTCTGGATCAATTTGATTATGATTGCTGTATAGCATCAATACATTTCTACCGACTACAGATAGCTTAGCACCTGAAAGAACACCTATCCTATCCATAAAGGCACTCGGCAAAGCATAAGATAAACTCACTTCTCGCAACTTGATATAACTACCATCAAAGACAGCACCTTCATTGACTGAGCGCACACTTAATTGACGGGTTACTGATTTCGTAGGAGCTACTACATCATTGCTTACATAAACTGGACTTTCTTCAGAACCAATATTTTTTACGCCAACCCCAATTAAACCTTCCTCTCTACCCAAGGCAGTGATTGGATAAATACCCGTTTGCATGCCAGTTGAAGTAGATTCATCTGTTATATCTCCGCCCATTTTAAAATCCACTAAGGCACTTACAGTAAAGCCTTTAAAAGAGAAGGAGTTGGTAATACCTCCTGTCCAATCAGGGGTGACATTACCAATAACAGCCAATGCAGATTCTTTCTGAGCGACGCCATCCTTAAAGACAATTTGTCCAGCAAATTCTCCATCAGGTACTCGCTGGTAGGCACTTCCGACTAGTGTTCCATAAGGTTCTCCTACTCTCGCTTCTAAGCTTAGACCTCTACGAGAATGCAAAACGATGGTCTCTAATTTATTACCATTGGCATCCGTAAATAATTCTTCAACTTGGTTGTTATTCTTCGCATAATTCAACCCTATATTCCATTGGAAATCGGATGTTTTTGGCATCACATCCAAGAATACGGCTGCTTCAATTCCTTTATTGACAATTTTACCAGCATTAATTACTTTGCTATCATAGCCAGTGGCTTTCGAGACTGAGATATTAATAATTTGGTCGGTAGTGGTTTGGTTATAATAAGAGACATCCAAACCTAGTCGGTTATTCAGAAAACGCAAGTCCGCTCCAAATTCTATCCCTGTCGTCTTTTCTGGTCGCAGTCCATTATTCGCAATAACGGAATTTTCTGAAAAGGTAGGCGTAGAGGAATTCCAAGGATCTTGTGGGGTAAATACTTGAGTCAATCGATAAGGATCGGTATCATTTCCTACCTGCGCCCAACTTGCTCTTATTTTGGCATAAGTTAGAGGCGTTTGGGAAAGGTCTAAAACTTCTGATAAAACAACACTGGTCGAAACGGATGGATAGAAATAGGAATTATTCCGAGCAGGCAAGGTGCTTGACCAATCATTTCTTCCCGTAACATCTACATATAAAAAGTTTCTGAAACCAAAGCTTGCCGCCGCATAAACACTATTCACCTCTTTTCGTTCGATTCTACTTCGGTTCGTATTGGTCGTCGCATTGTTCGCTACATTGTATAGTCCATTAATCGTTACGTCATTTACCCCAATATAATTTCGCTTGTAATAATTTGTTCGATTCGATGCACCCGCTTGTACATTTAAAGAGAAATTGTCACTGAAATATTTATTATAGGTCAACAAAAGATCAGAATTCGTTTCTTGCCGACGCAGTACATCTTCAGAAAAGGCTTGGGTTCTTTCATTACCACTTTTAATTCGTTCATTCCGAGTGACGGCAATTCTAGTATCTGTCCAAACATCCGTTCCTGTTCGGACCAATAAATTTAAGCCTTTAAAAAACTCATAAGTCAAAGCTACATTTCCCACCAGTCGATCTTTTTCATTAGAACTCGTTAAAACTTCTTGTTCGTAAAAGCGATTCAAAGCAAAAGAATGTTGCCAATTGGCATAAGGATAACTGTCATCTTCTCTAGTAATATGCACATCCATATAGTCTTCATAATCTTTCAATAAGCCCCAATCGTCGTGGCGATGATGCCACGTTTGTAATTCCCACAATACAGGTTGTTGTCTGTTATCAGAGCCTGATTTGATATATTCAGAACTAACTTTTACCGTTAATTTATCCGTTAATTCATGATTGATGTTAAAACGGAAATTTTGTCTGGAAAAATCATTATTATACATCAGCCCTACTTGGTCGGTATTGCCAAAAGCAAAGCGGAAATTTCCACCATCATAATTACTAGAAATCGCAATATTGTGATTTATCGTAGAACCTGTTTCCCAAAAATTGGACCACATATCAGGCACCGGAACAAGTGGCGCAACATCTGTCCCTGACCACCAATGCCGCACCAAACGGCCATCCATCGGCGCACCCCAACTTTCATCTACGCCCGCTGTGCCGCCTAATGATGCATTAGGGTAAGCCGCTTGAAATTGCGCTATTGCTTCTGGGTCTGTAATACCTCCATTTCTACCATCTGCATACCAAGTAACATAGCCATTGCCACCCCCATAGATATTTTGAAATTCGGGTGTAACGAATGGTTTATCTATCGTTGCATTTAAATTATAATCTACCGTCAAACCTTTTTTACCCCCACTACCATCTTTAGTCGTTACTAGAATAACGCCATTAGCAGCACGGGAACCATATAAAGCAGCCGCATTAGCGCCTTTTAAAACTGTAATGGAAGCAATATTGTCAGGACTGATTTCAGAGATACCTCCACCATAAACATTGTTATCTCCTGCACCATCAATGGGGGAAGCAAAGTCGCCCTCCATAGGCACTCCATCAATCACATAAAGTGGTTGATTATTCCCTAAAATAGACCCATTACCTCGAATGGTTACTTGAGAGCCACCACCAGGTACCGCAGCACCTGAAATCTGAATACCTGCGACTCTGCCCGATAAACCATTTACAACATTAGAAGAGCGAGCCTCCGCAAGTTCCGCCGCTTTCACCTCTTGGACTGCATAGCCTAAAGCTTTCTTTTCTCTTTTGATACCTAGAGAAGTAACGACTATCTCCTCCAGTAAAATATTACTTGGCTTCAATTCTATTTCAAAATAGACTTGGCGAAGGATGGAGACTTCCAAGGGTTCAAAGCCCGTGTAGGAAAAGACTAAATCTGTTGTCTCTTCGGGAACTGTGAATTCAAATTTTCCTTCAAAATCCGTAATGGTTCCAGTGGATGTTCCTTTTACAGCTACTGTCGCACCAATAAGGGGTTCTCCATCTCCGATAATAATGCCTGAAATCGTAGAGGTTTGTGCGATTAGTGCAGAACTAATCATACAAAACAAAAAAACGAGTGTGTATAATTTTTCTTTCATAAACTAGTGATTTGGTAATTAGCTAGGAGATTTTTTCCTAAGTGAGAAGTTTGTTTTTTTGGATTTTTTGAATAACAAACCAACAAAAACAAACCCTCCTAACTAGTTGCTTGATTTTATAAAATAGAGCATAGAATTACAGGGAGAAGCATAGTCCACTGACTAGCTAATCCTACATCTTTTTAGCCGTTTTTTTTTAAGCGTAAGGTGTTTTTACACACCTGTTTTTAGTTTAAAGTTGATATAAAATGGCGTTGTCTAATTTATATATAATATAAAGGTAGGGTACAATTACAGGCTGACAAAATGGAATTTTTCGTATTTTGTTATGAACAAAAAAATTACTTTATAAAGAGCTTTTAGAGATACTGGATAAAAATTTGTCAAATTTTCTGCTTAAAAAATATTAAGCAGTTTAAGTGGAAATTTTAAACAGTAATTTGCTTTTGAGATAATCGCCCTACAATTCCTTATGTTATGCCCACAACTAAAAAAGATGCCTTATTTGACTTAATTATCTCTTTATCAAAGGCTGAAAAGAGAAGTTTTAGAATTTATGCAAAAAAAATTCAATCCTCTAGAGAGGTACTATTCTTAACATTATTTGATTATTTGGAAAAGCAAGAACACTATGACGTAAGTAATATACTGGAAAATTTACAAGCGATAAAGAATAACCAAATTGCTAATTTGAAACGAAATTTATACCATCATATACTCACCAGTCTACGCTTATTATATAGCCAAAAACACATTGCTTTACAGGTAAGAGAGTTTCTAGACTATGCAGAAATTCTATATAATAAGGGTTTGTATTTACAAGCATTAAAAATATTGGGGAGAGCCAAGAAGATTACGAAGAAAAACCATCAAAGTATGCTGCATGTAGAAATTGTAGCTTTCGAGCGTAAAATACAATCTAGGCATATTACTAGAAGTAGCACTAGTCGCATGTCGGAATTGATACAAGAATCTAAAATTGCCAATCAAGTAGTAGCGAATGTATCTCAATTATCTAATCTTAAATTATACTTGCAAAGAGTTTTTATTGATCATGGAAACCTAAAAACTTTAGCCCCTCAAACGTCCGCTCGGCAATTTTTTCTAAGCACCACAGCGGATTTCCAGATTGAACAGGCGACTTTCTTCGAGAAAATTTTTTACTATCAATCCTGTTATTGGTATCATTTTTTGGTTCAAGCGTACCCTCAATGTCATCAATATGCTCAAAAATGGGTGGAACTATATGAGCAGGAAAGTAATATGGTTGTCGCAGATATAGATATGTATTTGCGAGCCAAGCATCATTTATTAAATACCACCTTCTTTATTAAGGATGCGCTTAAATTAAGTAAATTGGTACAGCAATACCAGGTTTTCATTAATACCAATGTCGACCAATTTAGCCTCAATACTTATGTGCAGGCGCATTTATTCTTATATCAAGCGCAATTCAATCAATATTTTCTAAACAATCAATTTGAAGAAGGCTTGAGCATTACACCAAAAACTTTGTCCTTTATTGACCAATATGAATATCAATTGGACAATTATAAAATTATGATTTTATACTATAAAATAGCCAGTTGTTATTTCGGTGCTACTCAATATGCCAAAACTATTGATTTTGTGAACTTGATTATTAATCAATCTAAGTGTGCCTTACGAGAAGATATTTTACGATACGCAAGACTATTGGGCGTACTAGCACATTATGAACTCAACAACCTAGTTGCCTTAGAATACCTCTTAAATGCAACAGAACGGCAGTTGTCCAACTTAGCACAACCCGACCAATTAAGCCAACTTATCGTTTCTTTTTTTAAAAAATTGACCAGTGCTATTCCTCGAACCCGAAAGCAATTATTTAAAGATTTTCATGTAGCGGTGGGTAATCTGTCGGAGCGAGTGGAAGAAGGGCGGGCCTTTATCTTTTTGGATATTCGTAGGTGGGTGTGTCGTAAAATGAGTTTATAATAGAAGAAAATTACTTTTCCTGTGCTAAGGAACGGGAAACAAATAAACACTAATTTTAGACTGCCTCTTTTGTCCTTATTTTTCTTCTTGAAAACAGTTATTATATCAACATAATTCCTGCTTTCAAGAAAAAAACTAAGAACAAAATAGACTAGTCTAAATCTTAGCGTTTATTTATTTTCCGTTCCTAATTCTTTAAGATACGCTTGGAAGGCTGCATTGTCTTTAAGGGAAACTAAATCTTCATCTTCCAATAGATTTTCAAAAGGACAAGAACAGTGGCGTTTAATTTCTTCTACTCTCTTTTGCGATTTTTTTAAGGTAGCAATTGCTGATTCAGGTTCATTTTTCAAGGCATAATAATTAGCTAGTGCATAAGTGGCGAGCCCTATTTCATGGTCTTGATGTGCTAACTCTAGTGCATATTGCAAATTCTTATACGCTTTATCAAATTGACCTTGACGTGCTTGAACCATGCCTCTAAACTCATATATTCTATAATAGGAAGGATCAATCATGGTCATTTGATCTAAAATTTTCAAGACCGTTTGATGGTCTTTTTTTGCATAATGGGTATATAATTTTTTTAACAAGAGGTCTATGTCTGCCTGTCCTATTTGTTTTTCCTTTGCCCAAGTCCATGCGGTATTACTAAATGCGCCGTCATACATGTATGGATGTGTGTCATTAAAAGAGTAATAAACATAGCTATTTGGTAGTTTGGAATAGCCTAGCTTTAAAGTATTATCTGCATTATTTGGATCAAAAGCTATCCAGCCATATTCTTCGGTATATACTTCTACCCAATTTTCTAACAAAGCATCTTCTATCAGGCCTATAATTTTTCCTTGAACCACCCTAGCAGGAATATTATTGGCCTTACAAAGAGCAACCATAAAATCTGCATAGACGTAGCTATCTCCTTTCCCTTTTAATAGTGCCTGACTAGCTCCCTTCTCATTTTTCAATGTAAAAGCATACTTAATATTATCTACCACATATTGAAAGGTATTTTTAATAGTTGCTAACTCTGTCGTCTTTTTTAATCGACTGGCAAGCTGGTTTATTTCGATAGCAATGGGAAGAATAGTACTTTTTTGTTTTAAATACTGCTGTAAATCTGCTGGCGGTTCTGGCGTTACCGAACGTTTTTTAGCGGTATGTAAATCTCTCCGATGTAAGCGTAAGGAGGTCTTTACTATAATTTGGTCATTCTTTTGAAAATTCCTTAAATCCCAATAGGCATAAGTATTTCCCTTACGTTCTACCACACTATCCGGCTCTACTGAAAAATCAATACCCCTTACCTCCTGATATTCGTTTGCAAATAGGGGTAATAAGATGAATAAATCAGGTTCATTAGCATTTTTTTGCTTCTTAACCGTATAGGTTTCTGTTAGCGTATACTTGTTCTGCCCATAGCAACACGTCGCCAAAAAAATAATGAAGAGACTTGCGTATATATTTTTCATAATCGGTTGTTAAGTGAATTAGCGTGCGAAGATAGAAAGAGCGTTACTTTAAAGGACAGAAGAGATAACGATTTGGAGGTGGTTTTTATGTTTGTAAAACATAAAAAGGGAAGACTTTGTCTGAATTTGGCATTTTTTGGACAAGCTTATCCAGATAGGAAAAGTAGTTGACAGTCAAGTTATCCCCTACATTGGAAGTCATTTGAGCATTACATTTATAGCACTATCAGTTATTTATAGCGCTCTTTTGTGGTGTGCATGTCTTTTGTGGTTCAAAAAACTTTATTGTACCTTAGACATTCATTACAAAACGAAAACCAATATTCTTATGAAACGAATACTTCTTTTTTTACTAGGCTTCCTATTAACAGGAATTATCATTTTTCTAGTAATGTCAAGCCCCATAGAACCCGTCGCTTGGACACCTCCCAAAGCACCAGAATTAACAGGCAAATATGCAGTCAATGATAAATTGGCAAATTTAGAAATCCTATTTAAAGGACAATGTGAAAAATGTGAAGATGTAGCAATTGATTCGATGGGACGCATTTATGGTGGGCAATTAAATGGAGATATAGTGGTATTTGATAAAGCAGGCAATAGGAAAGTATTGACCAATACCAAAGGGCGACCGCTAGGTTTACATTTTGATAAAAAGAAAAACCTAATTGTTGCAGATGCTACATCAGGTCTATTGTCTATCAATACCAATACAGGAAAAATTACCACCTTAGTAGATGCGTATGAAGGAAAGAAAATGATATTTGTAGATGATGTAGAAATAGCAGAAGATGGAACGATGTACTTTTCTGATGCGTCTACCAAATACGGTTATCAAGGTAGTAGCTTAGATATTTTAGAAGGGGCAGGGAATGGTCGTTTATTTGCATACTATCCTGCGACGAAGGAAACTAAATTACTATTAGCTGATTTGCGTTTTGCCAATGGCATTGCAGTAGCTCATGATCAGTCTTATGTATTGGTCAATGAAACAGGGCGTTTTCGAGTACATCGCTATTGGTTAAAAGGGCCTAAAAAAGGGCAATCAGATTTGTTCGTAGAGAATCTACCGGGCTTTCCGGATGGTATTTCTCAGGGACAGGATGGTTTGTTCTGGATAGCTTTAGTATCGCCTCGACTACAAAGTTTTGATGATTTGTCTTCAAGTACCTTTATGAAAAATATCGTTGCTAAACTGCCTGCCTCTTTTCAACCAGCCCCTGTCCATTATGGATTTGTATTGGGGGTAGATAAAAATGGAGCAGTGAAATATAATTTACAGGATCCTAAAGGTGGGTTTTCAGAAATTACGAGTGTGCAGCAATTTGGGCAGGATATATATTTGGGGTCTTTGTATGAGAGTAGTTTGGCGAAGTATCGGTTGAATTGAGAGAGGAGGATGGTTAGATTGCTTGATGGTTTGATTGTACATATAAGACGTTAGTGGCAAGTAAAAGAATAATAGTCTATAATATTTAAAATCAAAAATAAATTGGAAATTCAAAAAAATAAGCTATTTGAGGCAATAAATAAATTAAAGAAAAGCGAGTTATTATCACTTTTAGAAGATGCCTTTAATAATATGGATGGAAAAACTCAGAGAAACGTTTTTGGCGAATTATTTAAAGCGCATACAAAGAAGGAAAGAACACCAGAAAAATTATTGAAGGGAATAGAACACTTCTATAAAAAGTCAATGGATGGCTATTATTACGCCCCATTTGACGTAAATTCAAAGAATTTCTCGGATATACCAGAAGAAACAGACGAGTGGTTTGACGAACTAGGTGATTACTTGGATTTTACGAGTACAATGGTCAATGAACAGCAATATGAAATAGGGTTAAAGTGTTTTACGATATTATTCGACTTAATTGATAGAATGGAAAGTGGAGAAGAAATCGTATTTGCAGATGAATTAGGAAGCTGGATGATTAGCACAAAAGAAGACTACATTGAAAAATATGTTATTGTATTATCTAAAGAGGTGAAATCAATAGAAGAATATATCAAGATATTGATACCTAGAATACAAAGTGATAGCTATTTTTCATTCTCGAACGAAGTTTATAAAAAAGTAAAAAAACACTCGAGCGATGCCCAATTAAAGGCAATCAAGAAAGAAGTTAAACTACAGTCAATTCGGGTAAAATAAAATATAGCCACCTAAAACAAAAAAAGCATATCGTGAGTATCACGATATGCTTTTAGTTCTATTTGTTATGTATTACCAACACAACACTAATGTAATAATTGTCGCATTGTACTATTTAGACTCGAATTCAGCTTTTGTGCTTTTTGAGAATAGCTATGATTTGTATCTGTAGCTATTTTATCCAGTAGGGTAGTAAATGTAGTATCCAATTGGTCATTTGCCAACAAAGATAATACTTGGTACCATTCTGCTTGGTCTTTATATCGAATATCTCCCGTTGCCGCTACTTTTCCATATTGAGCGGCAGCTTCTGCATATTGTGCATTTTTATATAAACTATTTCCTGCATAAAATTGCGCCTCATTATATCGTTCACTATTGCTAGGAATAGCCTGATAAAAGGCAATTGCTTTGGTATAGTCTTTCGCATTAAAAGCAGTTGCACCTTCTGCGAGTGGGGTAGCAATCTTTGCTCCTCGAATACTCACGCCCATATCTTCATTCGTCTGGTAAGTAGCTAACAAAGAACTATTAGAAGTTGTATTATATTGTAAACCAAAGAAACCAAGTAAGATTGCGACACTTGCCGCTGCTGCCAAACGAGGAAATAAACTTCTTCGTTTTCTAGGCTGCATCGTTACCACTTTTTCTGTAGATTTTGGTGCCAATGTTACTACTTTCGTCTCAGTAGTAGTAGAAGAGGTAGTTGTTTCTTCTGCTTTTAATGCTAGTAGTTGGCTTCTTAAATCCTCCTCGATTAATACCTCTATGGCATCGTGTGCTATCGTATGTAAGTCTATTTCTAGCGATAAAGCTTCATCCGCAGCAACTTGAGCATCGAATGCCTTTGCGTCCGCAGCGCTTAATTCGCCTGCTAGATAAGCCTCTATTTTATCAAAATTTTTCGCTTCCATGTCTAATGCTCTTTAAGTGTTTTAACTAATTTTGGGTGTTTCTCTATTATTTCGAGAAGGGATTTATGACACCTGTATTTATTCTTTCTTGCCATCGCTGCGCTGCTAAATCCTAGTTCTTGGGCAATTTCTTCCATTGAGTAAGATAATTTCCACAATTCTAGTATTTTTCTACAGCGTTCTCCTAATTTATTCATTAAGCTATTCAAGATTTCTTTTTGCTCGTTGTCAAATAAGACGACTTCAGGCGTATTGGTTTCCGTAGAATCCATATCTTTATTATCTTCTACCAAGGTAATTTTTCCTTGTTTCCGAATTTGATTCATCCATAAAAACCGACAAATCGAATAAAGATAGCCTTGAAGGGAAGTTTCTTCTTTGAATTTATTCTGTCGAATATTTCTATCCAAAACGATAATACCTTCATGAAACATGTCCTCTCCATCTTGATAGTTTCCGCTATTTCGGCTGACAAACTGGATAATCTTACCTTTCAAGGAGGCATCTTTGTATAAAAACCGGATGACTGCTTGTCTTTTTGGACCACCACTTTTGATAGCCGCTATTACCTCCTTATCTGTATATGTTTGAGCCTTCATTAAAGAGTGTTATTTACTTTGAAAATGTACCCAAAGGGGCTTAGGTATTTTAAGTTGTGGGCTACGGGTTGCGGGTTTTACTTCCTAATCCGTAAGTTATAACTTAGTTTATTGTGTTTATTAGATATTGTTTTTGCTTTTAAACTATAGAATGCGTACTACAAAGTAAAGGAATTTTAAAGGGAGGTCAAAGTAGAAGCACTATATTTGCATTAGCTGGACTTTAGCCATTGGTCTTTAGTCTTTAGTGAGTGCTAGGATATTATCGGAAGACTTAGTTTACGCTCGTCTTTTTTACTCGATTATAAGGAGAGTATTTAGCTAATTCCTACTGCCAATCTTATGCGTACCAAAGACTAAAGACCAATGGCTAAAGTCCAGCTAAAAGTGTGTGAAATAGATAGGAGCATTTTTAATGCTTCCTTAAAATCCAAGAATATGTTTCCAAAGAAAATTTATACCAAGCGAAGAAAAATACTTCAGCAAAAAATAAAGTCTGGTTTAATCCTTTTAATGGGGAATGAATTGAGTAGCATGAACTACCCAGATAATACCTATCATTTTCGACAAGATAGTAATTTTTTGTATTACATGGGTTTAGATTTGCCGAGTTTAACAGCCATTATTGATGTAGATAACAAGGAAACTATTTTATTCGGTACTGAACTGAGCATAGATGATATTATTTGGACGGGCCCTCAACCTTCTTTGAAAAGTTTAGCAGCCAAATCAGGTATTAAACAAGTAGTAGCACCGAATAAAATTGCAGGCATCATAAAAGCAGCTAAGAAAAGTGGTCAAGCAATTCATTTCCTACCCCCTTATCGACCTGAAAATAAAATTAAACTTAGCGAATGGATGGGCTTGCCTATTAGGGGGCTTTCTTGCATTTCTTGTGTTCCCTTAGTTAAAGCCGTTATTGCGCAGGCATCTATCAAAGGCAAAGAAGAAATTGCAGAAATGGAAAAAGCCTTGGCAATTACTGCCGATATGCACCTAACAGCTATGCGCACCGCTAAAGTAGGAATGACGGAAGCGGAAGTGACGGGTAAGGTGCATGGTACTGCGATTAGCGCAGGAGGGAATCTCGCCTATCCTATTATCCTAACCGTTAATGGGCAAACTTTACACAATCACTATCACGGTAATATTCTAAAGAAAGGACAATTACTATTAGGTGATTTTGGTGCAGAAACAGCCATGCACTATGCAGGAGATATTACGCGTACTTTTCCCATTGCTAAGAAATTTACCAAAAAGCAAAAGGCTATTTATGAAATAGTGCTAGATATGGAACTATCTGCTATTGCCGCTTGTAAACCGGGTGTATTATATAAAGACGTTCATTTAATGGCTGCTACTATTTTGGTAAAGGGCATGCAAGAATTAGGTTTAATGAAAGGAGATGTGAAAACGGCTGTAGCTGAGGGGGCACACGCTTTATTTTTTCCACATGGTTTAGGTCATGCTATTGGATTAGATGTACATGATATGGAAGATTTAGGGGAAGATTTGGTGGGCTATACAGCAAAGGTACAGCGTAGTAGTCAGTTTGGTTTGAGATCGCTTAGATTTGGTAAAGCTTTAACAGTAGGTAATGTTATTACGGTGGAGCCAGGTATTTATTTTATTCCAGAATTAATTGCTCAATGGGAGAGCGAAGGAAAGTTTGAGCAGTTTATTAATTATAAAGAATTAAAAGCGTATCGAGATTTTGGTGGTATTCGGATTGAAGATAATATTTTAATTACAGCTACAGGTTCTAAAATATTAGGTCCGCCGATTCCAAAGACGGTGGAGGAGATTGAGGCGATTAGGGAAGCGGTATAATTTGTTTTCAGAAGTTTGCTATTGCAGCTTTGGGAATGAGCATAATCTTAAAACTAGTTGTATTTGATGCCACCTACTTATGTAATTGGTAGTTTCTAAAAATAAAATAGCTGGCAGAAAAAACAAAATTTCGCTAAGTTTAAAGCTAGAAAAAATGGCACAAGAAACAAGTCAAAATGAAAAAATATGGGATGAGCTAGCAAAGAATGGCGTTTTATGTTCCCAACCCAAATTAGAATTGACCGCAGCACAAGCCAAGCAATACATTAATAAAAACGACTTTTACAAAGACGATCTAAAGGGAAAAAATGTGCTCTGTCTCGCTTGCGGAGGCGGACAACAAAGCATTGGTTTTGCCTTATTAGGAGCTAATGTAACGGTTGTAGATTTTAGTAGGGAGCAATTAGAAAAAGATGAATTAGTAGCTAAAAAATATGGGAAGGTGATAAGCATTGTAAAATCAGATATGAGAGATTTGTCTTTTAGTAAAAATGCAGTATTTGATATCGTGTACCAACCCTATTCGATTAATTATATTCCAAGTGTAGAGGGTGTTTTTAAGGAGGTTGCAAGAGTGATAAAACCGAATGGTTTATATGATTTGATGTTTCACAATCCGTATATTCATGGTTCTTGGAAAGATGGTTGTTGGGGAACTGAATGGAAGATCGCAGAATTATGGAAAGGAAAAG
>ENA-ORXT01004864-ORXT01004864.1-marine-metagenome-genome-assembly--contig:-NODE-4864-length-13572-cov-13.478844_pt1 | contig 13572 bp, 10 predicted proteins | sample MGYA00237868_ERZ511482 | MGnify/ENA metagenome assembly ERZ511482 | reverse complement strand
ATTGAACTATTTTTTTAGGAAGTAGAATGGAAAAAGAGTCCTTCATAAAGTGACGATTATTTATGGTTAGGTACTTAAAATAGGATAAGCCACAGACTTAGTACCTATCAAGTGAATGAATGGGTAATGTATTGGATTAGTAAGGAATGAAAGAATACCAGAACCTACTTCAGCATCGGTAATGGAAATATGTGCTGGTAAGAAAAGACGCTGAAAGAATACTTCAAAAAAGCTATTTACTTATAAAAAACGCTTTACATAAATAACTTATAACTAATACGATAGGGATACTTAAAATGCTGCTTCTGATAGTTTGTAAATAAATTATTACTCAATATTCTAGTGTTTAAGTTTGTACTAAACGTATCTCTAATTACGCTCAATAATCCCCCAAACCACATCCACCATCGCTTTAGCAGAAATCCCAAACAAACGCATCCGTTCATCCGTAGAATCGCCATCTACATACCGCTTATACAGTTGTTGGGCAATAACTGCCCCTTTCCAAAAAGCAAAAACTTCATACCAAGCTAGGCGACTTAAATCAAAATTGGTGTGTTGCTGATAACGGTCTATTAAAAAAGCCTTATTGGGAAAATTTCCTTGTAAGGTAACAGGTAGGTCGGGGTATTTAGACCTATCAAATCGTTCATCCGGCCAATAGCTTAAGGTAGAAGCGAAATCGACTAGCGGGTCGCCTAAGGTACACATATCCCAATCAAAAATAGCGGTTACTTTATCAGGATTGTCGGGTTGGAATTGGCAATTATCTGGTTTAATGTCGTTGTGAATAATGGACACTCTTTGGGTAACAGGTATATCTTTCAGTAACCATGCTAAAATAGCATCCATGTCTTTGCTGTCGTCCGTTTTAGATAATTCCCAACGCTTTGACCAACCTTTTAATTGTCGCTCTAGAAAGCCTTCTGGTCTGCCGAGTCTGCTTAAATCTGCTTTTTCATAATCTACCAAATGCAGTGCTGCTTGTGCCTTTATCATCGCCTCCGTTATTCTTGCTTCTGCATGGTCAAATTGCTTAAAACAATCCAATAGTTTATAGCGAACAACTACACCTCTTTTTCTTTCAATGACCACAAACTTAGCCCCTATGATGTCCTCGTCTTCACATAAATGATAGGCTCTAGGTGCAGGCGGAAAGTGTTTGTATAATTTGGATAGCACTCTATATTCTCGCTTCATGTCATGTGCCCCAGGCGCAATTTTTCCGAATGGCGGGCGACGGAGGACTAATTCTGTTTCTCCAAAATTGAGTAGGTAGGTTAGGTTAGCATGTCCTCCGTGAAATTGGGAGACGGACATCTCGCCTTTTAATTCTGGTAATTGTGCTCGAAGGTAAGTTTCTAAGGTAGACCAATCTAGAGCTTCCCCTTCGCGTACTTCTTTCGCTTTATCCATGTTATTATTTTTCTTTAGAGGGAGCAAATTGGTTTAGTTTTTTTGCAAAAAAACTAAACCAATTTGCTCCCTCTAAGAACGATTAATTTCTGCTACCAAAATACCACATCATAAAACCACCCGGGAGAAACATGATTAGACCATAAATAGCAGCTGGTAATGACAAATCCCCTTGCTTTAAAATACTAGTGGCAATTACTATCGCTAAAGTACTGTTTTGAATACCTGACTCAATAGCAATGGAAATACTTTGCGGCAAATTTAATTTAAAAAATTTGGCTGTCAAAAAACCTAATCCCATTGTCACTATATTTAAAAATAAACTAACCCCTCCAAACTCAAAGAAATATAAGCGAATGGTTTCCGTATTGGTAGCAATGATACTAATCAATATGATTAAAAATATGACCGTACTAAATATTCTAGTCGGCTTATCCATTTTAGTAGCAAAATTTGGAAATAAATGTCTTACCGTCATACCGATAGAGACAGGCACAATGGTAATGGCTAATATTTGTATGATGGTTTTTACGACTGGTAATTCTATAGCTTGAGCATCTCCGAGAAAATGAAATAAAGAGGAGGACATAATAAATGGTATGGTTACAACAGAGGCAAAACTACTAATAGCTGTCAAAGTGATAGATAATGCCGTATCACCTTTGCTGACATGCGTTATCAAATTAGAGGTAACGCCACCGGGACAAGCGGCTAATAACATAAATCCTACTGCCACGATAGGAGACAAATTCAAAACAGATACAATGGCAAAGGCGATAAGCGGTAGAAAAATTAATTGATTGGTTAAGCCTATAATAGTTGCTTTTGGATATAGCGCAATACGCTTAAAATCAGCGACCACTAAGGATAAACCCATTCCTAACATGATAATGAAGAGAGATAATGGTAAAATGGTGGTGGTTAGAATCGTATCTTCCATTAAAATTATAATATACGAAATGAAATAAGCATAAATATTAAAAATCCCTTTTTATCAATGTCTTATAAACTCAAAGAGTTTCTACTAAACGTTTTTTTTATTTGAAACACAAAGGGAACAAAAGTGCACAAAAATCTTTTATCTTTTCATGCCTTTGCGGTTTTAAAAAATAAAAACTTTTGTGAAATCCTTTTGTGCATGTTTGTGTTTCAAAAAAAAACGTTTAGAAGAGAATTAAACCTCAATTTTCTTTCTACTGCGGTTCCCTATTGACTAAAAGGAATCAACCGAAAAGAATACCTATAATCCTTAACTGGCAAGGTATATTCTTCATGCACCATTCTTCCCCAAGAAGTATCTCCACCTAGTCCCATTTGCTTATAATCAATATTGCAAGTAGTAATCGGTCGAGGGAATAAGTCCGCACCATGTTTGGAAGTAACAGGGACTAATCCAGAAGCAGAGGCCGCCCCTTTTTTACCAGCAGCAAAATTTAAATCTTCTATGTTTAGTTGCCACGCACTCATAGATAAAGGCTTGGTATTCGCTTTAATTAAAAGACCTACGCCATCTGAATTGCTAAAAGACATCCAGCGAACATCCGTTTTATTGCCTGTTTCTTGTGGACGAGAATAAATATGCAGTTGGTCCCAAACCGTTCCTTTCCAAAGAGCAATTTCTCCAGAAGTTTTTCTGTCCCAATAGGTTTCATGGGGTCCTCTACCATACCATTGCATAAACTGAAAGGAAGCAGGTATTTGTAACTGCATACCAAGTCTAGGAATATTAGACAAGTCTGTGCGCTGTGGTTTAAATTGATAGGTAATTTTTATTTCGCCATTGCCAAAAATAGAATAATCAATCAAGACTGCTGCCTGCATCGTATCCAGCAATTTGTATGTTACTTGAAAATCAATGCTATGTTTATTTTCTTTAATCGGCTTACTAATAATAGCGGGTCTATCTTGCGAAGCTGCTTTCCAAAGGGCGGCCCAATGATGCATGCCATTCCCTAAATCATTATCTGTGGGAGAACGCCAAAAGTTTGGTTGTAAAGAGGAATTGATTAAAGCGGTATTTTTATACTGGTATTCTAGCAATGCGCCCGTTTGTTTATCAACACTTAGAAAAAAACTATCTCCTTTAATCAAATAACTTTCCTTTTGTGTTTGCAGCGTCAACTGCTGTTTATTGTACTGAGTTGATTGCTCTTTGGGTGCAATTTTAGGTAAAGCAAACTGCTCCCATGCAATTGTATGCCCGATAGGAAGTAGCGGTACTGCTTTGTTGGTCAAGGCACTAAGCGTTAAAAAATATTCTTTGCCTGCTTGAAAAGAAAATTTCCCAAAATCAATTGTTACGGTTTTCTTTTCTTGAGGGGCAATAGTAATATTCCCCAAACTACCTGTTAAAACTGCTTGTCCATCTTCTCGTAAAACCCAATGTATATCAACCTCTTGTAAGTCTTTAAAAAAGTATTTGTTGTGAAGCTCTATTCGACCATTGTTTAAATCAACTGCTTTAAATTTAATTGGTGCATAGACTTTCTGGACTTCCTTTAAATGTGGATGCGGATTTCTAAAAGGGTCTACTAAACCATTGTTTAAAAAATTACCATCAGTAGGCAGTGTTGGATGGTAATCATGTCCATAAGCCAAATATTTAATTCCCTGCTCGTTCGTATATTCCAGCGATTGGTCTACCCAATCCCAAATAAAGCCACCTTGTAAAACAGGGTATTTTTCGATAGCATCCCAATAATCCTGCAAATTCCCAACGCTATTGCCCATCGCATGGCAGTATTCAATCATAATCGCTGGACGCTCAGGATTAGATTGAGCATAGTCCACTAGTTTTTTAATAGGCGGATACATGGGACAAAAAATATCTGTGTAGTCTGCTTTCTTGGCAGGCTCATATTGCACAGGACGAGTAGCATCCTGTTCCTTGAGCCATTGATACGTCTTTTCAAATATTTTTCCATGCCCCGCTTCATTGCCCAATGACCATATAATGATAGAAGGATGGTTTTTATCTCTATGAAACATACGTTGCGTTCGGTCAAGATGCGCTGGCAACCAAGTCATTTCATTGCCAATTTGGGTAGCCTCAGAATTGGCTAAAGGATGACTTTCTATATTAGCTTCATCAATTACGTACAAGCCATATTGGTCGCATAGTTCATACCAATAGGGATGATTTGGATAATGTGCAGTCCGTACGGCATTGATATTATGTTGCTTCATCAAGCGAATATCTTGTAACATGTCGGCTTTGCTTATCACATGTCCGGTATGTGGATGTGTCTCATGTCTGTCTACGCCTCTAATATAAATAGCTTGGTCATTAACCAATAATTGTCCATTTTTAATTTCAATAATCCGAAACCCAATTTTTTTAGTAACGACTTCTATCATTTGTCCATCTGAACCTCTATGAACCATTTTAAGGGTGTAGAGATGCGGTGTTTCAGCTGACCATTTTTTAATTTTATATTTTGACAACAGGTTTGGAATCTCCACAGATAGCCGAGTGGTATCTTTCTGGATATTCGTTTGAAGACTATGCGCCACGACTACCTTTTGTTGCTTATCTAAGATTTGGAAATCTATGGAATGTTTGGCTTCTGTTTCTGGCAAGTAATTTTTAAGCAGTACATCAATATCCAATTTCCAATCTGTAGGAGTATTTTTCATGCGACTTGTTGTTGCAAACAAATCCCACAAATGTGTTTTGGGTGTCGCATATAAATACACTTCTCGCTCAATACCCGAAAGCCGTAACATATCCTGACTCTCTATATAGCTAGCATCACTCCAACGGTAAATTTGAATAGCTAACGTATTTTCTCCTTTTTGTAAGTATTGAGTTATATTAAATTCAGCAGGCGTTTTAGAGCCTTGTGAAAAACCTACTTTCTCTCCATTTACCCAAACATATAAGGCGGATTTCACAGCGCCAAAATGTAGAAAGATTTCTCTATCCATCCAATTCTCCCGAATAGTAAACGTCTTCCGATAAGAACCTACAGGATTGTAGTCTGCGGATACATTCGGCCAAGTGGTCGTAAAAGGATATTTTTCATCCAAATAAATTGGATAATCATAGCCATGTACTTCCCAATTGGCGGGTACTGGGAAATAGCTCCAATCCGTATCATCAAAATCAACTTGCTGAAATCCTATGGGGCGGTCCGCTGGTTTCTTAACCCAGTTAAATTTCCAAAACCCATTCAATGATTGATACCACGGCGTGTTTTCTTTTTGATCTAAAATAGCAGCTCCTTCATTATCATAAGGAAAAAGTTGGGGATGCGGCGCTTCTTTATTTACACCGAATATTTCGTGGTTCTGGTATTCGTTTTGGGCTATAGCAGGAAAATAAAATAGGAATAAGGTGAGTATGGGAGCTAAATATTTCATAACGGTGATTATAGAGAAGTCAGATCGTCAATTTCATTGACTGTCAGAAGTCAGATTTATGACGTGTTCCTAGACGTTTTTTTGAAACACAAAAGAAACAAAAGTGTTTTCACAAAAGTTTTTTGCTTTTTGAAGTATACCAGTAAGACGTAAAACATACAGCAACCTTTTGTGAAAACACTTTTGTATCTTTTGTTCCTTTTGTGTTTCAAAAAAAACGTCTAGTTACGCTAGCGGTACGTCTAGGAACACGTCATAAATCTGACTTCTGACAGTCAATGAAATTGACGATCTGACCTCTGACTTCTTTTCCTTAGTACTTCAAGCTTCTCAAATAAGCAATACTCTGAGGTACTTGATTCATCACAGAACTACTCTCATCCTCAATAAAGTAATGCGCAATCCCAATTTTACGGGCTTCCTTTAGGATATTCGGCATATCTAATTGGCCCGTACCCAAAGGAACATTATATTCTACATCTGTTCCCCCTGATAAGTTTTTAGCAATTCCTTTCTGCATATCTTTCATGTGCATTAACTTCCAACGATTTCCGTATTTTTTCAATAAAGCGACAGGGTCTCCTCCTCCAAATTGCATCCAAAAAATATCCATTTCAAACGACACATCTGCTGGATTGGTCTTTTCCATCATATAGTCTAATAGCGTTCCATTGCCATGCGGTTGAAATTCATAACCATGTGCATGATAGCAAAAAGTTAAGCCATTCTCTTTTAATACCTTACCTGCTGCATTAAATACTTTAATGGCCTTATCCGCATCTGCTAGTTTAAATACCTTCCCTTCATGAGGCACCCATGGACACATCACATATTTCGCTCCTAAAGCTTTCGCTTTGCGCACAATCGCCATAGGGTCTTCTTCTAATTCATTGAATTGTGCTCCAGTAGAAGGAATAGAAATACCTCGGTCCGCACACAGTTTTTTATAATCCGCAGGGTCTATTTGTCCAGAATCTCCTTCTATTTCTGTAATACCCATCGCTTGAATTCTATCTAAGGTGCCTACCGCATCTTTAGGAAAGTAATTACGAAAAGAATAAGCTTGCACGCCTAGTGGTGCGGTAAATATTGGCTCCCCCATTTTTGCTACTTTGGAAGGAGTGGAACAAGCCATAAAAAATAGGATGATTGTTCCGAGTAACATGATATTTTTTGTCATAATCAGTGTTTGTTAAAATTGAAGCACAATGTACTGATTAATTAATTAATTAATGAAATTTGATAATTCCATTTATTTATTTGGTGTAACAAATTTAGGTACGTTGTTGATAGATAATTTCCTATTCTATTGATACTCCACATTTTTTAGGGCTAAAAAGAGCATCGCTCCGGCACTTTAAGATAGACAGTGTCGGAACGATGCTCCTTTATGGACCTCCAAAACAGCATTCCTATATGCGTCAGGGCTAAAGCACTTAATCTTTCTACCAAAAAAATATGGGGTCAAGACTTCCTGACTGCGGCGGTCGTAGCGATGTAAAAGCCCTTGTTGAATTTCCATATAGGCAATGTTGTCATCTTTGGGGTTAAACTGGGAATCATAACTTTTGGAAAAGTAGCGTAACTTTAGCGATAATAAGAAAACAAACTACTAGGAAGATACAACATAACTACACCGAATTAGTAAAAAAAATCACTGAAACGCTAAAAGCTTTCAATTTGCTAGTGATCAACGTCTAGTGAGAATAATTAATAATCAATCAATCAGTAATTAAGCTAGTTCGTTTATTTTTTCCCTAAAGACCAAAAGCCAAAACTACCAATTAAACCAATAATAAATAGTAAAACCCATAAACTATTAAAGCCAAAAGTTTCACTAATATACATGCCACTTAAAGGCGCTACTACACTTGCGATGGACCATGCAATGACATACAGTGCCATATATTCGCCTCGATTGTGATTGCTAGAACGAGTGGCTACATAGGCACTTGCAAAAGGCATGTAAAATATCTCTCCCATTGTTAGACAACATACACCTAGGGCAGCAATACCCAATCCTAGCAATGGGAAAGAAAATATTAAAAAGCCCAAGCCTATCAAAATTGCTCCAAGTGCCATGCTTGTAAATTTGCTATAGTGTTGTTCCACTAAGTAAACTAAGGGCATTTCAAAGACAACGATTATTATTCCATTTAGACTCATTAATAGACCAATTTGCCCTTCTCCTAAACCCAATTCTTGTTTGTAAAACAGCGGTACCGTATAAAACAGTTGGAAAAAAGCAAAGGCTAATAAAGCAATAATCACTAAAAATAACAGGAAAATTTTATCTTGATAAGGCGAGTTTTTATGAGCAGCTGGCGTATCTTCTTTTTCTTCTTTATTTTGTTTTCTTTTTTCTTTAGAATTATTCTTAAGCGTAATTCTAAAGAGAATAGCGGCAAAAAAACAAGTGAAGGCATCTATATAAAACAACCAATCGTAGCCTTTCCATGCCGCTACCAGACCACCCATAGCAGGACCAATCGCAAAACCTAGATTAACAGCTAATCTAAGTAAAGCAAAGGAACGGGTCAAATTTTCTGGTTGACTATAGTCTGCAACAGCTACTTTATTAGCAGGTCGGAAAGCATCCGCTATCGTACTAAACGTAAAGGCAACCGCTGCCAATGCCCAAAAACTCTTAGCATATAATAAGGCTAATATGGTCAAGCTACTCAACAACAAGGACCAAAACTGCACTTGGTAACTACCAATTCTATCGGTTAACCAACCACCAATATAAGATCCTAAGATAGAACCAAAACCAAAGAAGGTCATTATCAATCCAGCTTCCTTTAAGGTAAAACCTAAGTTGTGTGTCAGGTAAATAGTTAAAAAGGGAAAGACCATTGCTCCCGCTCGATTAATAAGGGAGATAATAGACAGTATCCAAATCTCCTTAGACAATCCAGAATAGGCATTTTGGTATAATTGAATGGTACTTTGTAACATAAGCTTTTTTATTGGGCTTGATAACTAGTCTTTAGCCATTGGTCTTTAGTCTTTAGTGGCAGCCTGTCTAGCTTATGCGTACCAAAGACTAAAGACCAATAGCTAAAGTCCAGTTTAGGATTGACAAAGAAACCTTTAAAGAGAACAAATGATTCCCTGTATACCAGTAATTTTAATTTAGGAGACTATCTTCTTCCAATCAACCCCCTAAATTTAGTATGCTAATTAGATTTAAACGACCACCATTTCGTTACAAACTTATTGACCCAGATATTTTACAGTCCCAACTTATTTGACTTTAATGTTGAAATTAAATTTTAATGCTCTAGACTACCACTCCAACACAATTTTCCCAAAATGCTGACCCGTTTCTTGATAGCGGAAAGCATCTGCTAATTGGTCAAAACCAAAACTTTTATCAATAAGCGGTTTCATGCCATTGATGTTAATCGCCGCAGTCATTTTTTCTTGCATTTCTCTACTGCCCACTGCAATACCTATCAAGCGTAGATGCTTAAAGAATAATTTTGGGAAAGTCAATTCTCCCTTCCGACCATTGCCCAATATCCCTATTGCAGAAATATGACCCCCTATTTTTGCTGCTTCAATAGAATTCCGAATAGTAGAACCACCTCCAACGTCTAGAACGTGGTCTACTCCACCACCAGCTAATTTAAAAATAGTTTTCCCCCATCTAGAGTCTTCTTTATAATTAACCACTGCTGTCGCACCCATTTCTTTTAATCGCTCTGCTTTAGCAGGGGAAGAAGTAGTCGCAAAGATTTTTGCCCCTGCTGCTTTGGCAAATTGAAAAGCAAACATAGACATACCCCCAGTACCTTCTATTAATACACTATCTCCTGCTTGCATGCCGCCTTCTACCATCAAGGCCCTCCAAGCAGTTGCACCTGCACAAGGTAAGGTTGCAGCCTCCGCATAGCTATATCCATTGGGTATTGCCGTAACAGAATTAGCAGAAACACAGCTTTGTTCTGTTATAAAACCATCTACTGTTTCTCCATTAACAAACCTCGTCTTAGGCAAATCTGGTTTACCTTCCAACCAATTCGGAAAAAAGAGAGACATTATCTTATCTCCTGGTTTCCATTGTGTAACGCCCGCACCTACTGCCGCCACTTCTCCTGCGCCGTCTGACATAGGTACCCGACCTTCTGGTACAGGAATTCCGCCAACTGCTACCAAATAATCGTGAAAATTTAAAGAGGTAGCGTGCCAATTGACCAGTATTTCTCCTGCACCCGGTGTAGGAGTTTCTTTTTCCACAATTGCTAGATTATCTAAGCCTCCTGGTTGTTTTACTACTACTGACTTCATGTTTTAAGTTGTTTAACTTTACCTAGCTACTTTTCTAGGTAAAAGCTATATTTGCTAATAAGACATTGGAAAAATGGTTAGATGGTTAGATTGTTTGATGGCTGCACACTAGACGTTGACATACAGTTATCAAACAAGCTAACTACTTAGCCCGACTAATTAAACGAAAGGTTAAAAAATAAAATATTCCTTTTATTTTTCCTTCGTTATTCAGCCTATTTTATATTATAAAAAGCGAAAATACGAAAAATATAAAAACGCTCAATAAAGACCAATTTATTTTTTCATCGGTTTAGATATGTGGACGTAATTATTGAATTTTTCGAGTAAGTACTCAATTGATGCGATAGTTAGATGCCTGTTTGTTGACGGCTTGTGTGTAGTCATCAAACAATCTAACCATCAAGCAATTCTGTCTACATTTTTACTTGCCTCAAAAAATCCAACAAAGCATTTGTGAAAATATCATTAGAATCCCCTGCTATCATGTGCCCTGCATCTTTTATATCTACGTATTGTAAATTAGGTGCAATTGCCAGTAACTCTTTTACTGTTGCTTTACTAACAACATCACTAATTCCTCCCCGCACTAATAAATTAGGAATTGAAAGATTAGTCAGAACTTCGGTAAAAAGTCCATCAAATTCACTTGGGTTTCTATGACTGGAGAGCGATTGCCAAACTTCTAACATCTTTGGGTCCCAATGCCAGCTATAATTGCCATTAGGTAAGCGCCTCAAAGATTTTTTCAAACCATTGGTGGAACCTGTATTTTTTCTATGTGGCAAATAATTGGCAATAGCGGCTTGGACGGCTTCTATACTCTCGTATCCTTCTGGATTTGCGGCCATAAATTTAAAAATACGATCAACCCCTTTCTTCTCTAATTTGGGAGAAACATCCACTAAAATTAAAGCTTTAGCTATATCTGGATACTGAGAGAGGACCATCATGGATGTTAAGCCGCCCATAGATGCTCCTATTAATACAGGTTTTTGCTTAAGACTATTAATGATATGTAGTAAATCTTGGGAGATATACGTAAAGCTATAGTTTAATTGTTTAGACCAACTACTATCTCCATGTCCTCTAGCATCAGGTGCAATCACATACCAACCTTTCTCTGCTATGCGTTCGCCTGTTTTCTTCCAAGAATGTCGAGTTTGTCCACCGCCATGTAATAAAAGGACTGGCGTATCGGAAGGATTACCAAAAGCATTGGCAACTATCGTTATATCGGCTGCTGTTTTAAATTTTATTACTTGTTGTGTTTCAATCATACAGTGGCATCTGGTAAAAAGTATATTTAATATTTCTTTTTAGAGGGAGCAAATTGGTTGTGTCTTTTGCAAAAAAACACAACCAATTTGTTCCCTCTAAAAAACGATTTAAGGCTAAACTTGCCGAGGGCTAATTTCAGCGAAATATAAGTTTCTATACAAATACAATCTTTTAGCGAACTAAATTTTTTCTTTTAGGAATCAGCCAACAAATATAAGCAGCAATTATTATATCGAAGCCAATACATGCTTCGGGATACCCTAATGGTACAAAAGGCGTATTCGGACCTGCATGTAAAAACATATCCCAACCGATGTGAAATAGCCACCCAATAGCCAACCAATAGAGGCTATATTTTTTTGATAAAAAAGCAAATAGCCCATATAATAAAACGCCACCAAACTCTATAGGCAAGTAGGCGTTATCCTGACCTATTAGTGCAAAGGCAACATAAATAAACGCGGCAATGACTAAGCTAACTCTCCAAAACGCATACTCTTTATTAGGAAAGAATCTTTGTGCTAAAAATATGCAAATAAGGGCGAGGAGTATGCCTATAATAATACTTATTATCATTTATTTGTTGATTTAAACAATCGGCTTTTCGATGAAATTAGCTTCTTATTCCGTATGCTGGAATATAGTGCTTTTGTATCAATTCTTCTATAGTAGCTTCTCGAATAAATAAGATAGCCCCTTTAAAGTGTAAATCCTTATCGACCATCACATGATTAAAATCTACTTGAATGTAGGTCGGCTGAATATCAATTATTTTTCCATTATGAGCCAGCCCTTCATCATCCGTAACGTTTACTAGATTTCCTAATTGAATGTATTCATCAGGTATATCGCTGGCTCGTTTAAAATCAGCAACATCTAGTTTTAAAATATTTAAAGCATTGGATCGACCATACGCTTCTTCCGCTTTGAGGACAAATTCAAATCTATCATCTGCTCCTAAACCAAATAGTTGCGCTTCAAAGCTTTTTAATAATTTACCCGTTCCAAACAAAAAAATGAAGGGATACTTTGCATCCATTCGTTCTAATAATTCTCCGTCTGCGCCACCTTCTCTCAATTCATATACTAGGGTTATGACTCGTTGTTCTTCGATTGTTAATTTCATAAAAAGAAAACAGTTGTTTTTTATTTTTGTTGTTTTACTTATCTTTCGCTGAAAATTAATATAAAAATCATAAAATGAAATTTTTCGATTTAAATGTCCCTTTGGAAGATAGCCCAAGTGAACCAATGCCCGTCAAAATCGTCCACCAGTCACATAAGGAAAGTGCTGCCATGATGGCTTCCTTTTTCGATGCAAGCGTTGATGATTTACCGAATGGTTTAGGTTGGGCAAATGATACGGTTAGCCTTATTACACATGCAGGAACCCACGTAGATGCCCCTTGGCATTACTACCCTACCTGCGAAGGAAAAAAATCAAAAACAATAGATGAACTTCCTTTGGAGTGGTTCTATGGAGATGGTGTCGTTATAGATATGCAGCATAAAGAAAAAGGTGGACTGATTTCCACAGCAGATATCCAAGCTGCGCTAGAAAAAATCAATTATACCTTAAAGCCAAGAGATATTGTATTAATTCATACGGGTACAGACAAACTTTGGGGAAATCCTGAGTATTTTAATTCTGGGGCTGGCGTTAGCGCAGAAGCGACTCGCTGGTTAATTGACCAAGGAATAAAAGTAATGGGGATTGATACTTGGGGTTGGGACCAACCCTTTTGGGCACAAAAAGAACGTTTCAAAAAAACGGGCGATGCTTCTGTAATTTGGGAAGCGCATAGAGTTGGAAAAGATAAAGAATACTGCCAAATAGAAAAATTAGCTAATCTCGATTTGTTACCCAAACCATTTGGTTTTAAAGTAAGTTGCTTTCCTGTTAAAATAAAAGGGGCAAGTGCTGGATGGACTAGGGTTGTTGCGATGTTTGAATGAAGAAATTAAGAATGAATAATTGCCTATAAGACGTTAACCCCGACTTCACCATTAGAAAACTTTATTCGGAAAAAGATTTCTATTTTGAATAAAATTTGCTGGATAAATTTAATGCTGCCATACAAAGTCGAGGTTAACGTCTTATAGGCAATTATTCATTCTTAATTTCTTAATTCTTCATTAACTTTATCTAGCCGCCCCACCATCTATATTCAAACATACACCAGAAACAAAACGCGCTTCTGGAGAAGCAAGAAATAAATA
>ENA-ORXT01004863-ORXT01004863.1-marine-metagenome-genome-assembly--contig:-NODE-4863-length-13574-cov-14.075054_pt1 | contig 13574 bp, 8 predicted proteins | sample MGYA00237868_ERZ511482 | MGnify/ENA metagenome assembly ERZ511482 | reverse complement strand
CGAAAATTAACTGAATTAACAGGTCTATCTACTTCTCATTATATTAGACAACTTCGATTAGAAAGAGCAAAAGAATTACTGCAGACGACCGATCTGCTCGTCTATGAGGTAGCTTACCAAGTTGGTTTTAGGAATGTTGCTCATTTTTCGGCTTCCTTTTCTGATACTTTTGGTTTTCCTCCTAAAACCGCAAAGCAAAAATGTTAAACTTGTTAAGTTTCCAATTAATTTATTGGGTATTGTTCCATTTTTCCAAAAAAAATAAAAATCCTCGTAACTTTTCAATCTTTTAACTCCGAGAAGTCAGATAAACATTTTTCGACAAGCTCCTAATGGATAATATTTTATTTTTTAATCTTTAAAAAAATCAATTATGAAAAAATTAGCAATTTTTTACCTATTGCCAACAATTATTTTATTATTATTTTCCTGTAGCGATGGTGTTGATGGTATCAATGGTATAAACGGTATGGATGGTATGGACGGTATGGACGGTATGGATGGCATGGACGGTATGGATGGTATGGATGGTCTGAATAATTTAAGAAGTGACATTGTTGTAATTGAAGAGAGCCCAAATGGAGAAAATATGGTAGTTTCTGGATCTTCTTCAGAATTGTTTCGTAGCGCAAACGGTCTTACAGTAAATTTTAAAACTGAAAATTTAATACCAAATAACATATATACTATGTGGTTTGTAGTCTTTGGAGATGCTCCGGGGCCACCATCTTCTACTTATGCTGCTGGTATTATTGTAGGTGAAAGTGGGGAAGGTCAATTATCTGGACATATAAGCGTTGGGGATATTTTTGATCTTCCTACCCTTGTAGAAGTTTTTAATAACCCACTAACAGCTGAAGTTCATATGGCATTACGTACTCATGGACCAGCTCAGCCAGGAATGATAGCTGAACAACTACAAACTGTTGATGGTGGTTGTCTTTCTGGGTTTCCAACAGGTCCAGGACTACATCCAGACTCTGATGTAGTAGGATATTGTGCTAATGTACAAGTTGCAATACATCCAGGAAATTAGATAGTACTTCCTATTTAAAAATAACTACAAAACCGTAACTGCTTAATATAAGTAACGATGAAAAAATAAGTTAGTCGTTTTTGAAATGGGCTTTTTTCTAATGGGTTGAAAACCTATAAGAAAAAAAGTCAATTCAAAAACAAAAAGACTAACTTATTTTTTAATCAATCCTAAGCGGTTACGGTTTTAATTTAGCCTCAATACAATACTTCTCTGGTTACTCATCCTGCATCTACAACTATCCCAATGACCTAGTTCAGAGTAAACTCGCAAATTTCTGACATCCCACAACGATAACTACTTGTCTGGGAAGGGTAGGATAGCTTATTTTAGATAGCGTGAATTTAATTTGCTTTTTCAAAAAAACAAATCAAATTCACGTACAAGCGTTGTGTGTACACGTCACGCTTATAATTTTCAATTTTCCATTCTCCATTCTCAATTAGTTTCATTCATCGTTTTCCACAACAAATCCTTCAATTCCATCAATCCTTCCTGTGCTACCGAAGAAATAAAAAGCGAAGGAACACCCTTAGGAATATCAGGTTCCAACATAGCTCGTAACTCCGCATCTGCTATATCTGCTTTGGTAATCGCTAAAATTCTAGGCTTATCCAATAATTCTGGATTATACATTTTAAGCTCATTCAGCAAAACATCATATTCTTTCTGAATATTTTCCGAATCACAAGGAACCATAAATAAGAGCGTCGCATTTCGTTCAATATGGCGTAAAAAGCGATGACCCAGACCTTTACCTTCATGCGCTTTCTCTATTATCCCCGGTATATCTGCCATCACAAAAGAACGATTATTTCGATAATCTACAATACCTAAATTCGGCACAAGTGTAGTAAAAGCATAACTCGCAATCTTTGGTTTAGCGGCGGTAATAACAGATAAAAGGGTAGACTTACCAGCATTCGGAAAACCGACCAAACCCACATCTGCTAATATTTTAAGTTCTAATATTTTCCATTCTTCTTGTCCCTGTTCGCCCGGTTGCGCATAGCGAGGCGTTTGATTAGTGGGCGATTTAAAATGGGCATTTCCTTGACCACCTCTTCCGCCTGCAACTAGAACAACCGTTTCATCATGTTCAGAAATTTCAAACTCAACCTCGCCCGTTTCTGGATCTTTAGCAATCGTTCCTAAAGGCACATCTAAAATAATATCATCTCCATCTGCACCTGTTTTATGAGTACCTGCACCGTTACCTCCCGGTCCTGCGATAACGTGTTTTCGATATTTTAAAGGCAAGAGGGTCCACATATTGCTATTGCCTCTTATGATAATATGGCCACCTCTGCCACCATCTCCACCATCAGGACCACCCTTCGCTGTACGCTTATCCCTAAACAAATGCGTAGAGCCAGCTCCTCCTTTGCCAGAACGGCAACAAATTCTTACATAATCTACAAAGTTCTTTCCTGCCATATTTTTTATTTACCGTAGCCCAGACATTCCTGTCTGGATGCCCAGACAGGAATGTCTGGGCTACGTACATTTCCTAAAACCCTCCAAAAGCATCCACATTATTCTTTTGGTAAGGTAATTTAAGCACATCAAGTGGTGCATTTTTAACCTGAATAGTAAAGTAATAAGTTCCCCGTTGTGGCTGCCAATTAAAAGAGGCACGCCAACAGTGTAAATCTCTAAAAACACCAAAATCAGGATAGGTCGTTCTTTTATTTTTGAAATCATAACCGATATTACCAACGGTCATACTCCATTTATCGGTTACTTTAATCTCTCGAATCCGAATATTAATACTATGTGTTTGTACTTTCCAATCAGTCGTTTGATCTACATTCCGAGTCGCTCCAAAATTAAAAGAGTGATTGAGGTTAAACCCTTCTAAAAACTTTAAAAAAGTATTTTCTGGCTCCTGTTCAGGTTTTTTAGCATTTCCTTGAGTAGCTGTTTTTTTATTATCTTTCTTCTTTAGTAATTTCTTGATGTCTTGAACAGATAGCCTCGTATTCAATCTAAAACTTGCATTGATAAAGCGAAGTATTTTACCATCTGCTGTTCGATGATTAAAGCGATTAATGGTTCGATTATTTATATCGGAAGCATAAGGTGTCCAACTTGCACTAAAAGTAAAATTAGTAATGCCTTTAAATAAGCGAGTGGTGCCATTTGCGCTAATGTTACTAAACTTTAAAGAATCTGCCGCAAAATTATAACTTCCGCCAACTCGAATATTATCAAAGATTTTTAATTTTTTGTCAACGGAATCTCGTTTGGGTCTAAACTTCGCTTCAAATATATTATTAATAGAGTAGCTTAATGCCATTCGCCGACCACTGTTAGTACTAGGCGAACCATAGATGCCCCCTTGAAAGATACTATAGCGACGAAGATCAACTACTGCACTCGTATCTTGATCATACTGATCTATTACCCCTCCAAAAAAACCATCTTCTGCGCCATAATCAGGACTATAATTAAAAGAAAGACTAGGTTTTGCGGTATGCCGAATCCCTTTTAATGGACCTCTTTTAAATTGTAAAGTACTAAAGACGGTGGTATTTAACGATACGCCTGTATTGAATTCATGCCAAGGTTTAAACCCAAAAACAGTATCTCTCACACTCTCAAAGGTAGCGGGTATATCTGCTACTATATTACCTGTCGTATCTAAATATTCTCTGATAGAATGAAAATACCAGACTTCTTTAAAAGAAGCATTGGGAGAAACGGTGATATATTTTAATAAATTGAAATTTACATCTGTCGCTATATTATGCCTAAACGCAAAACGGGCATTATCTAGCGTTTCTTGTTTGAATATTGTCGTATCGGTAGCGGTAAATTTATTTTGAAATTGTCCATCATATTTCAAAGACACTTTTTCGTACCACTTTTCTTTATTCGCCCCTCTCTCTTTTTTGAAAGGATAAATTCGGTTCATCTGAAAATTAACCGTTGGCGCATTGAGCGTAAATTTTTTGTCACCTGTAAGATTTTGAGAATGTCCTGCCGCTATAGAAAAGCGAAAAGGTTTGCCTGGGAAAGTTTGGTCCAAAGAAAGATTGGAAGAAAGGGTTGCTTGTAATACACTTTGCGCATCATTTCTATTCAATTCTTGATAGCCATTTCCTTGTATATTGGCATTCATCCTAATCGTACGGGTCGGGTGCGCTTTTGCATCTTGATTATACGTACCGCGAAGGCTGAAAGAATTAGTTCGAGTAGGACTATCCAAAGATTTTCTACTAGAAAAGGCTACATTCAAATTACCATTGTACTTATAGCGTTTTTTAAACCTAGAATCTGCCGTTATCCCCCAAGTGCCATGCCAATAGATTTGGGAGGTTAAGCGCAAATCTATTTTTTCACTGATTGGAAAATACCAACCAACTCCATCTAAACCAAAACCCCATTGCGGCGAATATTCATAGCCTTGCGGAAAGATTAATCCCGTACTTTTAAAATCTTTTAAGGGAAAAAAACCAAAGGGTAGCCACAGAGGAGTTGGCACGCCTGCCAGTTCTAGATTAGATAAACCTACCACAACAACCTTGTCGGCAACGACTTTCTGTTTCCTACTACGGATGCCATAATGCGGATGTGGGGCATCGCAAGTAGAAAAAATAGCATTCTTATTATATAAAATGTTATCTACAAAGGTGCTATCTCCCTTTTTATTGGTTTGACTAACAAATTTGGTCTTAGTACCTTTTAAAAATAAATTACTTTGCGTAGTGGCAACATCGTAGACAATTCCTTTATTGGTTTGAAAATTATAGCGCAGGCTTTTCGCTTGAAAGTTTTGAGAGCCATCTGTAAAAGTAGGCGTTCCACTCTGTCCTCCAATACTATCTATATAGGTATGTGCTAGTGCAATATTGCTATCCAAAGAGAAAGCAATATAGCCTGCTTTTAATTCCATACCCTGATATTTTATATAAGCATCCCCATATAAATGCACCTTATTAGCTGCATTATCGTAATTCATAGAGTCTTTTGCACCATATTCTGCATTATCATCCAAAGCACTTGCCGATATTTTAACGGGTTCGGTTGGCGTAGTTGGAAGGAACGGAGTCGTATCAGGTTTTTCTTGTGTCTGTTGAAGAATAATACTATCTAAAGCTATTTGAGAGGGCGAACGGCTACTGTCAACCGATTCTGATAGGATCGGTTTTACCTGTGCCTCAACTGTCAATAAACAGCAAAACCTTAACAAAACAAGTATAACTATTGTTTTCTTCAAAGGAAAGGCAGATTATATGGTACTAAAATTGACATATTTAACTTATATTGCAAATTATCATTCCTTAGTTGGATGTCCAAATAGCAATGCCGCAATAACCATTTGTTAACTCTTTTAAAAGAGGTCAGAAGTCAGACCGTCAATTACATTGACTGTCAGAAGTGAGATTTATGACGTGTTCCTAGACGTAAATTAGATATAGGATGTGTTTCCAGACACAAATTAGATGTATGACGTATTCCGCAATGCACGTCTAATTTGCGTCTAGGAACACGTCATACATCTGACTTCTGACAGAAAAATTTATTTTTCGGTCTGACTTCTGACTTCTTCTAGATTATTCATCAATCTGTAATAAACGAAGCACTTTGTTGCTATGATAAAGACACTTTTTATAACAGTAAGTTGTTTATTGTTGTCCACACTATACAACCCATCAAACTCTATAAATGAATCCTGCAAAGATAGAGAATTACTTGCTAACGCCTATCAAGTAAAAACAGTCGTTTTAGATGCAGGGCATGGAGGCAAAGATGACGGCTGTAGTGGAAAACATTCCAAAGAAAAACACCTCGCCTTAGATATTACTTTAGCACTAGGAAAAGCGATAGAGACTTATTATCCCTCCATCGAAGTAATTTATACCCGAACGGAAGATGTATTTATTCCTTTATACGAGCGAGCTGCCATTGCGAATGCTAGTGAAGCAGATTTATTTATCTCTATTCACTGCAACGCTTTAGGTGCAAAATTAGCTTACATAAGAGGAACGGAGACTTTTGTAATGGGTTTAGAAGAATCTGAACACAATACGGAAGTTGCTCGACGAGAAAATGAATCTATTTTATTAGAGGAAGATTATCAGCAAAATTATGATGGCTTTGATCCTAACTCTAATGAAGGGCATATTTTTTTAAGTATGTTTCAAAATGCTTTTTTAGATAGAAGTATTTTATTAGCGGAAAAGATTGAAAAACATGTATCTCGTAATACAAAGCGTAAGAGTAGAGGGGTACGCCAAGCTGCCTTTGTGGTTTTAAAAGAGACAACGATGCCAAGTGTACTGATAGAAACAGGTTTCTTAACCAATAGCAAAGATGAGGTGTTTTTGTCTTCTGCAGCAGGTCAAGAACAAATAGCTAGTGCAGTTTTTCAAGCGTTTAAAGAATATAAAAAAGAAGTAGAACAAGAAGAATTGGCAATTGAAATACCGATAGCGGATGTACCTAGTATACCTATAGAAGTGAATGAAGTAAGCAGTCCAACAACAGATGAATCTATAGAAACAGTCGCCGAGGAAATAGTAGTACCAGAGAAAACAAGACAGATAATGGAAGAAATTGGGGTAGCAACGCCCATAAGTTCTGTGCAGAAAGAGACAGTGGTGTCAGAAGCTAGTTACAGAGCAACAGAACCTGCACCGACAGAAATAGCAGAAGAGATAGCTACTAAACCTATATCAGAAGAGCTACAAACAATAGCAACAGAGTTAGCTATACCAGAAGAAACGCTTTTGAGCACGGTGGAAACAGTTGCAGAAGTGGAAGAGCCTATAAAAGAGTTAACTCCTACCTATACTTTTAGTGTACAAATAGCTGCCTCTACAGCTCCATTGGAAACAGATGGACCACGATGGAAGCAAATACAAGGTTTGAAAGTCCAGCAAGAAAAGAACTTATATAAATATTTAGCAGGTAATTATGGGCAATATGAGCAAGCTGCCGCTAATCGTCAAGTCCTTACTAAATTGGGTTTTAAAGGCGCATTTGTGGTAGCTTATAAAGATGGTGAAAGAGTTTCTTTGAAGGCAGCTAGGGCGGCAATAGAAATGCCCTAAATCTTTCTACCTTTCATTAAGTGAAGTTCAACGGCTACTTTTGTAACAAAACTATAACACTAGCTTTTTTGCTATTCGCTTAATATTTATGTAAATTTCGCAAAGGCTGTAAGCAGCTAAACAATAATTCCCAGAACAAACGTTATAATTAAAACTTAGGAATGTATGCTAATTAATTAGTAATCATTTTTTAAGTACTCAATGATGAATGAGAAATTAATGAGAAACGAGAAATGATGAATTTATTAGACGCTATCTAGCAAGTTTTTACGTCTTATTAGGTATTCATCATTTACCATTTACCATTCATCATTTCTCATTCAGTACTTATCTTACTTACGAACATGTCCACTTTTAAAAAAAACAAATGACAATAAAAGGTTTGCTAAAGATAGCCTGTGTAGGCTCAATAGGATTGGTAGCAGTAGCAGCAGTGCCAAAAGACCATGATCGGCTTTTTGAAATTTCTAAGAATATAGAAATTTTCACGAATTTATATAAAGAGATTAATACCTATTATGTAGATGATTTAAATCCAGCAAAGTTAATGCGTATTGGTATTGATGCCATGTTGGAATCTTTAGATCCCTATACTAATTATTTTTCAGAATCAGAGATTGAAGGCTATCGTTATATTACAGAAGGGAAATATAATGGTGTTGGGGCGGATTTTGCTAAGATTAATGGGGAAATGACGGTTATTGCACCTTATGAAGATAGCCCTGCGACCAAAGCAGGTTTAAAAGCAGGGGATGTGATTATAGCGATTGATGGAAAAACAGTTGCAGGTAAACGCTCCGAAGATGTAAGTCGTTTCTTTCAAGGCTATCCGGGAACAGAAGTGGTCTTAAGAATTAAGCGACCGGGAGAGCAAACAGAACGTTCGCTGACCTTGATTCGAGCAGAAGTTAATGTAGAAAATGTGCCCTATTATGGGATGTTGGATGATGAAATTGGCTATGCTGCCTTAACTACCTTTACAAGAAATGCAGGTAGGAATGTAGCCAATGCAGTTAAAAAACTAAAAGAAGAAAACCCAAATCTAAAGGGGGTTGTTTTTGATTTGAGAGGCAATGGTGGTGGTTTATTGGAAGAAGCAGTAAATGTCTCTAATGTTTTTATCCCTAAAAATGAATTGGTCGTAACAACCAAAGGAAAAGTAATAGATTGGGATAGAAGCTTCAAAACTTTAAATAGACCCGTAGATTTAGATATTCCTTTAGCTGTATTAATAGATAAGGGTTCTGCTTCTGCCTCAGAGATAGTTTCAGGTGTCATCCAAGATTTGGATAGAGGCGTATTGGTGGGGCAACGTTCTTATGGAAAAGGCTTGGTACAAAATACGAAAGATATTGGCTATAATTCTAAGGTAAAAATGACAATAGCCAAGTATTACGTACCGAGTGGTCGTTGTATTCAAGGGGTGGAATATGCGGACGGAACACCTGTAAATATTCCAGATTCTTTAAGAACTTCTTTTAAGACTAGGAATGGTAGAAAGGTCTTAGATGGTGGTGGTGTAAAACCAGACTTGTATTTAGACAAAGGCGAAAGTGAAAAAGTAATTAATGCTTTAAATTCTAAGCATTTAATCTTTAACTATGTGACGCAATATTGTTTGAAAAATGAGACGATTGATAGTGTAGCCACTTTTCAATTTACTGAATTTGAGGACTTTATTGCTTATGTAAGCAAAGAAGGTTTGGAATATGGAACGAGTACGGAGAAAGCATTTAAGAAATTAAAAATTGCTTCTGCAGAAGAAGAGTATTCAGATGATTTAGCTGCGGAATTTGACGATATAGCGAAAAAGATTTTGGAAGCTAAAAAGAAAGATATTTATCGTTTCCAAGAAGAGATTACGGATTATATAGAAAAAGAAATAGCGAGTCGTTACTATTATGAAAAAGGAAAAATTCAGATTGGTCTAAGAAATGATACAGAAGTGAGAGATGCGATTGCCGTCTTAAAGAATCCTACTAAATATAATGAGCTGTTGGCTAAGTAATTTTTCAAATTCAAAAGGGGACGTTAGCTAGACGTGAAAACCCCCGTATGAAATGCGGGGGTTTTCACGTCTAGCTAACGTCCCCTTTTGAATTTGAACTTGACACTTGAATTTGAACTTGTTAAGCCTCTTCCTCCAAATCTGCCGCATTAATACTAGCTATCTCCTTATCAATATAATACAAGCTATGCGGTCCCTCTCCAATAATTTTTATTTTATCTAAGATACCCCGTATTTGTGCCTCTTCCTCTCTTTGTTCCATCACATACCATTGCAGGAAATTAAAAGTCGTTTGGTCGCCTTCTTTAGTGGCTAATGCCGTTAATTTATGAATAGACGCGGTGACTTTTTGCTCATGAGCATATACCTGCTTAAACATTTCTTGAACCGAAGGATATTCATAAGGAGGTTGTTTAATAGCGGGAACTAATGCGTAGCCATCTACCTCACTGATATACGTAAAAATTTTAAGCATGTGCATGCGTTCTTCTGCCGACTGACTGTGCATAAATTGCGCGCAGCCTTCTAATCCTTCTTTGTCACACCAAGAGGCCATTGCCAAATAGATAAAAGAAGCCGTACCCTCTAATGCGATTTGGTCATTGAGGGCTTTTTCCATTTTTTTTGAGATCATGTGTTTGATTATTTTATTAGGAAAGTAGTCAAGTACTTAACCAATTAGCATAAATAAGGTTCAATAAGATATATTACAAAGCGCGGGCTGGAAACATGAAATTTTTTTTCTTGAAACGCAATTTTTTTTGAAACACAAAAGGCACAAAAGTCCACAAAAGGTTTTCACAAAAGTTTTTTTTATACCCTTTCGCACCTTTTGTGTTTAAAAAATATAAAAACTTTTGTGAAAACCTATTGTGGACTTTTGTGCCTTTTGTGTTTCAAAAAGAAAAAAATTGTGTTTCAAAAAAAACTATCCTAAAAACAAGCCTGCAAACCCGCATATCTTTTCGAAATTTTATCATTTCGTACCGCCATAGAAATCGCCTTTTTGGTACCAATCAATAAGACTAACTTCTTACCTCTAGTAATACCCGTATACAACATATTGCGATACAACATCATATAATGCGTCGTATGAATCGGCATAATAATACAAGGACATTCACTCCCTTGGAATTTATGAACGGATGCGGCATAAGCTAAAGTTAGTTGATCAATATCCGAAAAATCATACAAGACCTCATTTCCCTCAAAATCCACCAAGAGTTCTTGTTCTGTCATATCAATACCTACAATCCGACCAATATCGCCATTATAGACCTCCTTGTCATAATTATTCCTAAGCTGCATGACTTTATCGTCCTCATGAAAAGTACGACCCATTTTAATCAAAGGCTGCGTAGAAGGATTTAATTGTTTTTGTAAAAGTTCATTGAGATTGCGAGTGCCGATAATACCCCGATTCATAGGGCTTAGAACCTGAATATCCTTTAAGGGGTCAAAACCATATTTTTTAGGTAGGCGATTTTTTACCAACTCAGGAATCAATTGAATAATAGCTTCTGTATCTTCTCTTTCTATAAAAAAGAAATCCCCGTCCTTATCATTCGTTATACTTGGAAATTTTCCATGATTGATCGCATGTGCATTGGTAATAATTTTAGAATTAGCTGCTTGGCGAAAAATCTCTTTCAAGGTAGTTGTTGGACAAACCTTAGATTCAATCAAATCTTTCAACACATTTCCTGGACCCACACTTGGCAATTGGTCGGTATCGCCCACTAGAATTAGCCGGGCATGATCAGGAATGGCTTTGAGTAAATTATACATCAAAACGGTATCAATCATACTAGCTTCATCCACAATCAACACATCACAGTCCAAAGGATTATCATGATTTTTTCTAAATCCATTGATACTAAAATCAAATTCCAATAAACTATGAATGGTTTTCGCTTCTAATTTAGTGATTTCCGTCATTCTTTTAGCTGCCCGACCTGTTGGTGCAGCTAGAAGAATATTATCTGTTAGTTTTTGCGCAATTGATAAAATAACATTGGTAATCGTACTTTTCCCCGTTCCTGGTCCACCCGTGATAATATGAATCTTTTCTTGAAAGCATTGACCGACGGCCGTTTTTTGATTCGGAGCTAAGTTTATTTTAAGCTGTTTTTCTGCCCAAGCTATCGCTTTTGGAATATTGATTTGTTTTAAAGGAGATAAGTTGTTGAGTAATCGGCGCCATTCTTTAGCAATTCCTTTTTCACAGATATAGAACAATTTGAGCCAAATAAAGGCTTTGGTTTCTTCTTTTAAAGTTAAAGGTTGGATAATAATGCGGCCATCTGCAAGAATTTCTTCTAGCCGATTATCTATCAATGGTGCTTCCACTTGCAATAATTCTTGTGCGGATTCCAAAAAGGAATCAACAGGATAGCAAGTGTGTCCCTCATTAGATAATTCTGAGAGCACATATTCTACCCCCGAATCTATTCGAATATCTGCATCCACAGGGATGCCCATTTTTCGGGCAGTGTGGTCTGCTGTTTTAAAACCAATACCCCATATATCCCTTGCTAGTTGGTAAGGATTTTCTTTAATAACAGCAATACTTTTTTCTTGGTAGGTCCGAAAGACTTTTTTGGCAAAAGAGGGACTAACTCCATAACCCTGCAAAAAAATCATCACCTCCCGTATGGCTTTTTGCTCATCCCAACAAGCTTTGATTTTTTCTAAACGTTTTTTACCAATGCCATTCACTTTTAGCAAAGCATCTGGATTTTCATCTATGACATCCAAAGTTTCCGTGCTATAATACTCCACAATTCGTTCGGCAAAAGCAGGTCCGATACCTTTTACTAAACCCGAGCTCAAATATTTTTTGATTCCTTGTTTAGAAGATGGGCGTTCTACTTCATATTCTTTTACTTGAAATTGAAAACCATAATTGAGATCATTTTTCCAAAATCCCTTGCAGCGCACGGTTTCGCCAACTTGCACGGTTGTTAAAGTGCCAACCACAGTGGTTAGGTCTTTTTTCTTCGCTTCTTTTAATCGAGCAACGGTATATCCATTTTCTTGATTTTGAAACGTAATGCGTTCTATGTGTCCGTATATTTCATCCAAATCAGGTGTACTATTTTATCTTTCCTTACGAAGAAAGAAGCCGTTTTTTTACCTACGACTCTATTTTTTAGTTTCCCCAAATTTACTAATTTTATCTGGCTTTTTTATACAATGAATAGGAGCTATTTCTCTCTAATGTTTATTTCAATTGTCTTTGAATTTAAGTCAGTAGCCTTAAGAAGTATAGTCTGCACAAGACAATAGTCTTTTCGCCAACATTAATAGACGTTCTACTTTATACCTAAAAAAAGGCTATTCCCTTAACCTAGCAATAACCGATAGTATTAAATATTCCTTAATGAAGTATAAAAAAGAGGATTTTAGCCGTTTTGCTGATACATTTGTTCCTGTTTATTCGTCAGAAGGAGGGAATTAAGTAGGTTTGTTTATTTGTGTAAAAGTTTAACTGTTTATAAACAAGTAAACATTCTAAACAAATAAACCATCTTAATTATCTTTCGTTCGGGTGATTTTACAAATTCCAAAGCACGTAACAAACTCAATTCAATAAAAGTAATAAAATTAAAATGAGAAAAATATTCTTCGTTTTTGTTCTTTCTTGTTTATCTCTTGCCGCATTCGCACAAAAGGTAGGGCATGTCAATACTGGAGCTTTACTAGAAGAAATGGCAGAGGTTAAATCGGCTAATTCTTCTATGGAAGCCTACCAAAAACAATTAGTAGCGAAAGGTCAACAGATGGTACAGTCACTACAAACAGATTATAACGCCTTTGTAGCAGAAGTACAAAAGCAGACAATGGCACCAAAAGTGCAGCAGGAAAAACAAGCAGTTTTGCAAAAGCAGCAGCAGGAGATACAAGCGTATGAGCAAGAAGTTCAAAATAAAATAGGTCAAAAACGAGAAGAATTGTTAAAACCTATTTTAGCAAGAGTGGACCAAGCTATCAAAGAGATTGGAAAGGAAGGTAACTTTTTGTTTATCTTCGATGTCAGTATTCCAAATACGATTCTTTTTGCAGAGGAAACTTTAGACGTTACTGCGGATGTGAAAAGTAAATTGGGGATGTAAGGAAGAGCGTTTATTTGTTTAGCAAGTTTATTTGTTTACCACCTTCAATGGTTGATTGACAATTTAGCTGTTAACCTATTTAAACCAGAATACTTGTTAGTAATTTCTCAAGGTATTCTTAAAAGGGCAATGTGTTGTATTACACATTGCCCTTTTTTTTTCTTTTTTGTGGAAGATTATTAAGGCTATACTTGCCACGTCTTATTTGTCATTTTGTAGGAAATCCACTAATGCCCTACTTGCCACGTCCTATTCGCTACGTCCCACTTGTCATTTCGCAGGAAATCCACTAACGCCTCACTTGCCACGTCCCACTCGCCACGTCCCACTTGTCATTTCGCAGGAAATCCACTAAC
>ENA-ORXT01004862-ORXT01004862.1-marine-metagenome-genome-assembly--contig:-NODE-4862-length-13575-cov-7.781005_pt1 | contig 13575 bp, 10 predicted proteins | sample MGYA00237868_ERZ511482 | MGnify/ENA metagenome assembly ERZ511482 | reverse complement strand
AACAACGTGCCAGCTCTTGGTGCTCCGTCCGCTTCCAACCCTCGCTCGCGTCAGCGCTTCCAACAAGCTCGTCCTGGGCCACGTCATGGCATGGGTGGGCGAAAGAAAGGCACAGGTATGCGTACTAAGGAGAACTTTGGACGGGGACTGCGCCGTGCGTTGGGGTCTTTCCTATCGGCCACCCCAATCGATACCCTCGCGTCCGAGTGTGGTGTCTCCCACGCTGCTGCAGAGGAGGCCGTCGCCTTGCTGCTGTCGTGGTCCGAGGTGGAGGGCAGGGAGCAGGTTTGGCTGGTGGGTGGCGTTTTTGGAGTCGTCGCGCGGTGGGGCGAGTGGCGACGAGACTCCCTCGGGGAGTGTGCCAGTGCCTGTGTGTGGCTCGCGGCGGATGGGAGGTGCAGGTGCACCTGTGTCGGAGCCAACGTACATCAAGACAACCACATCCACGAGCGGCCAACCAGCTGCCAACATGCCGGCGCACTAGATGCGGCGCTGCAGGAGATTGCCTTTGCGCTGGGCGTGCCGCTACATGACGTCAAGATTCACTTGGGCAGGAAGGCCCAGCAACCCGGAGATGAGGACGGGCAGGGCTCTGCGGGCGACCCTATGACCTTTCATGTCGTGGGAGCGCTGTACGTCGCCGTGTGTCCGTCACCGCTTGGCGTCCTGCCTGTTCCTGTGTACCTGACGCCCACGCGCTCCTCGTGCGGCTTCTGCCCAGGAGCCCGCACTAGGGTATGCTCGCACTTGAGCGTTGCGCAAGAGTGCGGGGCGCCGCAAGCTGCCCACCGAGCCTCCGCACAGAGCACAGTGCGCGGCCTGGAGGTGTCGTCGGTGTCCGAGCTGCCCATCCCCTTGCTCGACTGCGTCGCCGCTGTGAGGTTGAACGCGGACCTGTGCACGAAGGCAACTACCGGCGGGGTGTTTGTGCTGCCGGCTCCATCCTCCTGCTCCTTGTGCACGGAGCGTGGCAGGCATCATAAGGTGTCCGGCTTTTCCAAGACGGAGGGTGCAATCGCGTGCACGCGCGGCTTTTGCAACATGGAGGTGCACTTGGCCAAGTGCTCTTCCTGCCTGCAGTGGGTGTCGCGTGACGGCCGGGAGGATCACGTGGTGCTGCTGTCTTTGGCTTCCGCCGCCACGGTGACGTGGGTGCGTTCCATGGCGCTTCAAACATCCGAGGGCGCCGCGCTCACCACGTGTACGACGCGGTGGCTACGCGCCGTCCGCAGGGAGACAGTCGCCGGTGTCCTGCCGCGTGGCTGCCGTACCCGTGGCGGTCGCGTGCTGCGCAACCTGGTTCTCATGGGCTTGAAACTTATGGTGTCGGACATGCCTCCCGCTCTGTTCACGTGTGTGCACTGCATGGACAGCGATGGGCGGTACAAGATTGTGTCTGCCGATTCGATATGGGTTGGCTTTGGCAGCGGGTCGGACCACGTGCGCTTTGAGCACGTATCGGCGGCCGTACCGGAGAACCGGCGGGCGGTCAAGGCCGCTTATCTCGTGCGCGGGGAGAGCGTCCGCCGCGTCATACGTGACGTGATGAAGCCGCGCAAAGAGGTCAAGGTGCTGGCGAGGACGCTGCGCGCGTCGGAGCTCGCGGTTGGTGTCCTCCTTCCTGGCGCCCTTCCTGCCGACCGGACCCTGGTCGCCACCCCCGCGGAAAGCGCGATCGGCGCCCTCCTGGGCACTGTGTTCAACATCGGAGATGCGGCGTCCAAGCTGCTCTCGTCCGTGAGAGCGGGGCTCGCTACGTACAAGACGCGCAGTCGCGCCGAGGCGCAGCGTCGAGCAGGAGCCGCTCAACATCTGGCGGAATTCATTGCCAAGCAGAAGGGACGGTCGACGGGAGCGACGGCGGCTGTTACGGGATCATCTCCCGCACCCCAACCAACAGCGGCGCCTACTGGCAGGGCTTCAGCGCCAACTTTACCGACCGGTCTCTCTGCAGCGGCAGCAATGAGCGGGGCGCCGGCAGCAACGCCACCGACACGCCCACCTCTGCCTGCGGCGATGGCGACGGGGGGGGCTTCGGTGGCAACGCCGCCAACGCGTACGTCTGCATCAACACCTGCGGCTACGGGCGGGGCGTCGGCGGCAACGCCGCCAACGCGTCCGTCTGCATTTACACCTGCAGCGACGGGCGGGGCGTCGGCGGCAACGCCGCCAACGCGTCCGTCTGCATCTACACCTGCAGCGACGGGCGAGGCGTCGGCGGCAACGCCGCCAACGCGTCCGTCTGCATTTCCACCTGCAACGACGGGCGGGGCGTCGGCGGCAACGCTGCCAACGCGTCCGTCTGCACCTACTCCTGCGGCGACGGGCGGGGCGTCGGCGGCAACGCCGCCAACGCGTCCGTCTGCACCTACACCTGCGGCGACGGGCGGGGCGTCGGCGGCAACGCCGCCAACGCGTCCGTCTGCATTTCCACCTGCAACGACGGGCGGGGCGTCGGTGGTAACGCTGCCAACGCGTCCGTCTGCATCTACACCTGCAGCGACGGGCGGGGCGTCGGCGGCAACGCCGCCAACGCGTCCGTCTGCATCTACACCGGCGGCGACGGGCGGGGTGTCGGCGGCGATGGGTGCTGTGTCGACGGCGACGGGGGGGGTGTCGGCGGCGACGCCACCAAGGGCACCGACAACGGCACCTGGGGCAGCCGGTGGTTCGCTTCCTCGTGTGCAGCGCGTCGACGCTGCCCAGCGCACTGGCAGCAAGGGAAAGCGTCCCGCCTACGGTGAGGGGGCGAAAGGCAAGCGGCGGAAGGCGGATTGCGGTCGGCAGCCGTTCAAAGCCGGCAAGGGGGACGCCGACGCGGACTCACCCTTCCTCGCCGCCCAGGTTGCTATCCTGGGAAAGGACGCGCGGAGGGAGCTGCTTTCGTTTGTCACCGCCATCACGATTGACAGCGTCGTGCTCCCGTTTCGTGCCAGCCAAGTTGGGGCGGTGAGGAGTCTGGCAGCCGTACTTTCGGGCAGCAACCACCAGCAGGGCATCACAGAGCTGCTTGCGGCGTCGACATCCTCCACCGAGCTCCCAGAGACTGACGAGCGCAAGCCCATCGTCGACATGCTCCGTGAACTGCGGTTTGTGCAGCTCGGCATGCGCGCGGCTAGCTGCCTCTTTGCGTCCCTGCCTGCTTTGGTGACTGCCTTGTCCACCACACTCCATTGCGTCGCTGACGCCATCGACAGCTTCCTCCGCGAGTGGCAGAACGGGCCCGAGAAGGCGGTCGAGTTCGAGCGGCTGTGGAAGTGCGGGGGGCGCTCCCAGGAGGAGATGGCGGCGGATTTCAAGAAGCGCTTCCCATTGGCCTCGGGGCGTCACCAGCACACGGGGACGTGCGCGCCGTCACTCCCCCAGTGCAGGCCGGAGCCGTTCTTGTGGGAGGAGGTGTTGTCCACGGGCATGTGTTCAAAGCACTACGCGAAAGCGCACAAGTTCTCCCCGGGCGCGATGACGATCTGCTGCGGCTGCAAGCACCCGCTCATCCTCGCCTTCACCGTGCTCGACAGGAAGGAGGCGCCGCAGGTGCTCCTTAACATGCTGCTGACGCGCTTCGCCCGCATCCCAAGCTTCCTCATTTACGACTTTGCATGCGGTGCGTTCCGTGTGGCGCTCGGCAAGCTTGGGTGGATGTTGATGGACTGTACGGTGGTCTCCGACCGCTTCCACATCTTCAATCATCTTTGCTCGGACGCGTTCGACCCGCGGTCGTACGCGGCGATGGACGCGGTGGACTCGGGGGCGCCGGAGCAGCGCAACGCGCCTATCAGGCGCATCCAGACGACGCTCCAAGGCATGGGCGTCGTCCCCTACGCCAGCTTGCTCGCCTACCAGACGGCCATCTTGAACCACGAGGCCCAGGTCAAGTGGAGCCTCGGAGTCGAGCGGCTACCGGACGACGTCGACCTGGCCGGCGAGTACTTTTGTCGGTTTGACTGCCCCTGTTGTGATGAGCCCCCCACTCCCTCCCCGCCGACACGCTCATCACCGAGCAGCTCGTCCGATGGTGAGGAAGACTCGAGTGGCAGTGAGTCAACGACAAGCGTGGGGAGTCGTGGTCGTCTCTTGAGTGGTGGGGGGGGCGGGGGGAAGGGCTCGACAGCCTCCTCTGAGCATATGTCTGTGTCTGTTTCGGAGACCAGCAGCTCTTCGAGTGCGGCCTCTGGGAGCGACGACAGCACCTTGGGCGCGTAGGGGGGGGTTCCTTTCTTGAGCGCATAGGGACGTTCCTTTTTCGTTTGTACAGAAGACGTTGTTCTCGTGCTTTTGTTTCTTTCAAAAGCCAACAACACCAACCACACCGGGAAGAACCCGTTCCAAAAAAAGGGCAGCCCACCTCACGTAAAGCGGCTATCGTCCATGTGGTCTCCACCGCTTGTATGGCGTCATACAAGGACTGAAGGACTTGGCTGTCCACACACCCTTGGTCGTCGCCATGCCAGCACCCCACCCGCTTCCCCCGCACCCAAGTTGGCGGACTCACCAGAAAGAAAACAAGCAGGCAGTCATACCGACCCACGAGACGCTGTAGCCGTGGTGCTCCACGCCACTCACCGGGGCCGGCGGACAAGCATGCCAAACCGACCGACGGCACACCATGGGCCGTCATCGTGAATGTCAGCTCCCTGTCCGTCCCCGCCGTACTCACGGTACAGCCGAGACGCACTGCCCAGGCTACCAACGTGCTCTCACCCGGCTTGCCGTAGAACATGGCCCATGCAGCAGATTGGAGCCCAGCGCGAAGGAGACCGCGTGGGATCCGATTGTCGGTGACAAACAGGGGCTGCAAGGTGGGGTAAAGCGATCGCTGGAAGGGGATCGAGAAGGACTCGGTGATCCGCAAGATGAGCTAGACACAATCAATATGGCAGGCTACCTGCTTAATCATGCCTAATAACATACGATTTCCATATCTAAGTTTGACAAGTGCGAGTACAATTTCTTTTCCTGCACCTGACGATTCGTGGTGTGTTGTCGCTCACCTCGATCTACCGATGGAAGCGCATCGCAAGACGGACCTCTCATCGCCCTGGCGGCTACTCTATAAGACCAAAATCGCTCGGTGGACGTCTTGACGCCTCCGGGCGTACTCTGGACAAAGAAAATGCCTCCAGTGTCCCTATTTTTCGGCCAATCACGACAAACGGGCCGCAACTGAGCAGCCGCATGGCGCTGCCACAGCACCGGCGAACGTGGTACTTGAAGACAGCTGTGAGCCTCCTTCTGCGCGCATTTTGTCATCTGCTCGATGCCGGCGAGGCTGAGAGACAGACAGTTCCCAGGCAGCGCACCCCGGACACCCATCTTTATTCGCTATTACAAACAACCGTGGAGGAGCCTACATCTACATGATGGCCACAAACGGGACGGATAGCCATGCACGGCAACCATAGTGCTTTGAAAAGGGATTCTATGAGCTCATGCTCTGCCTGGGCTGCTCAGGCAGCTCAGGTGTGTGGTGCTTCCTTCATGCAGATGCAGAACGCGCGTTGCAGCCCACAAGCTACCAGCGGGTATCCTGGCCCTTCTTTATTTGTTTTAATGACGGGGGGGAGCCTATGGAAGCCAACGCTCCCATGAAGTTGCGCAGGGGACGGTTCGGGCGGACTGGTCAGTGGGTGGAAGTTCTGGCTGCTGTGACCTTTGGGCGGGCATACTGGCATGAAGAAAGCGCATGAGCTTCAAACCAAGCATACGTCCATTATCAGCACCCTTCAAAGGTCCAGTAACGAGGCAGTCGGAAGGATTTGTGTTTTTGTCGTGTGGGGCTCGTCGGAGCTGCCCAAAGAACCAAGATGTGGAACATGACTGCCGAAGGATGAAGGATGGGAGCAGTGTACGAAAAACAGTTCCTGATTTCTCCATGGCTTGTCAGGAAGGATAGAGTACATGGTAGGAGATTGGTCATGGTGTGATTCCTTTGGGAATACAACGGGAACCGCCGTAGGCGGGGAGTGAAGCGCAAGGATGCAATCTCTGAACAATGCAGTGTCAGCGAGTGCATGTGATCCATTCGATTGGGCAGTGCCAGTGACGATCTCCCGGTTACACTATGATTCTGTTGCGTTTTTGGGGGTCCGTCTGCTGGTGACGTCTGCATCAAAGCACATGTCCGACACTCGCCCGCTCCAAGGTACCAACTCTCTCCCTAGAGAAGCCATACCTAGTGCCCGATTGTCTCTCTCAGCTGGCTGGTCCAATCAATACCCTCACTGATGCAGCGGGGCAACCGCCCCCGGCCCCCACGCCTCGCCAACCCCTCAACAGGTCGCGACATCATGTCCGCGTCGACGACCGGTAAGAGTCGCCAGACAGCGGGATGGGAGATAGTAGCACTGTTGACACCGTCAACGAAATATGCCGCGCCTGGGCCACACCCATGCCTTGGTGGCATCATCACACAGTCCTGATTCACCCTCCTGCACTCTGTCCCGCCGCCGCACGGGCACGGGGGGGGGGGGGGGGGGGAGAAACGCCTACCGAGGACGGGAAAGCGGCGAACGAGCGGGAGTCGACCGATATAGACAGGCTGGGGACCAGGGGCAGAAGCGACGGATCACAGCAGGGTTGGGCGGACTGGTGGGGGCGGCCAGAGTCGACGCGGGAGAATGAAGACCGGGTATGGCATCTGGGGGAGATTAATGCGCCGAAACGAGAAGCACTGAGGCAGGGCAAAGGCTGGAAAACCAAACTGGGGGCGAGAATGTCGGCCGGGGCCGACGCCCGTGGAATCGACGGTGGGAGCGGCCGACGGCAGGGGTGGCCGACGGTGGCGGTGGCCGTTGACGGAGGCGGCTCCTTCCGAGATGGCGGGCACCTGGGCGGCCTGGGAGGCTGTCGGAGGCTGCGACCGTAGCGGGAGCGGCGATAGCGGGGATGGCGAGAGCGGGGGCGGCAGACAGTGGTGTTTGCTGACGGCGGCGGAGGCGGAGGTCGCGAGCGGCCGACGGCTGGTGCGGCCGACGGTGGCGGTGACCGGCAACACCAGCCGCTGGTTTGGGAGTCGCGTGGGCAAGAGCGGCCGGTGGCGGCCAGGGTGCGGGGGGTGGCAGCGGGGGCGGGGGAGCAAGAAGCCGGTGGCGTACGCCTTGAGCGTGCACTGTTCCTGCTGATAAATACATGAATAAATGGAAAATTATGGGCATGGAAACCGATCAAATGGACAATTCAAGTTCCTCTAGTATTTTTCGCCGCATTGGTCGTTCTATTTCTAGCTGCGAGTGCTTCACGTCAAGCATCTGTGTTTCCCTCATGCCGTCGGCAACCGCCAAGGTTGCGGCTGGGGACGGCGCAACGTGATGGCTGAGTACGGCGCAACGTGACGGCTCATGACCGCATAACGTCCCCATTGGCTGGACGTGCGGCGCTGACGTTTCGCAGACACTGGGAGCGCCCCGCGAGACTGTTGCTCAGGGAGTGGAGCTGTCAGTGGTGGGAGAGGTTCCAACGGGTGTTCGCCGGCACTCGCTGGCACTGACTTTGACGATGGTTGACTCTGTCACGTGGGCCCCGCGAGACTGGTGCTCAGGGAGTGGAGCTGTCAGTGGCGGGAGAGCTGTCGACGGTGCTCGCTGCCACTCGCTGGCACTGCCTTTCACGATGGGTGACTCAGTGCCGTTATGGGCTAGGCGTACAGTTCGCATCGTCCTCGCAGTGGGATGGCTGCCACGACGACGAGGACATTCGTCCCGCTCGGCGCGTTGCTTGCGCCGCAGCTTGTACGTCCTCTGAGAAGTCCATGCGTGCGCGTTTTCAGTGTGCAGGTATGCGTGTGTGACTGTTTTCGCTGCTCGTATGTGCTGTCGCGTCCATTGCCTGGTTCTGCCAATCTCTCCATGCTCCTTTATCACGCGGTGCTAATAGTGCCGGTCTCCGAGTTTTCTCTTTCTGTGCAGCTGGCTGGCCATGGATCCTTCCCCAGGGGCACACGATGAAGACCGATGGGCACTCGATGCGTCGCAGCAGCGGGCATTGTCGCTTTTTGAGACGGGCGGCAACGTTGCCCTTTTGGGGCGGGCCGGTTGCGGCAAGAGCGTGGTGATGCGACGCATGGTCTCAAAGGCCATTGAGAAACATGGCCGAGAGGCGGTCGCCGTCACGGCGTTGTCGGGGTCTGCGGCCCAGATTTTGAGTGGCCAGACGCTCCACTCCCTCTTCGGGATGGACACCCGCCCTCTGTCCCGAGAAGCCTGGCTGCGCGAGACGCTGAGGCGCCCGGAGGTGTGCCGACGACTGAGCCGCCTCCGGGTGCTGTTCATTGACGAGGTGTGCACGGTGCCGTCGTCGCTGTTCTCTCGGCTCGGCTACGTCATGCGGCGGGTAGCCCCACCGCACATGCAGCACCTACCATTCGCTGGTTGCCAGCTCGTATGTACGATTGATATCCACTCGCCTGCTTTTCGTTTGCGTCTGTCGTCTGCCGGTGGGCTCCTGGGTTCTCGTTGGCCGCTGATGCACTGTCCACTTACTGAAGCCCTTCTCATTACCGCTATTTCCTGACGAACGCTCTCGTATCACCCTCACTACGTGTTTCTGTTCGTGTGCAGGCGCCGGTGACCCTCTCCAGGTCGCGCCTGTGAAGGTCACAGAGAGCTCCGTCGACCGCATGGTCTTCCAGTGCGCCACGTGGCGGGACTGCTTCGAGCGCGCGGCGGGCAAGGTCATCTGCCTCACAGGCAGCCACCGGCAGCGGGACGTGGAGTTTCAGCGCGTGTTGGACCGGCTGCGCTGGGGGCGCGTGGGCGCGGCTGTCATCCAAAAGATCAACGCGACCGGGACGGCCAGCATCTCTGGGTCCGTCACGCAGCTGCGCATCAAGAAGACTTCCATGCAGCTCATCAACGAGGAGCGGCTGGCCCAGATCGAGTCTCCCTCTGTCGTCTTCACGGCGACGGACGAGATCCTGACCAACGACGAGAGCTTGGTCGAGACCGCCGTCTCCTCGTTGCGGTCGTCCGTGGATCTGACGGTCGTCTTGAAGCTGAACGCGCTTGTCATCCTTACGCGGAAGCTGGGCGATACTGTTCCGGGCTCACGCGGCGTGGTGAAGCGGTTCATCTGTGCCGGGGACCAGGGGGGGAGCACGGTGACTGAAGTGGAGTGTGATTTCGATGGGAAGCTTGTGGTGGTCGGCCGCTCGCGTTTCTCTGCATACAACTCGTCAGGGACCGAGCTGGCCTTTTGCGAGCAGCTCCCTATTTTGCTTGGATGGGCTATAACCGTGCACCGCGCCGAGGGCTTTACGCTGGACGCGGTGCAGATTGACTTCCAACTTGATACGTGGACGACGGCGGGCCTTGTGTACACGGCTCTGTCGCGCGTGCGGTCGTTTTCGTCTCTGTGTGTGAAGGGCTTGCGTAGGGACCTCATTCAGGTCAGTCGTTGCTCTACCGCCTACTATGAGAGGCAGCTTGCCGAGGATAACATCGACCCCGAGGAAGATGGGCGACCGCCGATTGAGCTGTAGGGATGCTGTTATCTCTTCTCTTTGGCTCGTGTATCTTTTCCTCCAAAGGCCCCTTCTATCGCATGCAAAAAAACAAGCATGCTCCCTTTTAGAGGTGCTACGCAGCAGACACAAAACGAGCATTCCACAGCACGACCAGTCGCCGATGCTCGCCATTGGTGCCTTCTTGCAGGCGACGCATCGTCTTCGGGTAGAACAAATTCTTGGCATTGAAGTGTGTCTGCAGCAGGTACTCGTACGCATCCGTCATGTAAAGCAGCTCCATGGCTTGGTAGTCCTCGTCCAGGCACGACTCCAAGACCTTGACGCCGTACACAGTCACGGCTGGCATATGCCGGGTGACCATCTCGCCCAGATTCCCGAGAGCAGGAGAGGGTCGCTCCAGTTGATGCAATGAGGCCTGCCCAAGTCTTCTGGCGTCGGCACCTGGGGGGCGGTCCCACAAGCACACGCGTGGGCTGGGAAATCAAGCAACACCAGGCACAGAAGGAGGCAGACGTCATTGGAAAGTCAGAAGAGGTTCAATCCAGTAGACGTCAAGGAAACTGAGAACAAAGCAGACCGTCAAGACGAAGAGCACGTACCCAGTCATCCTCGCTTGCCAAACCAAAGTGTGAAGCGAGACGACGTTTAGCATGGTTTCTGTGAGTGCGCCATCACCCCACGCCCAGCACGGCACCTTATCGGCGCCGGCACCGAGCGACCGCACCTTGACAGCGACAAAGCGAGACGGGAGCGAGTCGGAAGGTACCAGGGTGCAGTTAACGTCGACGACGGCATGAGCAGCAACGCGGCCGTCATGTAGTAGCTCCTGGAATGGAGGGCACGAATGTATGGCTGCCGTACTGGCCGCCCAGCCCCGGGCGCGGCAGTCAAACGAAGCCTCTGTCACGGGCTCAGGCCGCCCGACAAGATGTGCATAGCACAGGTTGGCGTACGTGCCATAAACTGGCCCTGTCGGAGCCGCGCCCCGCGCACCGCTGTCCACAACGGCACGGCGACGGGGGCGTCCCAAAGCGGCGCCCACATCAGCGTCTCCCTCCCGCCGCCGAGCCTGAGCATCCCCAAACCTGGGAGCATCCGAATCCAACGCCGCTGGCAACCCGCCGCTCCCACCCGAGCGGGGACCAGCACGAGCAGGTGGCCGCGAGCGGGGATCCTCGAGAGCGAGAGCATTTCCCGGACGCCCAATGCCACCGCTTCGCGCAGACTCGCCACTGCGCAAGCCCCCGCCTTGGGCCAGTGGCGGCGGCGGGCCCCCACGCCCGGCACCGCCCCCAGCGACCGCCCCGCCGCCGCGTGCGCCGCCGCCACTTTCCGCCAGTGACGGCGGCGGGCCCCCACGCCAAGCACCGCCCGCAACTACCGCCGCGCCGCCACGAGCGCCGCCGCCTTGCGTCAATGGCGGCGGCCGGCCCCCACGCCCGGCACCGCCCCCAACGACCGCCGCGCCGCCGCGAGCGCCGCCGCCTTGCGTCAATGGCGGCGGCCGGCCCCCACGCCCGGCACCGCCCCCAACGACCGCCCCGACGCCGCGTGCGCCGCCGCCAGCTACTGGCAGTGGCGGCGCCGGGCCCCCACGCCCGGCACCGCCCCCAATGACCGCCGCGCCGCCGCGAGCGCCGGCGCCTTGCGTCATTGGCGGCGGCGGGCCCCCACTCCCGCCACCGCCCAAAACGACCGCTCCGCCGCCGCCCTCGCCGTCGCCATGAGGTGGCAGCGCGGGATCGCCGCCACGCTCTCCACCGCCTTGGGCAAGTTGTGGCGGGCTATCCTCAAGATCCTGCCCGCCCTCAGCGCCCGTCCCAATCCGAGCAGCAGCGGCTACCGGCGCAGTGCCTGCACCTGAACGGTTCTCATCAGCGCGGCTGGCATCTTCACCGCCAGCCCCGCACGCCCTACCCCCAACTCGGTTGGAGCCGGAGCCGGACGCGCCCCCGCCGCCACCGCCTTCTCCACCCCCGCCCTCGCCGCCACCGCCGTCACCGGCACCGCCCTCGCCGCCACCGCCAGCAGCGCCACTGGTGCCATTCTTGCTCTGTGACGAGTCCGTCTTTTTCGGGGCGGGCACGCGGTTGCCGCTGTTGCACTGCTCGACAATCCACTTGTAGAAGGCGTCGTTGATGTGCACCATGTAAACGATGAGCGCGAGGGCCGTGGCGACGCGCATCTGCGACCGGTTCGCCATCTTGAGCGCGACGAGAGTGAAGGGCTTGGTGGGGCGGGTGGCCAATGATGGGACCTTCACGGTCACGCCCAGGGTGACCACGGGGGCGAGCTGCTCGTAGACAACTTGTGTGATGGACAGATTCTGCTTGCAGTAGTACGCCATGAGGTCGAAGAACCTCTCCAAGTCGGCCAGCTTGACCCGCCTACGTTCGCCGCCGCACAGCTTCCGCCCGACATCACGCAAGAGTGTTGCCTCCACCGCGTGCTCCTTCTTCTGTGAGGCGGCCATCGCCAATAGGTGCTCCCGATGAGATGCGACCGCGTTTGCTCGCGCGTCCCTCTGGGCTCGCGACAGCGGGCCCTCGCCGTCGTCTTCGGCTGGGAGTCCCGATCCTACCAGCGCCGGGACACGGATGCCTTGAGGCAGAGGAGGAAGAACCGGTGCCGACAGGGTGGGAGGCGGGGAGGAGCCGCCCGCAGCGTGGCCGGGAGATGGGCCGGCGTCAGGAGTGGGTGGTAAGCCGTCGGCGGGGGGGGGGAGAAGAGGTCCAGCGGCGGCAGAGGGTGGTGAGCCGTCGGCGGCAGCGGACGGTGAGCCGTCGGCGGCAGCGGGCGGTGAGCCGTCAGCGGGGGGACAGGGAGAAGGACCGAAAGTGGCAGCGAGGGGTGCGCCGGCGGGGGGGGCACATGATGAGCGGGTAGTATGGGGGAGGGAAGATCCGGTCGCGGCGGGGGGGCGTGAGCCAAGGACAGAAGACATGCTACGAGGCAAGGCAGCTTCGAGAGACGCCATAGACGAGAGGTCGCCCCCGCCACTGACGCTCCCCGCAGAGGTGTCCATACCTGCAAACTCCTCATCAATCGAAGAGCCATGCCCCGGCGCGCGGCCAGCTCGCGCCGAACTAACAAAGCCATCAAAGAGCATCTTCATCCCGCGCGCGCCCGCCGCGCCTGCCACCGAGCTGTGTTGTGTGACACCGGTGGCATAGAGCAGTGCGTACTTGCCATCCCCTCGACGCGCGCAACAGACGAAGCTATAACGCTCGGCACTCATCTCGTCCAGTTGCTTGAGCGAGTACCTTGCGGCCTTCGCAATAGCCACCAGGTCATCCGAGAAAAATGCCATGGGGTGCCGGGAGGGGGGTGCAGGGGGTGTGCGGGTGGACTCGCGCGGCATGAGGACGAAGGGGGCTCGTGCGGGGGGTGTGCGGGTGGAGTCGCGCGACATGAGGGTGAAGGGGGCTCGTGCGGGGGGTCGTCGCTACGCGCGAACACGTGCAGCGCGGCGACACGCGTCTGTGCTCGTCAAGAGGATTGCGCAACGCGCGGGGTGGGTGGGGCGCCAAGGAAAGCAGGCGATGGAGCAGGCTCGCCAAGTCAAAGCCGTCTTCAGGAACTCTGGCGAGGGGGGGGCGAGGGGATGGTGCCACCAGCAAGCTCGGCCAAGTCACGTGGACCCGGTCGAGGTGCGGGCGGAGCCCGCCCAATGGCCCATTCTGGGATGCACGGCCGATAATGCTGCACGAAACACCAATCCCAAAAGCCTGGGGGGCTAAAAGCCGCGGAACACACACCTGAAAGCGGTGCGGAACAACACAGCTGATTGGTTCATCACCCTTCGATGTACTGCATCTTGCCTTCGATGTACTGCTGCAGTACATCGAAGGCTGTGATTACCACCTCACCCCCCGGTGGCGCAGAGTTTGCGCACCGGGGCACCCCCGTCTGCGTCTAATGCGGCGGCGGTGTCGGCGGCGGCGTCGCGACCGTCTTGATGTACAGTACGTACCCAATATTACTTGTCCACCCCTATCCGTGGCCAATGCGCACGGTTGCTGAGACCGGCCTCACACCAACCGCGCTTGCTGCTGCCGCACTACAAAGGAGCCTTTGTCGGAGAAGAAGACCAACACCCAGTGGTCGGTCCCCGA
>ENA-ORXT01004860-ORXT01004860.1-marine-metagenome-genome-assembly--contig:-NODE-4860-length-13575-cov-13.107794_pt1 | contig 13575 bp, 15 predicted proteins | sample MGYA00237868_ERZ511482 | MGnify/ENA metagenome assembly ERZ511482 | reverse complement strand
CATGTGCCTCCGATGACCAGCATTATTCTGACTATTGCACATGGCGCTGTCTTTGATTTTGGGGGCGTGTTTGTTATTGTCACTGCATGCTCTTTCTTGTTCTTCTCCCAGGCAGGATCGTCGCCCAAAGCGATCAGGCGTTGCAGCGCGTGCCGCCTTGCAGATCACAGAGCCGACGTTTGCCTGCTCCTGCTGACAGGGTTACACCCATGGAAGTGTGGCCAAGACACCTACACGACCTGTATGGTGTTCTGTGAGACATGCCGTGAGCGTGGACACATCTGTGACATGAAGGTATCCGAGATACCCGACAAATCCAGCAAGGCGGCGGTATTTGTTTTCCTCAAGCATTCGGTGTCCGACATGCAGTCGCGTGTGCTTGAGGACATGGCCAAGCGCCCTCCGACAGCGCGCCATAAGAAGCTCAAGCGGGCTTCCGGAAAGGAGGCCTTTTGCAGAGGCCCCTGCTGGCCCGGTCCCGAGCACGTTGGCTATGCACGTCGCCCAAGCCAGGATCTTCGATGAGTGGGGCCTCGGCGGGGCGGCGGCCCAGCCTCGCTCTCGCCGCGCCGACGCTGCCATCGCTGCTGCCAAGGACGCTGGGGCCTCGGTCGGGGGCGCTCGAATCGCCGGTGCCACGGAGGCCGATCGGAGCATGCAGGGCGGTCAGGACGTGTCGGCCCCGCCGGTGGGCATCATGTCGGCTGGGAGCGCGGCAGGTTCTACGGTGGAGGAGGCCCGGGCGGCTGCTTGGGCCACATTTGTCGGGGCCTTCCGGGCTTTGCAGCAGCTGAAGTATAGCCCCGCCAAGCGCAAGTGTATGAAGGACATGCTCGGGGAGGTCAAGATGCGCGCAACGCGCATGGGGGCCAACACCGAGATGTATGGCTCGTGCAACTATTTTTCGGGGCGCACGGGCATGCAGCTCCGCACCGCAGGTATGAGATTTGCCAACATCTCCACTGGTGAGCTCGGAATCTGGTCTTTTGTGAGTCAAAATCGGTTCTTTTTGAGCAGCAAGAATAGTTTCGAAGTGAGTACCGCCAGATGACACCTCCAAGAAGACCACAATCGGGCCGTGGGATCAAATATTTCCAAACAGACAGGTCAAGAGCACGAAGGCGGCTGGAAACGCTCCTGAGGCGCGATGGCAGCGGGTGCCGTCCCCACCCCCGATCCACGCGGATGAATGAGAGGGGGCTGTGCAATCCGGTTCTCGCATCTTACATTGCTTTTTTATTGGTCCACATGGCGGACGATTGACACTCGCTTCAAAAATGGTGGAGGTGGCGACTTTCTGGACTTGGGCACTTTCGGTCTTCTTGGGGCAGCCAGCGGCCGCGGCGGGCACGCCGCGAACCGCGCTCGGGATGCGCCAACCTTTCCGCCGCAGTTGGCCGGTGTATGAATGCTTCCTCGTAAGAGCATCTCCCCTCTTCCACTCCTCCCTCTTTTATCAGCTCACCGCAGCGTTTCCACCGCCGCGGTCATTGCCAGTAGCAAAACCGTCGGTTGTCGACTGCCGGCACGGCCCCACCCCCGCTCCAGCATTCTGCCATCTATCTTTTCCCTCCCCCCTAACATTCCGGATGCCGCTTTTCTCGACCAAGTCCCCCCATTATGGCTGGTGCTGACTACCTTGCGCATTTTAGGCGTCTCTGACGCTACCAGCGGTTCGCGCGTTCCGGCAACAGTCAAGAAGTCCCACAGTTGCCCTTCCGCAACACACCCACCGCACTGCCGTCCTCGGAACCAGTTTTGCAAATGGGGGCCCCCTTCTCACTATGCCTCCCCCCGCCCACCCCTGTGCCCTCTGTCAGACACAGCAAAGCCTCTGTCTTCTGCTCAACAGCTTTGCGTCGCTTGCACAGCCGCTTGCGGCGTCTCACTTGAGCCATGACGTGATAACATGTCACAAGCCTTTCCTAAGGTAACTGTCCTGTGTCGCAAAGTGGATACAAAACAAACGCAGCGACCGTTTGATGAAGCACAACAGTCCAACCACGGCGACAAGGTAGAAAAGAAAGAAAACACAAACAAGAAAAGCAAAGGAACACGGTAACCCACCGAGGAACAACACTCGATGAAAACAAAAAGACCTACCCGTGCGTGACAACAAAGAAACAGGTGGCTTACCCACTGAAAGTACCATCGTCCCATGCCCAGTAGCGGCAGCAAAAGGAAACAAAAAAAAGGCACAACAAAAAAACTCAAAACCCGTGCGAGGACGTCACGACGGCACGACAAGCATAACGCGACGCGTCCGATGACGCAACTCAATGACGCCTGCCCAAACCAAGAGCTTGCCCCTGCCGAGAGGCCGCCATAAAAGTGTTGCTGCACGCAATCCGCCGCCGTCGCCGTCGCCACCGCCCCAATCACCGACCTATTGTTGGGCGAAGAGTTCACCAAGGGGGTCAAAAACAGGCACAGACCATAGGAATACAAAGAAAAAAGCACAGACCAAGGGATGCAGTAAAAACGCGAGCAAACGCCATCACAAACCGCAGCGCGTCAGTTCCTGTTCATTCCGAATGTACACACCAACCACAGCGACGGCGGCGCCACCGTCCCGGCTTCCTTCGGCGCGCCATGCCGCCTGCCGTCGTGCGTGCACCTGCTGTGTCCCTACGTGGGGATGCACTCGAATAAAGACCACACACACGGCAAGTCAATAAAACGACAGCGCACCCAACGCAAAGCAAGTACGCGTCCGTCTCGCACGAGCCAACCCTTCATCATCACCGCTCTTCACTCAACCACCCACGCCCCCTGCCAAGCGGCGCCCCGTTTACTCAAACACGCCCCCCAGAGCCAGGGGCCGGGCGCACGCCACCCGACGGCGTGCAACGTGTTGCTGCACGCAATCCGCCGCCGTCGCCGTCGCCACCGCCCCAATCACCGCCCTATTGTTGGGCGAAGAGTTCACCGGGGGGGTCAAAAACAGGCACAGACCATAAGAATACAAAGAGAAAAGCACAGACCAAGGGATGCAGTAAAAATGCGAGCAAACACCATCACCAACCACAGCACGTCAGTTCCTGTTCATTCCGAATGTACACACCAACCCCAGCGACGGCGGCGCCACCGTCCCGGCTTCCTTCGGCGCGCCATGCCGCCTGCCGTCGTGCGCGCACCTGCTGTGTCTCTACATAGCTATGCACTCGCACAAAGACCACACACACAGCAAGTCAATCAAACGACAGCACACCCCACGCAAAGCACGTACCCGTCCGTCTCCCAGGAGTCAACCGTTTATCCGCACCGCTGTCCACTCCACCACCCACGCCCCCTACAAAACGGCGCCCCGTCCACTCACACACGCCCCCCAGAACCAGGGGCCGGGCGCACGCCACCCGAAGGCATGCAATGTGTTGCTGCACGCAATCCGCCGCCGTCGCCGTCGCCACCGCCCCGATCACCGACCTATTGTTGGGCGAAGAGTTCACCGGGGGGGTCAAAAACAGGCACAGACCATGGGAATACAAAGAGAAAAGCACAGACCAAGGGATGCAGTGAAAATGCGAGCAAACACCATCACCAACCACAGCGCGTCAGTTCCTGTTCATTCCGAATGTACACACCAATCCCAGAGACGGCGGCGCCACCGTCCCGGCTTTCGTCGGTGCGCCATGATGCCTGCCGTCGTGCGTGCACCTGCTGTGTGCCAATATGGCCATGCACTTGCACAAAGACCACACACACAGCAAGTCAATCAAACGACAGCGCACCCCACGCAAAGCATGTACCCGTGTGTATCGCATGAACTAACCGACCAGCCTCACCGCTGTCCACACCACCACCCACGCCCCCTGCAAAGCGGCGCCCAGTCCACTCAAACACGACCGCCAGAACCAGGGGCCGGGCGCACGCCACCCGAAGGCGTGCAACGTGTTGCTGCACGCAATCCGCCGCCGTCGCCGTCGCCACCGCCCCAATCACCGACCTACTTTTGGGCGATGAGTTCACCGGGGGGGTCAAAAACAGGCACAGACCATAGCAATACAAAGAGAAAAGCAGAGACCAAGGGATACACGAGAAACGCCAGCGAGCGCGTCCGCAAACGACTGTTCTTCAGTATCTGTCGATTCGGGTGGTACTGTAGAACGAGTTTCGCGGCACTGGCAGGGCTGTGACGACCTCATCTGTTTTAGTTTGGACACGGCGTATTCGGTGTTTGCGTTCCGTTTTCCGTCTGGTTCTTGGCATTGTGTTGGGAGGCGTAGGGTTTGCGGCTTGTTTGTGGGGGTGGAGCACGCGCAATTATTGCTGCAATGCTCAGGAAGAGCCAGTCGTTGAAATGCTCCGGCGCTACGTTGCGACGCAGCCAACTGCTGCCGACTGAGAATAAATCCTCAATCGGATTGAAGTCCGGGCTTTACGGCAAGAGGCGACAAACAAGGAAGACAGCAGCCTCAATTACAGTCAAAGCAAGCCCGTCGTGAACGCGGGCATTGTCCAAAGTAAAAACGCAACGGTCGGGTTGGTCAGCCCAGGGTAAAGCAGGGCCATTGGCTTTCATACTGGGTATAAGATGGGCCAACTCAAACATTAAAAAATCAACAGACGGCTGGCCGGGCGCGGGTTGAGTGACCATCCAGTCGAGGACCTGGTCGTGGTCCATGACTACGAAAAGGCTTGTGCTCACGCCCTTACTGTTGGAGACGTGGCACTCGGCTCGCTCTCCTCGCAGCTTCTAGGCCAAAATGCGCTCGGCGAACCGGCCACAGCGGTGGGCCTCATCCACATTAACACGCGGGCGCAGAGGAAAATCCCACTGACAGTGAACCAACTGCGCTTTGGTCAGCTCGTTGCGTGAAATGAAGCCAGTCTCAATCAGTTTGCGTGTGGTGCCATTTGCAGCCGGAATGCGAGACACACAAGACACAGACACAGAGAAGTCAGTTTTGATCAAAGCCTGGACGCGCGCGACGAAGTCCGTAATCTCATCCAGGTACACCTTCGGGCACTGCTCCACCGCATACAACACGGCGGCACGCAAATCAGGACAGCGTATTTGGTTGTCTGCGTTGCTGTCTCACTTCTCCAGGTCATGATGTAAGTCCCCAGTCTCCTCCACATAGGCCAAAAAGCGAGGCAGTGTGCGACGCGACATGTGCGCGTTCGCCGCATCACGTGCCACGCTCTGCCCGTCCTGCGAATGAAGGGCCACGGCCAGACGACGAACTTCAGTTGTCTTCATCTAGAAAAAGAATGCTGCCAACATCACAGCTTGGACGTGGGCGGCCGCCCGCGCCAGTTGGGAGGACTTCGACCGCGATGCCGTGCGGCGGGCACCCGTTGCTGCTCTCACCTCCACTGCGCGCGCGCGCGCAAAGAGTGGTTACGTGTCAGCATGGGCACACCTGTCAATCATTTCTTGCTTCGTTTCGGGCGCAGACAACAGAAGAGAACGGGAAGAATACTCAAGAAAAAAGGCTTTGTCCACCCTCTGCGCGGATCCAGCCTCAGGAGGACCGAGAAAATGATAACTACATGGAAGAAAATGCCGTTTTTTAGCAGAACCAAACGGATACCGGTGTCGGTGGTCGCCCAGAGATGTGTCTGGACCTGATCACTCCGACTGAACGGGCGGCTCGGTGCCGTCTTGGGAATCCTATGGAATTGAATCGACTTCTTGACCAATACTAAGTCCGAGTTCCAAACATTAGAACAAAGATAAGAATTTGAGGGCGGCGTTAGCTAGAAATAGTGAAAAGACAACCCTGCCGTTCCGCGGCCGTGAGGACAAAGTTGGGGGATCAGTAATGCCATTAGGATGATCTGTGAGATATTCCGTCGGTCGTTTCTGATGGCGCCACTCGTCCCAGTTCTGGGATTGTTCGTCACACGGCCGTGTAGGACGCTACGTGGACGGTTCGCAAGCTCAAACATCATCGGCTGTCCTGCCCACGCGCTTGCTTGGTAACTTCGTGGCGATTCGAGGGCGACAACTTTTGGCGACTCAGCTGATTCGCGGCCTACAGCTTGGAATGGCAGGTCGGCGATCTGGCGACACAATAAATTTCTGGGGGCAGGCCCGGTACACGTCCAAGACAATGAGAATGATGTATTGCTGCTCGCCCAATTCTGTCCTGGTGGACTGAGACTGGGACTGACTGCGAATAAGGGCCTACAATTGGCTTAGAAGCGCTGTCAGACGCGACTTCAGCCAATAAAACGTGCGGGTTCGTGACGAGGGCCTTGCACAGACGAGAAGTCACTGTTTTCCTACCCTGCAAGCGGATCATCTCCGCTCCGAGTCCAGATCGTGCCGTGATCCGGAGAATTCTCACTGTTTGCCCTAGAGATATGCAAAACTGCTGAGATGCCGATGTGCGATTCCAATGCGTATGAGCACATCGGTGCTGTGAGAAGGACAGAGTCGGTCCCAGGGGGTCACCTGATTGGTGGAACACAGTCAGTCCCAGTCCCAGTCCCAGTCCCCCAGGACAAAAATGGGCAACCAGCAATAAATGGACCAACGGAAAGACTGGAAATGGCCAGAGTTCCTTATAGAGAATCCCTATGCATCTCTGTGCACTGGAAGCGCACATCAGGGTCTCGAGAAATCTACAGAAGTTTGTTGATCTCATAAGCAATCACATGTCTGGCCCAAAACCCTCTCGTTGCCCTCTTCAGGCCCAAACAAGCGGCCCAAAAATTGCTGTGAATCTCATTGTTGGGTGCGATGGCTCGGCGTGACTCCTACAACACAGGGTGATTGGCTTGGAAGGTGACTGGTGTCAACTTTCAGCCAAAGATTCCATCATGGCTCATGAAATTGCCAATCTGACTTCAATTCTACGCCCTGTCGTCGGCTCTGGCTCCCTTCTCTCCGCAACCGCCATTCTCTGGAGGTAAGCGATATGCGCTCGCAAAGATTCCGAACTCGAGGCCGAAAAGCATACTTTTCCCATCTTGCACTCTTTTTTTGCTGTTCGCCACGTTCTGGCTAGTCGATGGTGGCTGCTTCTGGCAGGGAGCTGTGCCAGCAGGTGATCCATAAACTACGCGGCTTAACCATGCAAAACGTGTTCCGGTTGTCAACGGACAAAGAACCGGATCATTTACGCGCTGCAACGTTTTGTGACGATCGTGGTCATCACCCCAGAAGCATGGAGCTCCTTCAGAAGCTTCACCATGAGACAATCCCTGACCCCATTTGAGTACGAGCGGGTCCCACTGTTCAGCTACTTTTCTTGCCGCCTCTGCTAACCCAGGCGGCCGTGCTGGCAACGCCCGGTACCCCAGTTGCTGCTCACCTCACAGATGTCGCGCTCGAAGAGTGCACCAGCGACGTTGCCGCCCTGCTAGAGAAAGCTGCGCTCGAGCTCCAGCATTAACCCGTGAGCGCCTCTCTTCTCCGCGGAACACGCCCCAGCGTCCTTCTTGGCGTAGCCCGGGCGCACTTTGGCCTCTCCCGTGGTATCCTGTACATTCATCAATTGCTGGAGAAAAGAGGGAGTCGTGGCGACCCTGAAAATCTGGAAGTGCGTCCAAACTTATACGCCCATTGGCCCCTCGATCCTGACGGTTTCGGCTCTCCACTATAGCCCATGACTGCACCAATACGGCAATGTTGCTATGATGGTGTCAGCCAAGAATGATCCTACATCTTGTCTCTCGACGCGTATGACGCAGTATTCTCATCATACTGTAAGGGGCGTGAGCAATCTCGTCGTTCGCGTGCGAAAACTGGACGGCGATAAATCTTGACTTGATTCCAAGCGAGCGTGACGCTTCGGATGCGCCTGTATACAACTTCCTGGAGGACAGGCGCAATGCTGGAAGTGCAATCTTTAATGCAAGCTACTTGCCTTACCAGGTATTTCCATGTCCGGTGTACGACACGTCTTCCCGAGATATCGCGATCCCACGGAGTACATCGTACTGCTGTATTCCCAATTATGGCAGTCGTCGACAGAGTCAAGTCAGGGCCAGGATTAACTTCACTTTGGTTTATCAACTTCATGTCGTTCCATGATGGCTGAGACACAGTTGTTCGCTGTTGTTCATCTTTCGTGACATCGACCGGATTGGCGAAGAGTGGGAGGACAGTAATACTGCCTACCGACCAATAAGTCGTCGCCTTTCTGTTAATTCCGCGGGATTCCTTGTGTCGAATGGCCGCACCTGCTCGGCTGGTCTCGGCGCCATTGGCGGCCGAGCCTAAATGACATTCCAAGTCGTATCTGGCCATGGCCAAAAGGTTTTGAGCTCGCCTGCAGAGCACGACAGCGCCATACCAGTGAAGAAAACGAGAAGGTGGGCGCATGTCACAACAGCGAACAGAACTGCGAATTCCAAGAGAGCCTTAAAAAGTAAGCAACTGCAGGAAAGCTCACAGTAGCATCAAACAAACAAACCCTCAAAACATGAAAGGGAACATTAAAGAAGCAGGAAGAAATCAGGGAACATCTTTGATGCGTGTAGCCGTAAGAGAACCAGCGAGAGCCACCAAGAAAAACCACGTTATTAACGAAGGAGTCATTGAACAATATGGAAGTGCCCCGAAAGTGCTGAGACAGCCTAGGAAGAAAATGAGGAACTTGAGAGAGGCAATGACTCTGCGTCAAATGTTACCCAGATGGGCGGTACCGGCAGTGAGTGCAACGCTAGTGAGAATGACTGCTGTTCCGACGATCACAGGGGGTTTAAAGGTGGTCTTGTGAACGGTGCTGGTCTTAGAGGTGACAACACGCTGGCAACCGGGGAGAGTCGGGACCAGCATCCATCGCCACTGGACCCCAAAGCCAGCCGCACGTAATCTTACTGAGAGAGAAAAAGCACAGTTCTCAATTCATAACTCGCAGGCCTAACTTGATCTGCTGGAAAATATTCAAGATGGTCTTCAGAGCTGGCTTAAGACTGCCCGGACTTGAGCTAGGGGAGATCTAGTTATCACACTACAGATGCCCAAGCCTCAAAGGCCCAGGGCGCTAGCAATTCCCCGAAAGCTCCCTGACAGTTCTCTATCAGAGCCAACGCCTTTTCTATTGTCGGTATTCATCCCCGGGACCTACAAATCTCTTGGCCCAAGTGCAGCGCTCAGTCTTTGCGGCCCAATCCAATGTTTTGTTTCGGTGCCAGACTTTGACGTGGCGAAAGTGGGTCTCACTGACTATAGTCATTGAGCGCTTGTAAAGCAGGGTTGAGCTCTTCGTAGCTCGCGTGAGAAATATAACTTATTGAACCATCTGTTCCGAAACGACAACGACCCGAAGCGATCATGACGCTCGATGGTGTAGTTGTGTCATCGATGGTGCAGTGAGATACAAAAGGACGTTGCAAAACTTGAGTCCCTTTCTTCATGAGGTGTTTCTGGGTGGTAAGCAGCCAAATTCGTACGGACTTCCGGCCACAGATTTCTCGAGAGCTGATCAGCGGTGGATATAGCTGCAATACAATCAGGTGCCGAGGGCCTCGCACTGGCGCAGTCGAGCTGCACTCAGTTTGGGGCTGAGTACATTATAAGCCGGGCACATATGAGTGCGCAATGACTGACCTGGCTCATGCGGAGGTGTAGCGCTATTTTCACGGGTTTGGAGCCTGCTTTTCAGCCCCCCATGCTCAAGGATTGGTAAGCACGCCCCGGTTTGATCTTCGTAAGGGGCCCAACGCGCTATAACCAGGGGTGTGTATTCGTATCATATCTCACTAAGCTTTGCGTAGTGCCGCTCGATCAGACTAGCAGAGTCCACGTTGCAGCCGTCACTGACACGACACCATAGCAATGGTTCTCATTTGGTGCTCTATCGGTGCCAGTACGTGTGGAATAGGAACTCTTGGAATAATGGTGCGCATGTCGTATTTTTGCGGAAGAATGTACTGAAGAGCGTACATATGGTGCTTTCGCGAAATATGGGCTCGTCAGGTTGGAAGTGCAGCCTGCAACATGAAGAGGACCGATTCACCGCGCCGCCACCCGGCCTCATTGATCCGTGGACTGCCGTGTACACTGAACTTGAAATCTGAAGAACTCATGTTTGTGGGAAGGATTTAATGCGAAGCAGACCCAGTGTGCAGAATACCCGTACCCCTGCGCTCCTGCCTTCACTGCCCCCCTTCCGGTGTGGCGTCGCCCTCTTCCATATCCAGTTAGCGTATCGAAAATCGTCTCTAGTCCCTTCATACCGCATCACGCTTTCTTCTTCCCTAGGACATGGCTGCGTCAGCCACGTGCCACCGCGCCAAAATCCTACATCTTCTTTCACGCTTCCTGCACGCAGGACTTTCTAATCGACTTGTGCAGCAAATGCTCATATGCTCACGATCCGACATTATAAGCGTGCACCAAGCTTTTTTTGTGTCGTCTTATGACACTCTGCTACAGCCAGAGAAATATGAAGTGCCTGCGGGTCTCTTTGCTTTTGCGTTGCCCAGAAACACTTGTTGCACAACATCCGGTATTCCGCAATCAAAGCTGTTCGTCATGAGACCCATATTTTTATAGAGATTTCCGGCTAATAGATCGAAAGCCGTAAGATCGTTTTCAGACTGACCTGAATGTCCAGGACCCGGAGGCGAGTGAATAACAAAATCTGCGAGGGCCCTCCGATGTCATCAGCGATTATGTTGCGGAATACCACTGGACTCCTCTCTACTTCCCGGCAGGCCAGCCCCGCAGGTGCGCCATACGCGCCAAGAGTTGCCGATTTCCACACTCACACTTCTCTCGTCGGTACGCTTTGGCCGCGTCGTCGTGAGATGGGGCGTAATGCTGTCCAATTAAAAAAGGCCTAGTGGCGAAATGCGGAGACCCTGCCTGCTTTCTGTGCATCTGAGTGTGTGCACACTGTAAGTTTTGCGCGTACACAACTTTCTCTGAAACGCCTGGAAACCCCTCGACGAAGTTCACTAATACACCCCTGAACACGCCCTTTTTCGTCTCATACGCCCTGGCACGCTCAAGAGCAGCTCCCGTTCTTCTCTTTGCAGCCCCGTTTTTTTGTCCCGAGCCAAGTTTTTGGCCTACACGCAGCTGGGATTGTGGCTCAAATTAGGTCACTTTGGGCCGGGTCCAGTTGAAACAGAAACTGCAGGTAGTTTCTCCAAGGCCGCTCGTGTCCTGAATCGCTTGAGCATGGGACATCACTCACGGTTGTTGATAGTAGTTTTGTGTGTCTGAGAGCAGGGAGCTTCCTCATCGTGGACATCGTCAGCCTGGTTCAAAAGCTGGCCAGTACGCTATGACCTCACAATCCACCATGACGACAAGCTGCCATTTGCAAGGCCAAATTTAGGATGCAGATCAGATAATCCCACCAGATGTGAGATGGCCGACGACTGTCATTCACCGTGTCCTCCGAGTACTACTGGAAGGAGTATTCGGTGAATTTATACACGCCCAACACGCCCTTCCGCCAGATTGGCATGCAAGCGTGACACCCCCCCCTCAAGTTTAAGGCACTCCCGGGGCGTCTTTCTGAGCACGCCTTAAGTGTGGTCACCAACCCTACCCTGCGCCTGGCGGAGCGGCAATCCGTCACCAATTTATCTTTTTGTTGCTTTTCTCTCCTGCTTCGCTGAAAACGCCGAAGCCAGAAACGCGAGACAGCACGACACCTGTCGCAATGAAGTACTGAAAGATCGATCGAACCAAGCGCCCTATTCACGGTGTTCAGATTGAGGATTTGTCTTTACCTGTATTCCATGTAACTCTATTTGTCCGAAGTGTATCCGGCATACCGTCCGTGGATTGGCGCGTCGGGTCCATCCTGGCGACGTCGCCGTGACGCCGCGCGTGTGACTACGCCACACCTGCGTCGCGCTCGACCGCACCGCCACCAGTCCATCCAAGTTCCCCTCACTCGCGGACACTCTTGCCTTGTGGTTCGTGGTGTATCGAGACAATGGGTAAGTTCAGCACTCTGCGTGGCGGCACCGCCTGGACGTGCCGCTTTTCAGCCGTGTTCTTGAGGTTGTCTGGCTACCCCAGTCGCCGAGTGGCGTGCGCTTTCGTCTTGGGATCACCGCTGACGTCCGTGCTTCCCTGCCTGGTGCTTTTTTTGTCTTTCTCTTTCTGGTTTTTTTCTGGCTTCCCCGTGCACAGCACAGGTGAAGGCCTCGGAGCTGCGCCAGAAGTCCAAGGCCGACTTGGTGAAGCAGCTGGTACGTTCGCGGCTATCGATGTGTGCACTTGTGGGGTGGCGGGTAAACGGCGTTTGAGATGTCGTCCTGGTGTCTATGGCCATGGTCGATGACTGTCAACTTGGCGGCGTGGAGCTGCCTCGTCGGCTGTGGTCGTCAGCTGCCTCGCCAGCTGTGGTCGCCCACCACCTGGGTGGCTGTGGGCACCTGCCGCCTCGCTGGCTGTGATCATCTACTGCCTTACCTGTCGAGGTGGGCACACTCTGGCCGCCACGCGTGCGATGCGGCGAGCCTGCGAAATCTGGGTGCCGTGCGTGCTGGCACATCTGCCGTGTTGAAGAGGCGACGACGGAGCGTCGTGCTCGATCGTCATCCGCGGGGGGACGGTGTGCTGATGCGTCGTCCTTGTGCCATTGCCCTGCCTCTGTTGTTACTACAGGATGACCTCAAGCAAGAGCTCGGCCAGCTGCGCGTGGCGAAGGTGACTGGCGGCGCCGCGTCCAAGATCTCGAAGATGTACGTTTCGATTTCGCTTCTCGTCAGCGTGTTCACTCATGTGCGCGCTCTGCGCGTTCTTGCCCTTCGTGCGCGTGTTGTTTCTTGGTCCCGCCTCTCACGTCTCTTGATACTCGTGGTTCTAACCCGCCCGATTTGCTCCCCTCGCCCGCCACGACCTCTGGTGTGCTTCTGCCCGCTCCTCCGGTTGGCCCTCCCCCCCCGCGCAGTAAGGAGGTCCGCAAGTCCATTGCCCGCGTGCTCACCGTCATTTCCCAGACGCAGCGCAAGGCCCTCCGGCGGTATTACGAAAACAAGAAGTACCTGCCGCTCGACCTGCGGCCCAAGAAGACCCGCGCCATCCGCCGCCGCCTCACCAAGCACGAGTTGAGCTTGAAGACGACCAAGCAGATCAAGAAGGACGCGGCGTTTCCCAAGCGCAAGTACGCCGTGACCGCCTAGGGTGGGATATCAAGCCGTGCCTTTTTGTTTTCTTTCGTGGATTACCATTGTGGTCACCCTTTCCAGTGGAGTTGAGGGTGACGCCCGTACGCCAGAGCCGCGATTGCGCAGGGACGCACGTGGGCACTGCCGCGCCGAAACACGTGTGTACAGTGCTGCACGAGGGTCCTTCCGGCCTTACATGCGAGGGTGTTGCCGGTCATGCGCGCGCGGGGGGTGATCCCCGCCGCCCCCGCCCCAAGCGCCCGGCCGCAGCGTGCCGCCGGCAACCGCCCCGGCGTGTGCCCCCACTCAGCTCCCGCGCAGCTGCAGCAGCGGCTCGTCGCCCGCCCGCACGCGCGCCCGCAACGCGGCGAGGCGGGTCACCCACGCGTCGCCCCTGCCCTCGAGCGTCACGGTGCGGTCGCCCGACGGCGCCCCCCCGACGCCCGCGTCGTCTTCAAACCCCCAGTCGACAATTTGGGACGCCTCCCGCGGCGCCCCCGCCGCCCCCGCCACGCGCGCCCCGCCGCCGGCCGCCGCCGC
>ENA-ORXT01004859-ORXT01004859.1-marine-metagenome-genome-assembly--contig:-NODE-4859-length-13577-cov-17.475185_pt1 | contig 13577 bp, 13 predicted proteins | sample MGYA00237868_ERZ511482 | MGnify/ENA metagenome assembly ERZ511482 | reverse complement strand
AAGCAAAGATATGGTATATTTATTTTTATTTTTTAACTCTCGTAATTATTGTCCGAATAATAGGGGGCTGGATCATAGGCAATCGAGTTTGAAGCAATTTTGCATAGGCATAGAATTTTTCGAATTCTACATCAATGAATGGCATAATTTGGGCTAAGAAGGAATATAGATTTGTCCATGATCTAATTGACTTCTTGAACTCGTCTTGTTTTTCTTCAGTTTCTAATTCCTTGAATCTTTCGACAGCTGGATCCGTAAATGAATACAGATACTTTTGATTTTTTGCATGGTTGAGATTTGTATCTGGATGGAAGTAAACATTGGCAAAACCATCAATTTCTTCAGGTGTATAAATTCTAAAGTCGTCAAGTCGTGCTTTTAGATCATATAAATGATTGATATCCGTTTCTTCAGTTACAGTTGTTACTTCATAGTATGGTTGGAAAGATTGAAAGATAGTTTCTCGATCATTGGTGAAATCCAATACGAATGTATCTTCTTTTCCAGGGCACATTCTGTTCAGTCGAGATAGTGTTTGTACTGCTCTTACTCCTGACAGCTTCTTATCTACATACATAGTATGCAATAGAGGCTGATCAAATCCTGTTTGATACTTATCGGCTACTATTAAGATTTTATACTCTTGCTTATCAAACATTTGTGGCAGCTCTTTCTCCTTAAATCCGTTTAATTCAGATTCTAAGACTCCATCAGGATAGTTGTCATCTTTTAGTTTGCCTGAGAAAGCAACTATTACTTTTAATTCATTCTGATAGCCTTTTGTCTTGATATATTTCTTGAACTCTTCAAAGTAGCGTTTGGCATGAAGACGTGAGCCACAAACTACCATAGCTTTGGCTTTGCCGCCTATTTTCTTTGCAACTACCGATCTAAAATGCTCAATTATTATTACAGTCTTTTGGGCTAGGTTATGAGGATGTAAGGAAACATACTTACCGATTGCCCTTGCGGTCTTTTTCTTGTTCAGTTGTGGATCATCCTCTATTGCTTTTGTAAGCTTGAAATACAACTCATAAGTAGTATAATTCTGTAATACATCTAAAATAAAACCTTCTTCTATGGCTTGTCTCATTGAATAGAGATGAAAAGGCTTAGGTTTTCCTTCTCCATCTTTAGCTCCAAATACTTTTAAGGTTTTATACTTAGGAGTTGCGGTAAAGGCAAAGAAAGATACATTGCTTTGATGCCCTCTTGCTTTGGCAGACTTTTCAATGTGTTTAACCAATAAATCTTGTTCCAAAACAGGCTCATCATCATTGCCTTCACCATATTTCGGGTATGGCTCTTTGACAACACTTTCTTCCTCTTCTTCTATTACACCTAAAACCTCCTTCATTTTTTTGCTCGCTTCACCACCTTGCGAACTATGAGCCTCATCTATAACAACCGCATAACTTCTATTTGGCAATGCTCCAACTTTATCCAACACAAATGGAAACTTCTGAAGTGTTGTAATTATGATATTAGCTCCATTTGTTATCGCCTCTGCAAGCTGAGTACTGTCCTTGTCTATTCTTTGGACGACGCCTTGCTTGTGTTCAAATTGATAAATTGTATTTTGCAACTGTTGGTCTAATACTCTTCTATCTGTCACAACGATAATAGAATCAAAAATTCGTTCATTGGCTTTATTATGCAGACTTGTCAATCTATAAGCTAACCAAGCGATAGAGTTACTTTTACCTGATCCTGCAGAGTGCTGCACTAAATAATTCTTTCCAGAATCTTGCTTTAATACATCTTGGGTAATTGACCTCACCGCATCTAATTGATGATATCGTGGAAAGATCATTTTCTCTTTCTTGTACACCTTGCCATTATTGATTACTTCATCGGTCTGCAGGTGAATGAATCGTTGCAGGATTTCCATCCAGCTATCTTTTTGCAAGATGTATTCCCATAGATATGCTGTCCTATAATCGCCATCTTTTCTAATAGGATTTCCCTTTCCTTTGTTATTTCCTTGATTAAATGGCAGCCAATATGTTTTTGAACCTTCCAGTTTAGTTGCCATGAAGACTTCGTCTTGATCAACGGAGAAATGAACTAAAGCCCTTTTCTTGAATTGAAACAAAATCTCTTTGGGATCTCTTGTGTCTCTGTATTGCTTTTTAGCATGATTTACATTCTGTCCAGTAAACTGATTTTTCAATTCTAATGTAGCTACTGGAAGTCCGTTTAGACTCAATACAAGATCTACTGAGTTTTTATTTTTCTTACTGTAGTAGATTTGTCGATAGACTTTTAAGCTATTTAGCTTGTACATCTCTACCGCATCAGGGTTTAATCCTGATACTGGTTGGTAATATGCCATTTGGAATCTGATACCGTAATCCACAAATCCTTTTCGCAACACATCCAGACATCCTCTAAGGTCTAATTCTTTGTATAATCTTTGGAGTACTCTATTAATTGTTTGCTCACCATGGATAGCTGAAATTTTATCCCATCTTTTGGGTTGTGATTTTTTCAAAAAGCTAATTATATCATCTTTGAAAAACCCTAATTCCTTACTATAAGTGGATGCATCACCAATTGTATAACCACCGTTAAGTAAGGATTGCTCAATAGCTGTCTCAAATGTATTTTCTGTAGTAATGCTCATTATTCTGTAATTTGAGAGATGGATTCTTGATTGCTGATAAATTGACGATAGGCAACCTCTTTAAAAATTAATCGTAAAACATGTTTTTGCTTGTCTGAAACCTCATCTTTTAAGTAACCATCTTCATCATAGCAATCACGAACTGTTTCAAAATCATTCTGATATATTTCTTCGGAAATATCATTTAATTTTTCAGGTAAATCTGATTCTATACTTTCAAATGTGTCTGGATCGAAGTATCTTACCAGTGGCTTATTAATTTCATTGTATTCTCTTCCTTGAAAACATGGATTTCCTTTGCTCGATTCCCAATATATTCCAAAAAACTCCGTCCGATTTGATTTATATACTTTGGCTATTTGTAGACTTCCATCCACTTCTCTAATATCTCTATCTAAAGAAATGTCTCGAAGTACTTTCAATGGCTCCATGTCAAGTTTAGAGTCCATCAAGTCTTCTTTGTCTAATAAGGCTTTAAATCTTCTTTTCGCTTCTTGTTCTATTTTAGGTTCAGGGTCTCCCAAAAATGTATAGAACCTCATTTTAGATTCGTCACTTGTCAATTCATTAAACAAAAAACTCTCAGTTTCTTCAGAATAGAATAATTCCCAAATTCTAAAGCCGTTTGCTGACCAATCCCAGCCACCAAATAAGAACTTTACACCACTTCTTAATTCATGAATATCCTCGCCTGCAATCTCTGAAATTATTTTTTGTACTAAATCTGTAAAAAGCTCTGAAATATAGTCAAGGACATCTGTCAAAGTAGAAGAAGGTGATTCTAAATATTTGTCCATGTGAATGGAAGAAACTAAATTCAATACCAAAGGATATGCTCTCAAGGTGCTTCCCGCAAAACAAAGCAAGCAATCTTTTCTTGGCAACTCAAACAACTTGATACCATGCTTCCATTTCTCTCCTCCAGTCAGACAGCTATCAGTTGCAAATATTAATTCTTCTGATCCATTAACTTGCCTTATATGTGCTGTACATAATGTCATGCTTCTGCTACTTTTATTTTTCCTGTGACTACTTCACTAATTAGTGCTGTTCGGTATTCAGTTAAAAGCGTAATGTACATCTCTGCAACAATAATTTTGTTTTCTATTCTTTGTGTCTCTGCTTCAATCTGTTGAACGATTTGGGTTTGTTCTTCAAATGGAGGTAATATAACTTCCATTGGAGAAATATGCTTATTATTTATTTGCGGAATTGTTGAGGTGTCAGCAATATCAATTAATCCACGATTAGATATGAAATGACATAAAAACATCTTTAAAATCCTACTTGATATGATTTTTAACCCCATAAGGTTTGTGTCGAAATAACACAAATTTTGAGTTATTGCTATTTTATTAAGGTTAATTGCAGCCCCTCTTTTTGGGAATAAGATCGTTCCTTTTGGATAGGGGTTAATATTTTCAAGTTCTTCTACTTGATTCCCTAATCCTTGCAAAATGAATTCTCCATTTAGGTAATTTAAGTCATCTACTTTATAGTATTCAATTGTTCTCTTATTTAACTCAAAATTACTTGGAGCAAAACCAGAAAGAATTTCATATAAGTATTTTCCTCTAATTACCTCCCAATGTTCAGGTATCTCACCTAACCACTCAATGCCACTATCTTTCATCTTAGCATCAGGATTGATGCCTTTGGTTACTGCTTGATTGATGATAGCGGTTTTTTCTTCTTTGTATAGTTCAACTAAGGCTTTTTTGTCGGTTATGAGTTGATCTATTTCGGTGGTTTTTCGATCGAGGTAGTTGGCGATTTGGGTTTGCTCTGGTTTTGTGGGAATTGGAATTTCTAAATCACTTATAAACTCCCAAGAGACTCTTGGCATCTTTGACCCGAAAGTAGATGAATTGGTAATTTCAATAAAGGGTTTGGAAAGAATAAGTCTATGACCATACCCTGGTATTATCTCATCTTTTGATCTAAAAACAAAAATGTCTCCAACTGCCTTACCCGAAAAATTAGCTAATAGTACTTTTGCTAAATATGGTCGTAACTTACCATAAAGAATATCATCAACTTCAAATACTTCTCCATCACCTTCAAATTCAGTTGAGGTTTTTAGATACTTTCCTGTCCAACTATCAATGTTTTCTAATCCTATTTTTGGTAAAGCAGTCTTAGTCTTTTCTGAAATCAAATCAAAGCAATACTTAAATCTTTTGCAATTCCACCCCTCAGGAATCTCACCAATCCACTCTATTCCACTATCCTTGTATGTATCGTATTTTTTCATGGACGTTTCTTGATTTTGGATTGGATGGCTGTCAGTTCTGCCAAGTCTATTTCATCTGCTTCTTTTGCTTCAGTGAGTAGTCTTCTATTATGAAAGGTATCATATAGCTGCTTTACGTTTACTTTCATTGCTGCATTAGAGATGCTGCCCTTATGGTTGAGTACTTGCTTCTCTTGAAATTCGAGAATCCGATCTACATTCTCTCTCCAAAAGTCAGTCGTAATAACTCTACGGTCTTTAGCTCGTAGCTCTGCACTTTCCAAGAATATGACAACAAGTCGATTCAATGTATCTATCTCATCTTTACTTAGATAGTTTTTGGCAATGATGATATCTGCTTTTCTGACGATGTTTCCTTTCCACGAGGTCAGTCCCATATTGGGAGCATCTGCATCCGCTCTTTGGGTGATTAGCTCTGCTGCTGTAAGCTGTGTAACGGCATAGATGAGTTTGTTTTGCGTCTCTGCGAAAAACATCTGAGTCGCTTTATCACTCGGGTCATAGTCACTACTGAGAGCAAATAGCTCCCGTACTTTTTGATAAAATCGCTTTTCGGAAGCTCGTATGTCCCGTATTCGCTCCAGCAACTCATCAAAGTAATCAGGCCTACCATCGGGATTCTTAAGGCGATCATCATCCATGACAAAGCCCTTGATCATGTATGATTTTAGGTTTTGATTCGCCCATATTCTGAACTGTGTGCCTCTTTTGCTTCTTACTCGAAAACCTATAGCAAGCACCATTTCTAATGCATAATAGACTACCTCATATTGCTTTCCATCATCAGCAGTTGTAAAGTAATTCTTTACAACTGAGTTTTCTTCTAACTCCCTGTCATTCAGTATGTTTTGTATGTGTTGACCTATGTTCTGCTTGGAGGTGTCAAAAAGTTCTGCGAGCTGTTTCTGATTCATCCACACATTACCATCCTTGGTCATAAGGCTTACTGCTGCCTTGCCATCTTGTGTATTGTATATCATGATATTAGCTGCTTCCTCTTTCATCAATCCTGTACCGTTTGTTGATTTACCAAGCTTGATTGTTCTAACTTCAAAATATCTGCTTTGATCTCCTCTAATGATCTTAGTGGCTTGAATTCATAGAAGTATTTAGTAAAGTTGATTTCATAACCCACTTTGGTTTTCTTATGATCTATCCAAGATTCTGGTAAGTGAGGCTTTACTTCTCGATCGTAATATTCTTCTATTGTTTGCTTTCTTAGTGGAGACGCAGAATCCTGCGTCTTTACTAAGAAAGGGATGTTTTCATAATCTCTTAATTTAGAATCTGCTTTTGGTTTTCCTTTTGACATGACCACTTTTCCTTCGCCCTCTTTTAGCGGTTGTTCTACCGTAATACGCCAATAGCCAAAGTAGTCATTAGGTAATATTTTACAGAATTCGTTTTCTTGAAAATCACCATACAGTTGAGAGATGAATCCTATTCCTTTTGAGTTTCCGTTCTCCGGTATCTCTTTACGTTTATTACCGAGACTCTTGTCCATCTTTTTCCAGAATCGATTGACATCCAATTTTCCATCTTCGATCAATTCTTCATCCTTTACTCCAGTGGCATTGATGAGCTGTACTTTCCCTTTTCTGAGGTCTGCTTTTTTGTTATTTACAATCCATATGTAAGTAGATATTCCAGTATTATAGAATAGTTGATCTGGCAAAGCAACAATAGCTTCCAGCCAATCATTCTCAATGATCCATTTTCTAATTTCACTTTCACCACTTCCTGCCGATCCTGAGAACAAAGGTGAACCATTAAATACAACAGCAATTCGAGTCCCTGATGACTTCATTTTTGAAATCATGTGTTGCAGAAATAATAATGATCCATCATTGATCCTTGGTAGACCTGCTCCAAATCTGCCCTGCATGCCCATATTCTCATGCTCATTTTTGATGATCTTTTGGGCTTTCTTCCAGTCTACGCCAAAAGGAGGATTGGATAGAATGTAATCAAACTCTTCATCTTCGAGTCCATCAATAGTAAAGGTGTTTCCAAACTTAATGTTGCTTGGATTTTGCCCTTTGATTAGCATATCTGATTTACAGATCGCATAAGACTCAGGGTTTATCTCTTGACCGAATACTTTAAGTTCAGCTTTGGGGTTTAACTCTTTTACATATTGTTCTCCTATGGAGAGCATGCCACCTGTACCACAAGCTGGGTCATACAAGGTTTTGATTTTCCCTGCTTGGGTTAGGATTTCACTATCCTCATTGAAAAGCATGTTGACCATTAGCTTTATGACTTCACGAGGGGTAAAATGTTCTCCAGCTGTCTCATTAGATTGCTCGGCAAATTTCCTAATTAAATGCTCAAAAGCATAACCCATTTCCATTGACTTCATATGAGTCAAGTCAATGTCTTGAAATGCTTTTACGACTCTAAATAAAATGTCCGCTTTAGGGTCATCCATTCTATCTATCTGATCATCAAAATTGAAATACTCAATGATCTCACGAGCCGTTGATGAAAATCCATTAATGTAATTCCTGAGGTTGGCAGCCACATTATTAGGATCAGCGACTATCTTATCAAAGTCAAATTTGCTTCGATTGTGGAAGTTGTGTCCAGCTACTTTATTAAGCACTTTGTCCTTAGCATTTTCGATACTTGTCTCTACTTTGGGCAATGCAGCCAAAACATCTTTCTTCGTGCTTTTCAATACACAATCTAAACGACGAAGAACAGTCATAGGTAATATGACTTTACCATAGTCCGACCTCTTGTAGTCACCTCGTAATAAATTGGCGACTTCCCATATTTTATCCGCTTTTTCTTTGAAATTATTCATTTTCTTCTTCGATGTTTTCGATTAGTAAATCGGCAACTTTCACTTTTAGAATATCTGCAATCTTGTATAAGTCTTCTAAACTTGGTTGTCGTTTGTTTCGAGCATACTCATATATTGTAGTATAGCTCTTATCCATTTGTTTGGATAGCCAAGTTTGGGTTATTCCCTTCTCTTTCAACACTATCAGTATTCGGTTCATGTAAAACCATATTACTTCGACTAAAGATAGAAATATTCACTGTTTTTCAATGAATATTATCACCAGATATTAGTGGGTGGTGGGTGGGTTTAGATGCGGGTGGCAGAAAAAGCAATGTGTCTGCAAGACTCTTTGCTTTTTTGTGGTTGGGCATTTTTTCTTTTCCTTGCTTGCAGTTAACGGTGAATGATACCCAGCGTCTCCGACGAAGGAGGATATGCTGTGGTATCTATTGTTACTGGTCGTTTATTTTTGATCGTAATATATTTACTTCATTAATTATATCTTGATTCCTAATGGATGTTAATTGAGATAAGTATGTCCATATTAAATTTCTTGTTGGTTGATTAGAAGTTAGAACTTCAGTTACTTCTTGATTTAAAATTCTGAGTTGACCTAAGATTATTTGAGTCGTTGATTCTGTATTCCCAGATTCGTAACCAAAATGTTTGTAATTAGCCAATCCCATAAGCGTATTAAAAACATAATTAAAATGGTTCGTTTCTTTTAAAGATTCTGCGGTCGTAATAACGGTGTTTGCAAAATTAAGCCCAATATCATTTAATTTTTTTTTATTGCTGTCTGACGAGATATTCCAATTTGTGTTTGCTTGATCTATTGATTCCTCTACTTTATTTGATACATCATCAAGTTTTGGATTTATCCATCCATAGCCAACAAAACCTATAATGAATGTTAGACATGTGAATAGAGAAGTGACCAACACGGTGAATACATTAACATTTCGGTCCATTGTAGTTTGTACTTCTTGGAATTGTACAGATGTAAAGGTTGGCGAATTTGATTCTGTAATTAGAGAAATTGCCGATTCAATAGTTGATAATCGCCATAGAAACAAGTAACAAAGAATTAGAGCAGCAATTGATATTATCACTGACAATATGTTTTGATCAGATTTCATATTTTTATCATATATTTTAATTATTTAGTATCAGTTATTCTTCATCATTAAGTCAAGTTGTCTTTTAACCATTTGTTACACTTATCAGACAATCCTTGAGTTGCCCAACCTTTTGTAACTCTTATTACAAGAAGTTTATCATTTGAGTCTATATAGGTTTTCAAAAAGTCTCTAATTTCTGAAGCCGAATTATTTGATTTTACTATCCACACACTTTCAAGACAATGCCACCAAGTGCCAATACTTTTTATTTTCTCATGAAGAGTTTTGTAGTCTTGTCCTTGTTTGTTCAAATCGTATGTAATTAAATGACAATCCATTTTATTCTGTTTTATTTTTTAATGATCAGTAACGGAATTATGATATGTGGCGTATCCCGAAGGGTATGCCATCATCATCATGTGTTATCATGAGTTTTCCTCTATTTCAGTATTTATTATTAGGTAAGTCCTTTTCATTATCATCAAAAACGTTAGAAAGAAACTAAGCAACAATCCAAGTGAAACAATATCAAGAATTTGAGTAGTTGATGGTAGATAATTCACCTCTAAAAAAGAAGGAATGTCAATGTACCGGATTAATATGAATAGGACTGCAACAAAAGCGATGATGATGTTAAATGAAATATTGGCGATTAATTGCTGTATTACCTTTTTTCTGATATTTTTTGTGTCTCCATTTTTAGCAATATTAATTAGAATTACTAATGCATTGAAAAGTAGCCCTACAAATATTGCAAGACTGCTCACAATTGTCTTTCGAAGATCCATATAATTGCCAAAATCGAAACCTAAGAAATAGACAATAACTATTGGTGAGATAATCGGTATTAGAAGGAAGATAAGTATGTCATCTCCACCAGGTTTATTAGTGTTCTGATCAACCAAAGTTGATTTATGATCTTTAAGTATTTTCCATATGTTTACTTTTGAACTCATAATACTTCTTTCTTAATTTTGATGAAGTACTTATTGATTGCAGCCACTAATGACTTTTCAGTAGCAACGTTAGTTAAGTCATCTCGTTCGATTTCACTTTCTTCTATGTACGTAAAGGGTTTAATTTCGAATCCAGATTTTGATTTGGCAACTGCAGATTTGGAGTTAATAATATCCTTAAATGAAATATCAGTATCATATTCATCTTCTTCCCCGAAATGCAATTCTTCCAAAGTATCAGACGTGAAAAATTTTGGTTGATTCCCAATCGATGTACCCAAATTATCATTTACGAATTTTAAAATCGTATCATTTTTAAAGTCGCCCTCAATAATTAATTTGAGTTTAACGTTAGATTCTAATATCTCTCTTCCTAATATATCATTAGCTGCATCTTTTGGGTAACTATTTTTCGACAATACTATTTTCTGAACTTTACTTTTCTTCTTAAACTCTTCGATTGTTTCTGTAGATGTGAATCTACTTATTTTAACCAAATTGTCTTTAAAACTTTTTGTTAGAAATAGATGCAATAACGTCTTGAATAGATCCGCTGCAGATTCAGCCGAAGTTCCTTGTATTAGAAGCAATCCCATTCCACCTGACTTTGGAAGCCATAGTTTGAAGTAGAAATTACTGCAATTAACGTGTTCGCTTTTAACAACGAATATACTTTTATCAATTTTTTTATTCTTGTCGTATATTTCTTTCTGCTCTCCAGTGAAACCTGCTTTGAAAAAGCCACTTATAGTTTCTTCTTTAGAATTAAAGGTTAGGTTATCAGTTAACCTCATTGCTTTATTACCAGATTTTAGTCCGAGAAAAGAGCTGTCAAATTCATTAATGAAATCTTTAAAAACGTTTACAAAGTCGTAAGAAAATCCGCTGTTGTCTTTAATTCCACCAAGTTCTACATATTCAATCTTCTGTGTTTGGCCTTCCTTCTTCTCTTTTCTTTTCCTGTTTTTAGGCCTAACTTGAATGGTATATGTACTTACTTTGATTTGATTCATATTCTATATTTTTAATTCATGATAACGCCTGCTGTATGCGCCGTGCGTAGCGTAGCAAGCATGGACGCATACAGCTTGTTAGAGGGAGTATTTATTCTATTTTGATTTTTGAAAATTTCATTATTAGTGAAAAAAGTATAGATTTGCATTATTAGTGAAAAAAGTGTAAATTTGCATTATTAGTGAAATAATAAATTTAGTGCTACTTTGCTATTTTATTATAACAAAATAATACAAATTAACTTAACAAACAACATTTTACAAAATAAACTTGTTATGAAAAAACAAACCAAATATAGCAGCTTATTTGAAATATTCAGCATCAGAATACAGAGTAGCTAATTATTTCTGAAAATGAGATTTTTCATACTATTATTATTAAAAGTGATTTTTTAAATACAATTTAATCCCTCTTTAGATAAAATCAACATGAAAGATAAAATTCAAGAACAGCAATTAGAATATTTTATACTAATGGGTGATATAATTAAAAGTTCTCAATATACATATAATGAATTAAAGATTTTTAGAAAAATAATTGATGAAGTTAATGCAAAATTTGATTTAGTATCACCATTGACAATTACTTTAGGAGATGAGTTTCAAGGAATAGTTAAGTCTTTAACACAAGGAGTTAATATAATTTTTACAATCGAAGAAAGATTGATTAAAAATTTATATCCATTTAGTTTTAGGTATTCATTAGGATTTGGTGAAATTATTACCCCTATCAATAGTAAAATAGCACATGGAATGTATGGAGAAGGTTTGACGAAAATGAGAGACCTTTTAGAAGAATCAAAGAAAGACAAAAGAAGAAGATTTGATATGTTATTACCAATAAAAAATTTTAACAATTTGTTCAATAATCTTTTTTTTATTTATCAATCTTTCTTAGATAATTGGAAAGAAAAAGACTATAAGATAATTGAGCAATTTTATGAAAATAAGGATTATAAGGAAGTTGCAAAAAAACTTGGAAAAGGAAGTGACCAAATATGGAAAAGAGAAAAGAATTTACGCATTAGGGAGTTTTTTGAAATGCAAGATATAATTCTTAAATTGACTGAATCATATAGTAAACTACATGATTCAAGAAATGTATTTCATGAAATATTAAGTGAATTGCTATGGAAAACTTTCAAGGAAAGTAAAGATAAGAAAGTTTTTAAGGATAAATTAATAAACGAAAAATTATTTAATGAAAAAATTGAAGAAGTTTTTAGTTACTTAATACCAATTTAAAAATGAACGAATTTATAATATATCTAATAGTTGAAGGATTTTCAAACCTTATATTATTTCCAATTCTCAATAACTATTATGGAGCAAAAAGACATGACGGAGAAAAAATTCATCCAGCATTAAAAGGAATAATCGAAAGGGTCTGTTTAATCTCAGGATTATTACTTAATCTTCCTCATATATTAGTAGCATTTGGAGCGTTAAAAATTGGTACAAAATTAGGAGGACAGCCAAAAACAAATGAAGATAAAACTGATACTGAATACTATTTAGTTGGAAATCTATGTTCTATTTTGATGGTTTTTCTATTTATTTTTTTAAAAGATAAATTACAAATTACAACTTTTGATTTTGTACAATTCTTCAAAATCTAGCTTATTAATGATTTGGCTTTATTATCTTTTGCAAAAATCCTTTGTTTTGCACTAAACACAACATATATTCCCTCTAACGTTGTTGTATAAGATTAGTTGCGTGTTTTAAGCACTAAAGTTAGCAAATAAATCACAGATAGAAAGTCCGCGAGGACTTTCGTAAACTGGCTAAAACCAGCAATTAATTTTATACGGTGTTGGCATTTCGTACTTTATTCAAATCCTAACTTATGTTTGTTCAAATAAGCTAAATTTGGTTTGTGGTTTTCATTTTTCGGTAAATTCATTCTTTTTTTGTGTAAATCTATTGTTAGTATTTTATCATATTCAGAATGTTTGTTTTTTCCAGTTGGGTCATCGTAAATAATTTCATATTCTGAATTAACAATAATTTTCCTTTGGTCAAATAAACTATGATGATTTGCACAAAGAAGAATTCCGTTTCTTACGTCTAATCTTTCACTTTTCGTTGATTTCGACCAAGGAATTATATGTGATGCTTGAAGAGTTTTTTTAAAGCTAAATTCGCAAAACGCACATTTTTTGTCATAAGCTTTCAATAATGCTTTTCTAAATATTTGTTGAGCAATTCCTCTAACTTTAATTTTCCCATAAACATCTTTCGAGTTATCTGGTTTATCTAAAAGTTCATTTATTATTTCGGATTCAGTAATTCCATTTAGTGCATAAGAGAAAGGATTCTCTAAATTTTTCCAATTGTAATTATAAACACGTTCAAATGCTTCTTCTTTATTTTCGATATCCCAAGCAATAAATCCGTTTCCAGGCTCTCCACTTTCGTTAACAACAAGAATTGTCAAAGGTGGAAGTTGATGTTCCAAACAATAATCTTGTATAACTCCAAGTACAAATCTTACAGGTCTATGATGAATTCCAATTTTATTTCCAAGTTCTCCATAACGTATTAATTTGTTTTCAGTATTTGCAATATCTGTTAATACTTTCCAACCAATTGCAGCTCTTTGAATTTGATTTATTTCCGACATTTATTATTCAGTTTTCGAGTTTTTTTGGTATGAATGCCAACGTTGTTGTGTATGATTTGTTGCGTGATTTAAACACTAAAGTTAGCAAATAAGTCATAGATAGAATATTCCGCAGGAATGTTCGTGAGTAGGCTTAAAACAAGCAATTAATTATACACGGTGTTAGCCACCTGGCTTTTTTCTATTCTAA
>ENA-ORXT01004858-ORXT01004858.1-marine-metagenome-genome-assembly--contig:-NODE-4858-length-13581-cov-3.483931_pt1 | contig 13581 bp, 17 predicted proteins | sample MGYA00237868_ERZ511482 | MGnify/ENA metagenome assembly ERZ511482 | reverse complement strand
TACTTATTAGAAATTTAAAAAGTTTTTAATTTCTTGCCAAATTACCTCTTGAGAATCGTTTAAGCCATGGTCGCTATCTAGCTCAATTAGCTTTACCTGAGAGTGTTGACTAGTATAGTCTCGACTGACTTGAATGGGGACGACATTATCATTAATGCCGTGAATGATTAAAGTAGGAAGCGATAAGCTACGCTTGCCTGCGGTACGCTTTAAGCCCGCAAGAGGGTAGTTATCAGCGTCCTGCAAAAACTGATATTTAAGGGGAATTTGTTTACTTTCTCCGTAATGATAAATAGGTAAAATTCCCGACTCACGCCATTGTTTAATTTGATTGGAATCTAACCTAGAATACCAACTTTGGGGAAAGCCAAAAGCTGGTGCTAAAAGAATTAAACGCTCTATGCGATCGCTTTTTTGAGCTATCCAAGCAGAGGTTAATGCGCCGAAGCTCGAACCAATTAAGGTAACAGGATTATTAGACTTATAAAAAGCAGCGAGCGTCTGTTCGATTTGTCTAGTTAAAGTTAGATTACTAAAGTCTTCTTGATTGAGATCTAAGACGTTTAAATTGAGGTTTATTTCTGCAAAGCGATCGCGTAAATACTGCGCTTTACTAGATTTAGGACTAGAAGCAAAACCATGTAAGTAAATATATTCCATTGCGGTAACTGGCTTATTCTGTGATTTTCAACTCTTCTAAATTCCAAAAAGCACCACCAAGAGCAGCATATTCTATGCCATCTATTTTATTACGTACTGCGCCAAAAGATTTAGGATTAACTAAATAAATAAACGGCACATTATCTGAAACTAATTGTTGAATTTCAACATAAATAGCTTTACGCTTTTCTTCATCTAATTCCCTGGCACCGATAATAAATAATCGGTCTATTTCTTTTTCCCAGTCCGCAACTTTTCTATCTTGTAAAGGTTCTTGTCCTGGTGCTGGCTTTTGGTTGAACATATGTAGGTTACCATCAGTAAACCAGACGTTTGCACCGTTGTTAGGTTCATTTCCTCCTGTCAAACCTAACATAATACATTCCCAATCTAGAGAACCGCTTAGTTTACCAATGAGAACGTTAAAATTGATTGTTCTGAAATTAACGTCCATGCCAATTGCTTCCAAGTCTTCCTCTACTTGGTTACCCATGTTTTCTCTGATTTTATTACCCGAATTGGTGTTCAAGGTAAATTTAACTCGATTACCTTCTGCATCAAACAATTGATTTTTATTGTTATATTTAAAGCCGCCTTCTTTTAATAATTGTTTTGCTTTTTCTGGATCGTAATCATAGCCTTGCAAATTTTTGTCAGCAAAAGGCGATTGGACAGAAATAAATGAATGTTGGGGTTGTCCCAAACCTCGATAAATATTCTTCACCATTCGGGGACGATTTATGGCGTAGGCGACGGCTTGTCTAAATTTAATATTATTAAACCAGCGAGACTTAGTTGGATTAACCAAAGGCTTACCATTTCTTTTGCCTGTGTTTAGGTTGAAAGTAATATAATTTGTTCCATAATCAGGCCCCCCATTGTAAATGGTGAAGTTGCCTTTTTTTTCTTCTTTTTTGAGTAGGGAAAAATATTCGGGCGCGACATCTACTGAATCCAAACTGCCAGAGCGAAATTGAATTAAAAATGTATCTGTAGAGCTAACAATTTCCCAGATTACTCTTTTAATATGGGGAACATCTTGATTTACTACATTCTTTTTCCAATAATAAGGATTAGCATCAAAAACAACTCTTTCAGCCGTAGAATAGCTTTTTAATTTATAGGCACTGCTACCGACAATTTTCTCTGGAGGAGTATCTACCGTCCAAGTAGAGAGAAACTTCAAATTACCATCTCTATCTTTTTGGCTAACAGCATCTTTTAAAATATGTGCAGGAAAAATGGATGTTCCTGTGATGCCTAAAAATGGAGCGAAGGGTTCAGGAAGGGTAAATTCAACCTGTAACTCATTTAGCTGGCGAACTTGAGGTAAAGACTTGCTTTCGCCAATCTTAAAGCCGTCTCTAGAACTAGCTGGAATTTCTGGATTGAAATAAAGCTGATTGTAGGTAAAGTCTACATCTTCGGCAGTTAAGGGATAACCATCAGACCATTTTAGGTTTTTTCTTAAGGTAAAGACGATAGTTAACTTATCTTCGGAAATATCCCAAGATTCAGCTAAGGCAGGCTTAATATCTCCTGTCAGGGGGTTTTGAGTCACCAAACCATCAAGCAACATACTGCCGACGCTACTGCTGCCAGCATCTGTGGCAATGACGAAATTAAAAGTTTTAGGATCGCTTAAAATTGCTTGGACTAGTTGGGGAGGACGATCTGAATTTGCTGATAAAGTGTCCGAGTCGCAAGCGGTGAGGAATATTAGAGACAGTGCTAGCAAAATTAATGTTAGCCACTTAGCAACCAGAATCCTCAAAGAGTTTGATAAACCCAAAACCAATATTTTCCCTTACTCAATTTTATGCCACATTATAGCTGTACAGAATTAGATTGAGATAGGGGAAGTAATTACTAATCAGTAATTACTAATTACTAATTACTGATTACCGATCAATAGTTTACGATGCACCAAACTCTTCTTGTAACAGTTCGTCATTGTCATCAGCAATGTTAGCCACCAAGGTAACCAAACGAGAAATTTCTCCAGGATACATATCGGCAACAGTACGCTGAGAAGAAATCATTACTTTATTATCTTTAATGCTAAAACAAGTTTCAAAAGTACCTGTCCAATTCATTTCCAACAGGCGACGCATCAATCCTGGTTCGTCTTTGGCGGGTAGCCCAAGCAAACTAGACCAAACTGTCAAAAGATCGTCATCACTTTCTCCTGTAAGCTGAACAAAAACTTCGACGCTACCGTATTGAAATTTCCAGAGGCTTCCTTCGTCAGTATGGCTCACCATAGCTGTATTATCTTGATCTAAGCTAGAAATTACTGTCTCGATAACTTCTTGATGACTCGCTTTTTCTTCGATAAACTCATCAACAGCTTGAGTTGTGTCTTGTTCTACAGTGGAACTTGAACTAGTCATAATGGTTTTCCTATAGTTAGATTAATTCTGACACCGTGAATTTAGCATTAAGTCTTGATAATCGCTAACTTCATACCTACTAATTTTAGCTTTGTTGTCCGTGATAACAAGAACGAGAGCCATTTATAGCCATTTATATAGTCTTGACCAAGCTCAATTTACAGAATTTAACAAAAGCAACAAAAACAATTGTGGGTTAAGGATTAGAGATTGATATAGCTTCAATATTGAGCTGTCTAAATAAAAATGCGATCGCATTAGTCCCTAACATGAAACAATTGAAGCTATACTCGCCCTTTTAGTGTAAACCTGCACAACATAATTAATTTGCCATCGACTGTTCGGCAGTGAAAATTATTTAAGGTACCATTTTTCGAGATTTAGTTTACAAAATCATTAGTCATGACCACTTACTACTACGTTGCAGCCAGCCAAAAATTTCTCCTGGAAGAAGAGCCTTTTGAAGAAGTAATTGAAGAACGCATTCGCAACTATCAAGAAAGAAACAAAGAAATTGATTTTTGGTTTGTCAAGCAACCTGCTTTTTTGGACGCTCCAGAAATGGCTAGCATCAAAGCTAAAATACCCCAACCCTGTGCAGCAGTGATTACTACCGACAAGCGATTATTAACCTGGCTCAAATTAAGGCTGGAGTATGTATTGACAGGCGAGTTTGAAGCACCTTCTGAATCTATTCCTGAGCCTCTAGCTTCCCTCGAACAGGTTGCGTAGAAGAAACTCAAAGCTTGCGATCAAATTAAAACTATATTTATTTTTTGGGGATGTTCATCTAGGCATCCCTATTTTTCTATCGGCTTTTGGTCGAGCAAAAATTAAAAAAGTCTTAAACTTACATTATATACATTTAATTTTTTCTATAGTAATATATACTTCCATTTTGGATGGCGTTATTTACGATAAGTAACTGCTTTGTAACTCAAGATTATAAGTAATAAAATTACTTATTGTTATATTTGCTTTAAAAGCGATCGATAGTATTAGAAGTAGACGAAAAAACTAATTGATGTCTGACTCTAGTTTTGTAGTGACTAACCAATTGCTCTATATGCTGGTCAATACTACTAATCAACGTTTATTGCCTTATTTAGAAGAAGTATCTCTAACCTCTGGACAAATCCTCCGAGAATCTGGGTCTAAGATTACAGACTTGTATTTTCCTCAAAGTGCAAGGTGTTCCTGGCTATTAGTCATGTCTGATAAATTTACAATCGAAGTCACTTCCACTGGCAGTAAAGGGTTGACTGGTCTTCCTGCTGTTCTTGGTAACGATTTTACCAAGACTCGTTTAATTGCTCAAATACCTGGCACTGCCATCAAGCTTCCTACCGAAATTATCAAAAAAGAATTTGAAAAGGGAGGCAATTTCCAACGCATAGTCTTGCTCTACACTCAAACACAATTGAATCAGATATCCCAAATTGCAGCTTGTCGATCCCATCACGATATCGAGCAAAGATTAGCTCGCTGGCTATTACTAATTGACGATGATACTCAGCAAGATACATTACCGCTAACACAAAAATTTATTTCGATGATGTTGGGAGTTAGACGGGCTACCATCACCGAAATTGCCATTTCTTTTCAACAACAAGGAATTATTAAATATAGTAGAGGTCAAATTACTATTTTAGATCGCTCTAAATTAGAGGGTGTCGCCTGTGAATGTTATGACAAGATAAAGGCTGAATATGAGCTTTTACTTGAATCTAAATTATTGCGAAAGAATAAGTAAAGAATAAGTAAAGAATAAGCCTATGTACGATAGAGGACTTTAAAATGTATCCTAATTAGGTATGATCTTTAATCAACCGCAACAAAATAAGTGAGAAATTAGCGTACAAAGGTACTGAGTTTCTTTTTGTTGTGCTTGAGTACACAATCTTTTTGTAAAAATCAATAATATTCCTATGTACTTCTAATTTTTAGTGAGACATCACAATTTTGATCTGCCAGGATTATTACTCCGCAAAATGCCTGAGAACAATAGAGAATCAGCCAATAAAATACTGGCAGCCTTACCCCAGTCTCGATATCAGCGTATAGCACCTTATTTAAAGCAAGTAGAGCTTCAGAGTGGAGATATTCTTTCAGAACCTAATGAAGAGGTAGATGCAATTTATTTTCCTCAAACAGCAATGATTTCTTTAGTGTCAATCATGAACAATGGTTCGACGACAGAAATTGGTTTGGTCGGTAACGAAGGAATGATCGGTCTTTCTGCAATTTTAGGGGGAAAAAGTACGACAAGCCGTTCGATTGTACAAATTTCTGGTGTAGCCTTAAAAGTTTCCGCCAATATAATTGTCGAGGAGTTCTATCGAGGAGAAAAGTTTCAACAGTTAATATTGCTGTATATCCAAGCGTTATTGACTCAAGTTTCTCAAAGTGCAGCCTGCAACCGTCAGCATAAGATTGAAGCAAGATTGGCTCGCTGGCTGTTGTCTGTTCAAGACTGCGTACTTCAAGATGAATTACTTCTGACTCAAGAATTTATTGCCAACATGCTCGGTACTCGTCGCTCTGGTGTCACCGTAGCAGCAGGAATACTCCAACAAGCAGGTATTATTCGCTATGCTCGCGGTAAGATCGTGATTCTTAATCAGCAAGGCTTGGAAGATACAGCCTGTGAATGCTATCGCTTAGTACAGAATGAATTTATTCGTTTATTGGGTTCTCGCAGAGGGTGAATCAGGGATTTCTATCACGGATACCGCTTTGAATAAGGGCATGACTTCAGTACGCGCTGTTGTAATCGGTGGTAGTATTGCAGGCTTACTTAGTGCTAGGGTATTAGCCGATTATTTTGAGCAGGTTATTGTTATTGATAAAGATAAACTACCCCAAACTCCGCAACCTCGTCGGGGGGGGTACCTCAATCTGTCCAGCCTCACGTTTTGTTTACCAAGGGTTACCGAATTTTAGGCGATTTTTTTCCTGGTATTGAGTCAAAATTAGATGCTAATGGTGCTTTGAATATAGATTGGGCAAGGGAATTTAAACATTATTTTGGTGGTGAGTGGGGTTTGACTACTGAACATCCATCAGATATCGTTTCTGTTACCTGTAGTCGCTATCTTTTGGAGTGGACAATCCGCCAAGAATTATTAAAGCTACCCCAGATTGATTTTCTCGAACAAAGCAAAGTTGCTGAGTTGGTTGTAAATGCCAAAGCTGAACACATCAAAGGGGTATGTTTGCATTCAGGTAAGCAGTTAGATGCAGAGTTGGTTGTAGATGCTAGTGGTAGAAGTTCCCAAGCTTCTGGGTGGTTAAAGCAGATTGGCTGTACTGCCGCGCCAGAAATGGTAGTTAATCCCTTTCTCGGTTATGCAACCCGCCGTTATAAAATACCTGACGATTTAGACCTAGACTGGAAAGTGTTGTTGATTTCTCAAACTCCGCCTCAAGATAATCGTTTGGGATATTTAGCCAAAATTGAAGGGAACGAATTGATTGCAACCTTGGGGGGATATGGTAAAGATTTTCCTCCTTTGGATGATGATGGTTTTCTAGAATTTGCTCAAAGCTTGGCACAGCCAGATTTTTATCAGGCGATCGCTTTGTGTACGCCTTCCTCTCCTATTTATGCCCATCGTGCAACTGCTAATCGTCTCAGAAATTATGAACAAATAAAGCTTCCTGGGGGTTTTGTAACTTTGGGTGATGCTGTCTGTGCTTTGTGTCCTGTATATGGTCAAGGAATGACCGTTAGTGCTTTGGCAGCAGAAATTTTACAGAGTTGGTTAGATAAGTCAGCAGACAAGCCATTAGATAATAATCTGTTCCAAAAGCAACTAGCAAAAAGCAATTCTCTGTCCTGGATGTTGGCTACTAGTCAAGATTCTCGTTTCCCCACTACTGTAGGAGGCAAAAATAATTCAGGATTGTTCGATGGATTAATTGCTGGCTATACCAATAAGCTAATCAGTAAGTCGGTATCTGAACCCCGACTACACTTACTATTTTTAGAAGTTGCTCATTTGTTGCGATCGCCTTTAACGTTGTATCATCCTAAAGTTATTTGGCAAGTATTGACTTAACGCAGCTATAAACAAACTTACGGTTTATCGCTATAGAATCTTAAGGTCTAAAAAAGCTAATTAAGATTGCCCTTAAATTAAATGCAATATATGACCGTCTATCGATCTTTATAACTTTGTCCAGTACATTTTTTACATTTATGTCATCTATCTTGGGATATAAATGAAATCTAATAAGTAGGTGTGGAATAAAAAAGATATCTCTTATAGTAGATGTAATATATTTTTATTTTTTGTACGTAATGGGTAGTTTTATTTATGAACAAGAAACTTAAGGAATTAATCGGTCAATCTGATATCTGGCTTTTTATTAAAAGTAGTAACGGCTGGGTGAAAAATGTAGAAATTTTAGACGTAGACTCAGAAACCGTATCTTTCCGCTATCAACATGAATCAAATTCTGAAACTAAAGTTTGGGAAAAGACAACTCGATTAGAAAATATTTTGGAAATTGATATTCGAATTACAACTATTCCCAAATGCGAACAGAGACTACAGAATATGCGAAATAAGTTGACTCGTTTGCTAGAAGAATAAATAAAAACATAAAATCTTTTTAAAGCCGAAAGTGGTCTGTTTCTAAACATCTGTTTGGAAACACCACTTATTTTTTTGCGATATCGCTTTTAAATCCTAAGTCTCCCAGAACCCTAGTTCTTAGTCTCAGATAAGCAACGGTGGAAATTACTACTTTGTATAGAGTCAAGTTTTCTTAAAAAATGTTTACAATGTATGTAACAAAAAAAAGAGAAATAAACAAAGTCATGGATAAATTAGAAAATAGCCTTTCAATGGAACAAGAGTTGAATCATAGAATATTCAGCGATCGCGTCCAAGAACTGACTTGTGATGAAGCGCAAGAATTGTTGATTCAATTGCACAAGCAAATGCTATACAAGGACAACATTTATAAGGAATTGATTCTTAGTCAAGAAAAAGATATTATAGATTCTTTATTTGGTGTTACGAAATCACAATAATAGAAAATTAAAATATCATCTCTATAGCTTTCGAGGGATGTGTTCGATGACAAGTATGCTAGATACTAGTAGATAAGTAGGAAACATAGACTAATAAATGAAAGGATTAAAGACTAAAAACATTTTAGTTACAGGAGCAACTTCAGGTATCGGACAGGCGATTGCAGCCTACTTTGCAACCGAAGGTTCTAATGTCGCACTTAATTATCGCGGTGACATTAGCAAGCTAAATCAGACAAAAGATTTGATTGCCGAGATGTGCAAGAAATCAGGAGGCTGCGAGGGTCAAATATTTCCAGTCGAAGGGGATATGTGTGAAGAAAAAGACATTGTTCGGATGTGCAACGAAGTTATTGAAAAATTCGGTGCAATCGATGTCTTAATCAACAATGCAGGCATCCAAAATTCTGCTCCTTCTCATGAGCTAGAAACTACTGATTTTGATAAGGTAATTCAGGTTAACCTTCGAGGTGCCTATCTTTGCGCGAGAGAAACTATTAAGCATTTTATGAGTCGTGGCAATGGCGGCGTTATTATCAATGTTTCCAGCGTTCATGAAGTTATACCCAGACCAACCTATGTAAGTTATTCCATGAGCAAAGGTGCAATGGGAAACATGACCAAAACATTAGCTTTAGAATATGCACCTCACAATATTCGAATAAATGCGATCGCTCCTGGTGCTACAGTCACACCAATCAATAGTAGTTGGACAGAAGATCCTCAGAAAAGAAAAGCGGTAGAAAGCCACATTCCAATGGGAAGAGTTGGAACTGCGGATGAAATGGCTGCGATAACGGCATTTTTAGCTTCTGATGATGCTGCGTATATTACTGGACAAACTTTATTTGTAGATGGAGGTTTAACTCTTTACCCAGACTTTCTTAAGCCTTGGTCTGCGGGAGAGTAGCAAAATATGACTCAAGTATTTTTCCCACCTGAATCAGGTAAAAAAGAACAAAAACTATATTGCTATATCAATGACTTCGCTAATGTTGTAGTAGCAAAGGTAAAAGGTTTTAAAGATAGACAGTGTGAAAGAGTAATTTTCCCTACTGAAAAATTTCTCTTCATGGCGAATGATGATTGCAGGCTAGAAATTCATTCATCAACAGATGTCGGAATTATTAAAGATACTATTGTATGTTCAAAGCTGGAAATAGTAGAAGAATAGAATCAATTTTAATTTCTAAAAGGCGAAAAAAATAAAAGTAAAATTTATAAACTAGGTCAAAACCAATCATGGCTAACAACTCGAATAACAGCGTAAGAGACTATCTTAAAGAAATTGGTCGTACTCCTTTGTTAACTTCAGAAGAAGAAGTAAAATTAGCAAACGAGATTCGAGCAATGCTGCCTTTGTTGGAAAAGGAAGAGCATACTTTAGAAGAAAAAAAGATTATTCGCATTGGACAAAAAGCCAAGCAAAAAATGGTGAAGGCTAATTTGCGCTTAGTAGTTTCTATTTCTAAAAAATATCAGAATCGTGGCTTGTCAATGCTCGACTTAATTCAAGAAGGCAGCATCGGTTTGATGCGAGCTTCAGAAAAATTTGATGCTAGTAAAGGATATAAATTTTCTACCTATAGCTACTGGTGGATTAGACAGGCAATGACGCGCGCGATCGCCAATCATGCTCGGACGATTCGCTTACCTATTCATATCACCCAAGATTTAAACAAGGTCAAAAAGACAACTCGCCAGCTATCGCAAAAACTAGGTCGTAAACCAAGCGATCGCGAAATTGCTCAAGAATTGGAAATGGATCTTACTAAACTGAGAGCTTTGGCACAGTCCGCTAGGATTACTAGACCAAAGAGCCTCAACGCGACGATAGATGAGAACCAGACTGAGTTGGGACAAATTCTAGCCGACGATTCTGCTTCTCCTTCTGATTTTGTTGCCAGTCAAGAAATTCGCTCTCAGATTCAAAGTTTGCTTCACACCCTGTCTCCCAAACAGCGAGATGTTATTTCTCTACGTTACGGTCTAAAAGACGGCAAAACAATGACCTACGAACAAATTGGTGACGTATGTGGGATTAGTCGTGAAAGAGTTAGACAAATTAAAAACAAAGCAATGAAACTGCTTAAGAAAAGAGCGATCGGTCTCTCATCTTTGGCTGGATAAGCTGTATTGGCTCTAGCTTGTTGAAAGTTTCTGCAACATACTCTGTTCTTTTTTAGATAGAGTATGTTTTTTTATTTATGATCAAATCTCAACAATAATTTTTACGGTGATATTGTATCAATACATTCATTTTGTTTATTAAAATCTCATAATGTTATATTAAGAAATATTACAAAATATTTTTGTCAACAATTAAGTCTATTAGGTATTTATTGACATGGATAATATATTGTCGACCCGTGGACAGTTAGAAAGACAGCTTTCTCAGACTTTACAATCGCTATATCGTCAGCAATTTGGACACTTGCCTAGTAAAATTGTCTGCCACTTATTCGATGACAAGTTGGCAATTGTGGCAGAAGACACGATTACAGACGTTGAGAAAATGCTATTAGGTAATGCTCAAGCAAATCTTGCCTATAACGTCAGATCGGTGATAGACAAAGCCTTTACGATTGAGATTGAAAAAATAATAGTTGATATTCTCAAAGTAGAAATAATTGATTCAATTTGTGACTCTGTTTTAGACACTGGTTACGTAGGTATTATTGTCTTTTTGAGCGATTGCCCTCAGGTTCGTATAGCGAAAACAGAAATTCGTAAGGCTGAGGTCAATTTTCTATGATCGAAAATTTCAAAAAATATTTATGCAAGACATATTATTAAAGCAATTAAATTTAATTGCTTTGTAATCACCACAAAAATTGCATCAATATTACGATAATTTCGATAATTATAATTAATTTTCCGACGATAAATTGAGTTTCAAATTAGGAGAGTATCATATCTTAATATGCCATTATATATACATCTGGAGATATACATTACTCATTCTCAAAATATCCATCCAACTATTCTGGAAAAAGTCTTAAATAAAGATTGAGGTCAAAGAAATATTGAGTGGTGTAACTTCTGTTGGCAATAGATTAGGTACTCTGGTTGTGCTATCTCAAAAGCCAGCAGTGCGGAGATCAAAAACATCTAAGTTAAAGGAAAAATAATCAAAATATTTGACTCTAGATAAATATTTATAGTTACTCTAAAATGCGATCGCAAATATTCTGATGTTGCTGTTGGGTATTGGCATCATCGGTAACTATTTCTAAACATATTCTGGCATTTTCTACCGATGCTAGCTGAGAAATTGCATCTAACAGTTTTTGGGCTGTTTCTAGATTCAAATATGCACTTTTCACAACATGAAGGCGATCTTTATCTGCTAGCTCATCATACTTGAATCCATTAATATTTCCTTCGTTGATTACAACTTCAGTTAGCTTTTGTGGATTATTGCCTATTCTTTCAATAATTAGCTTTTCTTTTCTGATGGGAACTTCTATTAGCTTTGTTTCAATTTGCTTACGAACAACAACTTCGCCAACTTTTTTCTTATGGCGACTAACCTGTAACTTTTCTTCTAGTAAAGAAATTTGTGCTATTTCTGAACTATTAGGCTGTTCTGTGTCCCCAATACTAAAATTGGCATCATAACTATTAGGTTTACTAGAGTCTGCAAATTTACGATCTGGATCTGATTGTTGTTCTGAATTAGATGGCTGAGATTTTAAATCTTCAGATTTACTACTATTGCTGCTATTATTAAGAGTCATTATTTTAATCTAATATGCTAATTGAATACTTGACAAATAAGGGACGCTCTCTCGAACGTCCCTAAGCAACCAATCTCTGTAATGCAGAAATCAGTCTCAGCAATTTTGTAAATTACACATCTTTGTTGACAACTGCATTACCATCTGTCTCAACTTCAAGTTCTTCGCGACGAACAGTTTCATTAGCAGAAACAACATCTTTTTCGACTTCTTTGCGAACCTTGACTTCTTCTCTAACAAAAGCCTGTTTCTCGATACTTGCAGACTCTTCATAAACTTCGACCCTGGCTACTTCACCTGCATCGAAGCTAGCTTCTCCAGGAGCAACAACAGTGCCGTCAGTAGGAGTCGTACGCTCGATAACTACTTTTTCTCTCTCTACAGGTACAGAGACAGTGGCAGTTTCTGTGTCAATTCTTTTGCCAATTGTTACGCCACCAGCACGAAAACGTTCTTTGTTGGCTACCAAACGTTCCTCATACAGCTTTAGATTTTGACGATTTTCCACCTGTTCTTCTTCATGAGCATATAGGGTAGGCTCTCGGTCATAGTTATAAGAGTCGGCTTGATTGTATGCACCGCTGTCATAACCTTGAGCTTGTCCACTAGTAACGGTACTATTAGGATCGTAGTCTGTTCCTCTATATGTTGTTCTGACTCTCTCCTCGTAGTCATAATCGATGGTCATATCATCGTCATATTCTGGCAGATTCTCAGCCTGCTCTTTTGTGAAGCCTTTGGCATACACTCTTTCTTGACTATAATCTACACTAGCTCTGCCAATAGGTAATAATACTTTTTTACCAAAAATCCAAAATCCAGTATCTATTACCAAATAGCGGAAACGACCAGTATCATCAACAATGATGTCGTAAACAGATCCTATTTTTTCGTTGGTGTAGTCGTAAACAGAAAAACTTTTAATGTCTTTTCCGCCAAAAATGTCTTGTTTGTAATCGGGATATAGGTCAGCAATTTTTGCTAGTGGCATAAGTGAATAATTCCTCAAAATATTTGTCTCTTAGCCTCAGTTTATTAGCTATGTATTTTGACTTCATCCAACTTATGAGGTATATCACTAATAGTACTTTGTTAGTATTTTTACAACTAAAGGTATAGGACAATTCATATTCACATGTCACATTTTATATATATATTAATATTTTTTGTCTTCAACGACAATTAAATTGATTAATAATTTAGTTTAATTATTAGCTTATATATCTTTAGATGGTTTTTTTTCTCATCTTGCTTTTCCATAATGTTTACTGTAGAAACAAAAACAAAAATATAATATGAGTAATTCAAAAGACGCAACTCCCGCTGCTGACGGCGGTAAGCAAACACCAATAAATCCTTCAGAACGTAAGACAGGGCAAGGTACAAGTCAAGAAACTCGCTCTGGAGCAGAACCAGAAGCTCCAGGTTCTAAAAATAGTGATGTTGCTGGATCTCCCAACCAAGGTACAGAAGCTCGTTAGTTTTTAGTACAAATTATTTATTTAAAATCGGTAGACTATCTTCTTTATGTTAGTGTGCCGATTTTTGCTATTTATTTTGTGTTTATATTAATGTGTTTGTCTATCAATAGATACATAGAAAATTATATCGTCGGCTAGATTATAAATACGGGTTAATTGTCTTTAATAGTCACAAGAACTTAAACATAAATATTAATGGATAATCAAGCAAACGATAAAGTACGCAATGACAAAGTACACAACACAGCCAATAAAGGTGATGTGAT